>Ga0207997_1000843_pt1 | contig 15723 bp, 26 predicted proteins | sample AntAceMetag02UKN_FD_184777 | JGI IMG/M metagenome (GOLD analysis project Ga0207997, IMG submission 184777) | Saline lake microbial communities from Ace Lake, Antarctica - Antarctic Ace Lake Metagenome 02UKN (SPAdes) (version 2) | ecosystem: Environmental > Aquatic > Non-marine Saline and...
TTCTTTAATGTCGTTATTATCACTTTTGATGACTAGAAGATCTCCAGTCTCGTTTTCTGTAGTGGAATTATGAGTGTATAGTTTTCCTCCATCATTTGTTTCAATAGCATAAATATGAGTTTTTCCTGCATTTACTAAATCATATGCATCTTCAATATCAACTCTTTCAATCGATACTAATTGATGATTATTCGAATTGGCAAACTCTGAAAACGTTCTATAACCATTCTTATTAATTAAATAGTTAATATCTTTAGCAGTAACACATAGACTATTTGCAATTTTAGTTAAGTTTCTTTTTGGATTTTTATTATTAGCAATTAAATTATTTATCTCTTTTCTAATAATAGGCAATGTTAAACTACTCTTTTTTAGGTTGTCTTCAATATTAATATGGTTTCAGCATCGTAGGCTGTTAATATTAAACTTATTTCTAATTATTTTATTAATCTTATGTAATGTTTCAGTTAAAATATTATATTTTTTTTCTAACTCCTCACATCTCATACCGCTTTTAACATCAGATATGTATTGATTAATATCAACATCTTCTATTCTATTTTTATCAGATATTCACCTTCCGTTTTTGTCACCTGCAACTTTATGCCCGTTTTTATACATACCATTTTCACTTCCTGGATGACTATATATTTTTCGCAGCTCTTCATTTGTAAGAGAGGATCTAATATCTTTCATTGTTTTTGATCTTCTAAGACATCTTTTATCATACTCTTCTTTTGACAAATTCTTTCAGCTTTCTTTTACTTTCCTGCTTATTATTTTCTTCATTCGTGCAGCTTCTTTAGGATTAGCTCATAGTTGTTGATTAAAATTATGATGTAATAATAAGTGCTCATCATTTTCTAATCAAGTTAGATGCTCCGGAGAATTATTTAATTTATTAAATGATGCATGATGAACTGCACATTTATTATGTTCTATTGCTTCTCTTTGTTGTATTAATTCATCATTATTTCTTGCTACTATTCTATGAACAAATTCAAATTTATTATTATTTTTAATTTGTTTATATCCATTTAAGGGTCCTTTAGTATTAGAAATTCTCGTTGGCAATACTTTAAGTTTTTCTCCAATTTCCAAATCAGATGTTTTAATTAGATTTCCTTCAGCTGTAACTCAAATATGTTTATCAGTTGCTTTAATTTTTGTTCCATCGTCTAATGTTAATAAGTACATTTGCTTTAAGCCATTATTTGCAACTCGCTCACACTGTACTGGTATAAAGCTTTTTTTATTAGAATCTAATCCATAAATTCAAAAATTAGTATAATTCTCATCATGTAACTCTTTAATTGTTTTTTTACTACCATCTAACAAAGGAATTATAGTTTCTCCACCTAGACATTCATCTGCATAAATATCCAAAGCACTATTCAAGATTGGATCTTTTTCCATAGCCTCATAATCTTTAAATAATTCCTTTCTTTGAAACTGGAATAATCCACCTTGAGTTTGATCAATTAAATATCTTTGATAAAATCTTTTGTAATTATCCTTTTTTAAAGCCTGCTGGAATCTTTTTCCATCGGTATCTATTACTTTAAGACCTTTACCATCATTAACGTGTCTAACTATTGCATCTGAAGAAAATAATCTCTTTAATCCTCGTACAAAAGTCTTATCACCTCTCACTTTTTCTGCCATTTATTGCTTCCTTAATCTATGTTTTTTTAAATTTGTATTTTATTTATCTTATTAATAAATATAGCTAACTATAAAAATTCTTTCAAATCAATTTCCACACCAGTATAGCCAGTCTGCTGTATTCATGGATTATCTTTTGTATCTCCACCAGTATTTGTTCCTGAAAATATGTCTGTTTTATTGGTTGCATTTAGTGAATATTTAGTTACAGATATTCCTTCTTCAACAAGTTTAATTGCTGTGTCTCTTACTCATAATCCAATAGCAAAAGACATAACTAAATCATCATTATATCCACTACGTGCTTCAGCTTTTCCTGAGGTTTTTCATACGAAAACTGTTAATTCATCAATTAAGCGTTTTGAATGAATTCTGATAACTTCATTCTTATCTTCACAAACTCTAGTAAGCTTTTCTATTATCAAAGGTCTTGTTCTAGATGATGTTGTAAAGCCAGGTACTATAGATTTCTTTTTTCCCTTACCTTCAATTTCATATGCTTCTTTAAAATCTTTAGTCTTATCAACAACCTTAAAATCCTTTGCTGTATAATAAATGCTTGGATATTCTCTATCAATAATTACTTGAATTACTGCTCAACCAATACTAGCATTCTCTACTACTAACATGGCACCATTATATTCATGACCTAGACTAACTAGTAAATTTCCATAATCGGTGGTTCCCATGAGACCTTTAAATTCTGCTACTTGCTCAAGTGTTGCAATGTCTAAAACATGACATGCAGAATAATCTGACCCATCACCTCTAGCAACATCTGCAGCAACTAAATATCTTTTATTCGGATCTGGATATTCTCATATTCATAATCTTTCACTATAGCGCTTTTCAATTGGATCTATTACAAAATAATCTTCGATAATCTTCAATGTTTTCATATCAATAACTGTATTACCAGAAGATATAAAATCAGCATCACACTCCTGAGCAGCCATCTTTTCTCCAAGAGCAACAGTTTGTGCATCTCTTCATTTCTGATCTCTTTCTGGATGAACAGTTCAAGGAAGTCTAATGAAATTAAAATTATTTATACCAGCTTCAGCATCTGATCATGTTTTATGAAATCAATTTCCAACACCATTAGGAGTAGATAGTGCAATACATCTTCCTCCGGTAGCTAACGTTTGTTGTGTTGACGTCCAAATTTCGTCTACATGGGGAAGGAATGCACAGTTGTGACTGATAATACTATTTGTTAAGTATTTGTTTCCTTTTTCAACACCTAAGATATCGTATAGTTTGTTCTTAGATTTAGTATTGATAGTTTTATTAGTAACAGTTAGTTTGTTTATTATATCGCCAATATTAATATCTTTAATATATTTAAACTCACTACTTACTTGTATTTTATGATTCAAAGAGCCTTGTATGCTACTATCATCGCTAAATTTTAATGTAACTACACCTTCAATATTTTTTTCCATGATGCCTGAAAAATCACATCACTCTTCGCCGTTTCAAATTTCATAATCTGAGATGTTTTTAATTGAAAATTCTATATCACCTAGCTTATCTTTAATCATTTAAAAATTGTTTCATAGGACTTTTTAAACTTTGAAAGTAGCTATAGTCAATTTTATAAGCGTTGTCTTTAAATCAATTATTAGTTATTAATTGAAACTGATAATTATTTTTTATACATCAGGACTTTGCAGCTACAAACTTTAATTTATTTTTCTCATTATCGATATTGCTATTAGGTTTAACCTCATGCAGTACTCTATTTTTTGAATCTTCAAAATCAACTATATAGCTATGCATCTCACCGTTATATTGATATGGAATACGAATATTTTCATAATTTAAATTTCTGTTTAATAATCAAAAAACAGTTTCTCAACTACTTCTAAAATTTTTTTTTGTTTTATTTTCTAGAACAATAACGTTATCTCAATGAGTTCAGCTATTAGTTATACACGGTGTAAATTCACCGTTTGCTATTTTTCTTTTCATAGTGGCAGAGATCTTTTTATGAGAATTTTTATAAACGTCTTTATATTTTTCTTTAAAAGCGCTACTTAAGTGAGTAATACTATTGCTTTTTGATATTTTTAACTTAGTCTCCTCACTGTGTCACGGTCTACCATTATTCTGTCTAGACTTAATTCTATTATCTATCTCTTTTTGAGTTTGCTTTCTTCCTGTGTTTTTTAATCGTATCTTTTCAATGATTTTTTGTTTTTTCTCATCACTATAGTTTGCTCAATGTGCTTTTTGTGCTTGCCGACACTTTTCTATTTTTCTAATTTTAACGCTTTCAGATAGTGCATTATTGACTTTTATTCCATTAATAGAAGAAAATTGACTAATACACTCCTTGCTCTTACATTTTTTTGATAGTCTCACTTCATTAGATAAATAATTTAATTTATTTTTTTTACAAAATGGACATAGCTGCGCTTTATCTCAGTCATTTTGAATATAAAATATTCTTTCTCTAAACGATACATTATAGCTATTTAAAAAGCTTGTTCCTTCAAGTATTGCATCATATACGTCTACAGTATTGTTTTTAGTATATCAATTTTTGTTACATGCTCAATGTATTAGTTTATTATTTTTGAAGATTATTTTAGTGATATCTTTATAGTTCATATTTTTTACTCCTTACTTATAAATATCACTTCTATGTAGCTTTTCAATATTTATTTTTTCTACTACACCAGTCTTTTTATTTCTAATCTTTATCTTTGTAGAGCTATCACAGCACTCATCAAGAATTAAAAGACTTAGTGCTTCTGAACGTCCAGCTTCTGGCGATGTAGCAATTGCTTTAATTTGTGAGCCGTTTACAAATCTTAAGCTCAATACATTATTTTCTACTGTCCTTACTCTTAATCATGATGGTAAGTTATCATACATAACTTTAACTTTAGTTACTATATTCTTTGCAACCTCTTGCTTAATTGCAATTATAAGAACATTTTTGTCTTCTTGAAATATCATTAACCATAAAGCATAGCCAGCAGTTAAAGTTGATATACCTAACTGCCTTGATTTAAGAATAATATTATAATCAAATTTTTGTAAATCAGTAAGTGTCTTTGCTTGAAAATCATATAAATCAAACTTTATTTTTCCACGAAGAGGATGCTGGATAAGACAGTAATTCTTCATGAAGTATACAGGATCTTCTGCACACTTTCGCTTTTCAAGTTTAATTATTTCTTTATAATCTATTTGTTCGTTCATGACTCTTTTATTTTTTATTTAATTCTTTTTAATACATTAATTAATTTTGGAATATCTGCCATATTAAATACTATTGAATTCATATTTCCATCATCGCTTTTCTGCACAATATTAAAATATTCAGGATGTTGATCGCTTACTTTAATAACAGTATCGTTCTCATCACCTATTGGTTTCCTTTTGACTTTTTCAGTTATGAGCTCTTCTTTGATTATTTGTATTAGTTTTTTCATCTTTTTATTTAACTATTATTTATTTTATTCAATTCCGCTTCAAGTTTCATTATGATTTTTATGTTATCATTAACATCACTATAGTATTTTTTAACAGCAGCTTTGTCGTTACTTTCAAAGATTTTTTTTGCGTATTTCTTAAATGAACTTTCACTAACTTTTTTTGAAATTTTAAGTAGTGTTGATAAATTGCTTACCATGCTATGAACAAATTCTTTTTCTGTTGTATTAAACAGTTGCATTATATACTCTTCTTTAAGTAATTCTTCTCTAATAATTTCTCGTAATTCTCTTTTTTTCATATAATCTATTTTCTATATATTCAATTGTTTTTAATCATAATTAATTAACATATATATCAGCAATTGGTATATCAGTTTTATCAAGAAGTTCTTCAACGAATTCGGCTAAATCTGCTGTTTTTTTAAAATCATAAGTTGCTGATCAATGTCTTTTACTATATCTTTTATATCCACCTTCGTCATATACTTCATCAACCTCTCTTTCATGTCTAGATTCACATTCAAAATCAGTATAATGGTTTGCTTCTATCTCATCAATAAGATTATTAATCTCGTTTTCTCTTGATGATTCCTCTAACCTCTTTATTTCTTCTCTAATAATTTCTCGTAATTCTCTTTTTTTCATCTTACTTTATTTCCTTTTTATTCAATTACATTCTTAACTACTCAAGAACTGCCAATTGCCATACTAAAACCTAAGATAAAATAGACGTCTTGGTCCATTTTCTCTCATCAAGTTTTTGGTTCTTTTTTATTTTCAAGTGCTGTTTTATATAATGCTATTTCTTTATCTTTATAATTTAGCTCTAGCGAATCTATTATTACTACTTGTTTATAATAAATCGATTGAGCTTCATATTGCTTAATTATCTCTATGTTCAACGAATCTGAATATTCTAGTTGTTTAATATGATTTGTAATGTTTAGTATTTCTTCTTCTGTGAATGGATAATATATAGGGTCAGCGATTAAGAATAAGAATGATAATAGGATTAATATTGTAATTAGCTTTTTCATTAGTTGCTTCAATTTTGTTTTTTTGTATAATCGGTTATCTTTTTTAATGCTGATTTTGAGACAATTGTATAGTTTGTGTCGTTGTTTCCGGAATATTTGGTATAATTTGGAACATTATACGAGCCATATCCAGCTTCTATTTTTTTTGTCTTTTTATTTATTAAAAAATAATCTGGATATTGTGGAGTTTCTCCTTTCTGAGATGCTAAAAATTCCTTAAATGTTCTTACTTCAAATGCAGCTTTTTTATTTGCATGAGGAAATGATTCTTTTAGTTTTTGTATTTCTTCTCTAATTATTTTCTTTAGTTCACTTTTTTTCATCTTACTTTATTCCTTCTCTAATTATTTTCTTTAGTTCACTTTTTTTCATCTTACTTTATTCCTTTTCCATTTTAATTAATCTTGTATAATAATCAGGAATCTCTGCTAAATGATCTAATGCAATTCTTTTAGCTAGTAGCGGACAACTTGTATGTTCCATTTCTATCTTAATACCTGCTTTCAACTCTTCTTTATTTATATGTTGTGGTCCACTAGAATTATATGCACCTTGTGAAAACAAATCTGACATAATTGCGTATATTTCTGTTTCTAGTTTATGAGTGTCAATATTCATTTTCTTAGCAAGATTATGTATTTGATCATCATTAGGATTAGGAACTACAGTAAAGAAGTCAATTAGCTTTTTGCGAATTTCCATTCGATTAGCGTCATTAATTTCTTCTCGTATCAGTTGTCTAAGTATTGATTTCTTCATCTTGTTTTTCATCTTGTTTTTTTATTTTTTATCGCTTATAACAATTTTTTTAGCTGGATAAAATTTATGTCTACTCATAAGTTTTGCTATATCTTGATAAAGTTTAACTAACTTATCTTCATCATCATATTGATATCCGTTTTTAAATCATATGTCAATTCCGTTTGCACTTAACATAAAATCTTTATTTGCTTCTTTCAGTAATTCTTCTCTAATTATTTTCTTTAATTCGCTCGTCTTCATTTCGCTTTCATCCTTTTATAATATTTTTTAATGCCTCATCAAATTCTTCTTCTGTTGTATCATGAACATCTATATAAAAGATGCGTCTATTTTCGGAATTAGGAGTATGTACAAGTTGCATTGCTTCTTGTTTTAAACGCTTTTTCTTTTCTTCAGTTATCATTTTTTATTTCCCTATTCCTTTAAGATATTCAATTGCTTTATCAATTTCGGTTACTTCAGCAACTTTCATATTTTTTTTCCTATTGAGTTCATCTATTTTCATATTAGTTCCCTCAATATCTGCATCAAGTTCACCTTTGCTTTTTTCTAATTCTTTGATGTTATTTTCTATTTCTTCAATTTCATCAATTATTTTATCTACTTTTTTTTCTTTTGACTTTCTTGGGACAAAAATAAATGCAAGCGCTGCCAAAACTGCTGTAATTATTATTCATATAAACTTAAATATTTTTTTCATCTTTTCTATACTAAGCTCCCGTACCACTGCTCCATGATTTGACTAAAAGCATATACTTCATCATCACTCATTTTTCTTACTTCTTTTCTGGTTAAGGTTATAACCTTTGTCTTTAGATCTTTGGCTTTTGGATACTTGTCTTCAAGCTCGTACATTTCATTTCGAGATATTACTTCTCTAATTATTTTTCTTAGTTCTAACTTCTTCATATGTTTTATATCCTTTATTAATATACTTCTTTCTTGGTTGCTTCATAACCGGACTCAATCTACATTTTTCTGGTACTCAAGTTTGCTTAAAAAATTTATCACAAATAAGTTTCTCAACGAGAATATTATATATAGTTCAAGTTCATTTTGCTTCAACAGAAAAATTTGCATGAGATCCAAATGAGCCAAATCCGCCTTTAATATCAATATAGACTATTAGATTATCAAGTAATTTAATATTTTTTAATTTAGTATCGAACTCCTTAATTTTATCTGTAAATCAAATTTTATAATCTGCCGTGTAGATATGAGGTCGTAGTACCGTTTCTTCAACATGCTTTACTTTAGTTTTTAGTTGAACTTCTTTAATAACTGTTACCTTATCAAACAGCTCAAAGGAATTAGGTTGATACTTTCATTTTTCAACATAACCTAATTCCTTTGCTTCTTCCAATCAATAAGTAAACGTTATTTCTTCTGCGGAATCAAACTTAGTGTCATTATATATAAACTTTTTTCGTGCCATTTACTTACCTCTAACTCTAATAAATTCAAAATTTGGATATAATTTTTCAATTTCTTTTTGTCTAACTATATCTTCCTTTTTTAATTTACCGTTTTTAAAATGATGCTTTTCATCATATTCAATAATTATTTTATTTTTAAAATCAATTGCGTCAACAAAATATCCGAGTTCTTTAATTTGATATTCGCCACCATTTTCTGCATGTTGTAGATTTCAATTATTTTCTTTATTTATCTGCTCAAATAAAATACATGCTTTAGAATTGTAGTTCGGAATGCATATTCCTTTTTTTCTTTTTATTTCTGCAATGCGAGCAACTCTACTTCTTTTTTTAATCTCTTCTGTTCTTACATATGTTATCTTTTTTGCAAAATTTGGATTTTTTCTATGGAACTCTAATCTAGATTTGCTAATTTTTTTCTTAGTTTCCTCTGAAAGCGTTTTTCCTTTATGAGAGTTGCTCATTTTTCTTTTAGTTTCTTCTGAGAATGGTTCTCTTTTTATGCCTTTATCTCAAGGCACATTACCTCTATTTGCTTCTGAAATTTTTCTTTTAGTTTCTTCTGCTCTTGGAATTCCTTTATTTCATACTACTCTTCCTTTTAGAGAAGCTTTCATATTTTCTATTCTTTCTTGAGAATGCTTTATTCCTTTTTTATTCGTTATCAATAAGATCTCTTATCTCATCAAAATATTTATCTGACATTGCTTTAAATATCTTTATACCCTCTTTACTTCCACTAGCAGAAAATAGCTTTCTAAGCATTAAGTATCCACCATCCATCTTATTTAGTGCCATATTTACCTTTGGATTGTCTCTAAACCTTTCTTGTCCAAATGGAGCCTCCTTCAAAGGCTTTGTAGTTATCACAGCACCTAATTCTTCTCTAATTATTTTTTTTAGTTCACTTTTTTTCATTTATTCTATAATCACTCTGCAAATGATTTCAACATTCTTGCCATAGTACTTTTGTCAAAGTTACGTTTTCCTTCGCTACCCATTAATTTATAGAGACTTAACATTTTTTGTGCTATAGTTTTGTCAACTTTCTTTCCCTGTACAAAATTAGAATCACCTTTAATAACTAATTTAAGTAGTTCTGATAATGTAAGTGTTTTGTTGTCTTTTTCGTTAATTACTTGTATTTCTTTTACTACTTCTACAATAATCTTTCTTAATTCTGTTCTTTTCATTGTTTTATAATTTTCCTTTTTTGTTTCCATAAATTTTTCCATTCTAAATGAAAGAATTTTTCTTCCATTTACAGTTGGTTGACCATGATCATCTGTACCAAATTTTTTGATGACTTCTTTTTTATTTTTTCATTTACCGGTAAATATTATATCTCCGATACTAACGTCTATTTTCATTTAGTTATTACTTACTTGAAAATTTACTTATTGCGTTTCCTGCTCCATAAATTAAAAATATCCATTTATTAAAATCCATTCACTGAGCTACGTCTGCTTTTCCGATTAATAGGAATGTAGTAATTGCTGCGAACAATACAACACTTCCAATCAATTTTCTACTTAACCAATTTACTTCTGAAAATTTCATAATTTTTTTTTATTTTCCTTCTTTTTTTATTTTATTTAAATACTCCTCTACTTCTTCTAAATTACCTTCATACTGTTTTTTAATTTGCTTAATTTTCTCAGGATTAATATCTCATTTTTCAATATCACCGCTGGAATTTTGTACAAATTCTATTTTATCTAGTACCAATAAGTATTCTTTTAGATACTTTTTTTGTGAATTCAAATATGAAACAATATTCTTTTCTATTATTTCTTTTGAATATTCTTTTCATTCTCCATTCTCAACTTTTAGTGAATGCTCTCTGGTTACACAATCAAGACATTTATTGTGAAAGTTTCACATTTTTTTGTCTAATTTTTTATTCATTAAATTACCACACTCTGGACAGAATAGTGGCATATTTGTTGTACTCATTTAATTTATTTTTCCTTTTCCTTTATAAAATCTAATGCTCCACTGATTAATTTAGGAATCAATGATTCTTTAATTTTATAAACAGAAAGAGCAACTTTCATTTTTTTTTCGGTATCTTTCTCTTGCTTAAAATCTTCACCAGATGATTTCTCTGCTTGCTTAAGTGCTTCAATATTATCTTTTCAATCTAGAAATTCTCAACCTAGCTGTAATGCTGTTTTTTTGATATCTTTAAGTCAAGCACTTGTTGCTGCTTTTCCTTTTAAATCTTTATAATTTGTAGGTGTTCTTTGTCCTACTACACCAGCGGGAAAATATGTTACACCAATTGTATGGCCACCATCAATATTATTTTCTATTCCATTTCCAATAATATAATCCATTATTTTTCAACCATGCATTAAAAATTTGTTTAGAGTATTTTTCTTGTAGTGATCAAACTTTTTATAATAAGTTGAAGGTCCATCATCTACATCTAAACCGGCAGTATCGCCTTTTGTAATTTCATTAATTAATTTTGAAACATCAATTGTAGAAAGAAAATGAGCATATAAATCTGGATGATTTTTCATATCTTTGTATTTATAATAATCCATAGCATCTTTCTTTTCTTTATCCGTCATATCTTTACCTTTTGAAATTATTTTATTAATCTGTTTATCTACAGGAGATAGCATGTGAGATACACCAGTGTCTTTTTTTGTTCTTTTAGCACTACCAGCATAGTTTCCTAGTGGTATTATTACAGATTTCCCTTCATATTTAGGACTATCTCAATAACCACTTTGAAATTTTTCTAAATATTTTCCGTTCTTATCTACTACTATTTCTATTTTTCATTTATTAAAATCTATCTTTATATCTAGTTTTCTTTCTTTTGCTTCTTTATTTAATTCTTTAATTCTTTGTGCCATCTTATTCTTTGGTGGATATTTTCAAAAAGTAATTATTTTATTTCTTGTTCAAAGTCTTCCAGAAAATTTAAATTCCCGCCTACCTTGTGGAACCTCATTATTATTGTTATAATCATATCTTATTTCCTCATGCGTTCTTTTAGCATTACCGATATAGCATTTATTATCAGAAAAATTATCTCAACCAAACGGATACGCATCATCATAATTCCAGCGCATACGATCTTCTCCGGTTCTAATTTCATCCGGATTTTCTCTTAATAATAATTTTTTATTCGTTTTCAATTTATAATTCTAATTTTCCTTCGTTGATTAGGATTTTAATGCTTGGGAAATTACTTTTCCCATACTTCCTATGAAACTTTCAATGACAAGATGAACATAAGGTTATTCCATTTTCAAGTTTATATCTTAATGTTTTAAATCTACTAAATCCTCTAATATGATGTGCATTAAGTCTAACGTTTCTTCTTCTACATACTTTACACGTATAGTTGTCTCGTTTATAAACTGCTCTTCTTCATGTTATATATCTTCCATTTGTTCTTGCATGTTTTTCATGATTTCTTATTATTACTTCTTTAGGCGCTGTATTTAATTTTTCAATATTATTAATAATATTATTTAGCATATATAGTTTATTTTAAGTGCTTGTTGACATAGAAATTTCAGTTCCATTAAAATAACAATGCAAACCATCATCTTGCATTCATATCATTCCGTCTGCTTTTGAAAGACTGGTTGTTTCAGATGAGGGTGTTATTAATTTCAATACTCCCTGTCTATTTATCTCCATTACTGGAATACCAGATCCACTACATCAAATTTGCAGTGGTGCATTATATTCTTCAGATCCACTAACAACTAATGGAGATATTGAATTAGCTGTTGATCTAATTACAACTTGATTTTCAGAAGAGTCAACTATAAGATTAGCTGTATTATATTTTACATATTCTGATGAAGAGCTATAAGTAAAGTATTCTCCTGATGAGCTACCTATTGCAATATCACCAGATGAAGAAATAAACATACCAGCAAAGTCATCTATATCAGTATTTGTTGTTTTTCCAAATGCTATATATCCAAGTTTAGCAATTAATGATTCGTTACTCGAAAAGTACATACCTGGAATATAAAATGCGTCTTCAGTAACTGTTCATCCGCCGGAGCTGCCACCTGAATGCATAAAACTTGAACCGGTTGAAGTTATAATACGAGCATTAGAGCTAGTTGAATAATTTATACTTGCGCTATTTATTTCTACATCCTGTCCAGATATTTTAAAATTCTGAGTTTCTATTGAAGATGTACCTTCTAAAAAATAAATATATTCCTTAGTACTATCACCAATAGAAAAATCACCAGAGCCACTAAAATACATTCCATTAAACGTTGATAGATCATTTACAATTGAACCAAGAGAAATAAGACCACCACTTTGAGCAGATAAAGTGATCTCAGCAGTTGAAGATGTAAAATGAAAATCTTCAGGGTCTAATGACTTGACTTGATAAAAAGGTTTAAGTGGATTTGTATGCGTTACTGACATGACTTTAGCTAGTTATTTGATCTATAGCTTTACTCCCAAGCTTAGCATATTTTAATGCTTCTTTAAGATATTTTTCTACATATTTAAAATCTCTGTCAACTGTAGTTTTGCCAAACTCATTATCATATATTTTTTTTTGAATATCATTTTGAATTTGATACATATTTTCAATTGCATCAATTAACGGCTTCATAAAATTTTCACCATGATATTCTTTCAATAAGATACGTTTATTAATTATTTCTAATAGTTTCATAAATTAGTCTCAGTTACCATAGACATTAGAATTTTTTACAGCCGAATCATACATTTTTTTAAGTGCAGTATATAATTTATTTGCTTTTTTTCCATGTAAATCATCTACATATTTTTCTAATTTTCGTATGCTATCTCTAGTTAACTCTTTACCATAGAATAGTGCGCTTACTGCCATATCTGAAATTTCACCATTATAATTTTTAAAATCATTGGATACTTTAGTAATTGCTCTATCCGACATAGCTGCTCTTTTATCATAGCTCTTATAACTCTTACTTTGAAATTTCTTATAAAAGTCGCTATATTGTTTTAATAATTTGTTTCAGATTTTGTCGCTGTAATCATCAGCTTTTTTTTCTGCTATAGTAGAGTTATTTATAACAATACCGCATCCTCTTATAAGTTGCATTAAGCTTATTTTACTCATGTTTTTTTCTATTTTTCCTTTTTTATAATTTATTAAGTAATCTAATACTAATTCCAAATCCTAATCCATAATAATTTGCAGTAGTATCTTTAGGATTATACACTCCATATCCTCATTTTTCTGATGTTGCTGCTATTGGAAATATAACTATAGCCGGTAAATATGGTGCAATGTTTACTCCATATACTTGCAAGTCTAATTCAAGTCATTCGTTAATAATGAGATCTGTAAGGATATAGCTACTTGCATATAATGTAAAGTGCGCTCCCTTATCTCCTTCAATTCCTCAACCATTTGTAGATGCTATCATTGCTGAGGGAAATAGAATAATTGTGACAATAATGACAATTAGAAATAAAGTCTTATAATGCACTTCTATTAACCGTTCTATCAATTATTTTCTTTAAAAATTCCTTTGTTGTAGCTTTATTTATCTTACTTTTAGCATCCTTTCCTTTGTCACTAGAAGCATACATTACGAGTTTTGAAACAAATTTATCAATAGCTTTAATTGCTGCTTTCACATCATTATGCATATCTCTACTGTTTCACATTACTTCTTCTATAGCATCATTTGAAAATACTCCGCTTTCTTCAATTATTATTTCTTTGATTAATTCTTTTAGTTTTACTTTTTTCATCTTAATTTTTTTTTAATTCCCCTTCTATAATAAATATAGTTCAATAGCAGTTAATTTTTAAGTAAATGTTCCTATTAACTTATTACCATATTTTTTACTTATTACTGGATATTTTATTTGATTGCCTTGAAAAGTTACCTTACGCACAGTTAATGTTGGAATATAGCTTTCACTAATTTCATTTTCTCCACCGTAAATATATAATTTTATAGTTTGGTCAGATGGAGATTGAAAGCTTGAGGTTGTTATAGTTTGTCAATCGTTTGAAGTACTTCCACTAACCACAAATGAAGTAAATCCAGAGCCAGAGCAATAGACATACGGCAACTCAAAGCTTCCAGAATAATTATGAGAACATAAAATTTCAAATTCTATATTTTCATTTGTAACAACATCTTTATTAATTACAAATGATTCACTTTCAATTAATTTTCAATTTTTTTCATATGGAGTTATTACAGGAACATTAATCGGTCCATCTCCATTAACTGTGTATTCAGTTAATGTAATTGCTGGTGTAAATCCACCCTCCAAACTTCCACTGTCATCACTCAAAGCACCATCAGTATCAATACTATAAGTTACCAGAGTAGCCACTGAATCAAGTTCATCTGTGCAATCGCTGAGATCATCACCTGCTTCATAAGTTAATGTAATTATAATTGTGCTACCCTCTACAACCGTTATCCCTCGTGTTCCACCCACTACAAATACAATCTGGATATTATTACCATCTTCACCGGAAGTCGCTGCCGTGATTGTTATTTCACCACCAGATGGTAAGGTTATTGTCTTAGCCGCTGCTATATTGTCATTATCCCCACCTTGAATTAATAGCTTTACAGTCTGATCAATCAGTGAAGTGAGATTACCTGATTCCATTAACGTTTGCTGATTATTATTGTCTGCTGTATAATGCTCTGTGTCGGTTTCGGTTAATTTAGTTACTTTCAATTCTGATATATTGCCATCTTCATCTTCTACGAGTTCAAATCGGTTGTCAGTGATTGCCAGTGCTTTCAATTCGTCATAGGTTTTTGCTACGTAACCTTGTAATATTATTTTTGTTTCTGCTCCATTATGCCAGTTTCCGGCAGGGTGGTTTACTCCGCTTGCTTGTGATGGGTTCCCATTTGCCAGATAAGGGTAATGCTTCCCTGCATAATCAGTAAATCCATTTATCAAATTATAATGATAATTATCAAATACCTCTCCGCTTTCAACGGTAACTCTTGATACAGGAGATAATTTGGTATTATCCTTTAAATCTATAAGTTGATTACTGTCAGGATAAGGATATAAATAAAAGGCAAGACTATCCATATCACTTGGTTTAGTCATTCCAAAAGATTTTATTTCATCTAATGTAAGAACTTTATTAAATCCAGCCATACAGGCAATATATCCTCCAAAATTATCTTTCCATGAATTATTATGCCATCTACCCAGATAAGCACTGGTTGTCTGTGCTGAATATGGAATTGCAATCGTTGTATATGTATCATAAAGGACATCATCAAAATAAATCTTTGTGGTTGTTCCTTCTATCACTATCGCAACTTTATACCAAGTATCAAAAGCAAGCGTTTTTGCTGTAATCCAGCCAAGACTTTGCCCGCAATTGAT
>Ga0207997_1000844_pt1 | contig 15717 bp, 26 predicted proteins | sample AntAceMetag02UKN_FD_184777 | JGI IMG/M metagenome (GOLD analysis project Ga0207997, IMG submission 184777) | Saline lake microbial communities from Ace Lake, Antarctica - Antarctic Ace Lake Metagenome 02UKN (SPAdes) (version 2) | ecosystem: Environmental > Aquatic > Non-marine Saline and...
CAGAAAGAATATGATAATGGTTGTGATACTTTATATTAAAATATCACAAGTGATATTCAAACCAACTAAATTAAAACAAATATGTGAATTTTAAACACATAAAACAAAATGGATAAAAGGCCAAACAGAACAAACATACAGATATCAACAGAGATAAGGGATCAATTAAGAATGCTATTAAAATATAAAGAAAAGAATGGCAAACATTATCTTGAAACTTATGACGATCTCTTGGGGAGATGGTTAAACATTAAAATTATATAGTGTGTGAGTAACAATTAAATAGTGTGTGTGTGTGAGTATTTTATGAACAAAAAACAATTATATATTTTGGCATGGGGTTTTATGATAATAGGAATGATGTTTATTTATCTGGATCTAAATGCGAATAGTAATTTAACAAACTCCCCATATTTGAGATACCCTACCTTGAGTTATATCATAATTATTAGTGATTTCACCTTGCTTCTTTTCTAATAATAATTCATTCACCGTCGATATATTAATTTTGTCACTCATTGACTTTACTAATTTTGGATTTCTTTTTATCCTCATAGCAGTGGGAGTTTTTATGGTTATTATCTCTGTTTTAGTTGAGAACAAATGGGGTAAGAGGAAAGAATGAATAATGCACCTCATGTCAAAGATGCAGAGGAATTAAAGGCCATTGTGGAGAAAAAGAAACCACAAACAATGGAGGAATTACAGGAGATTATACAAGGAGAGGCAGACAATATCCCAAATTTAACAAAGAGAGTGCAGGATATGATTTTGGTGAGAGGATCAATTCTTGATATGGCCATTAATATTGAGGTTGTATATAATGAGATTATTCTTTTAACAGAAACTCCTCAAAAGATAAGGGATGTCTTTCAAAGCAAAACAAATTTTATTAAGGAAATTATGCAAGATTTAGATCCAGAAAAAGATCATTTTAATCAAGAGTTGTTTGATAAGATGGATCGCCTTGTTACAATAAGGAATTTATATGCACATGTGCCACAGGAGTATTTTGGAGAGGAATTAAGATTTAATGGTGGAGATCATTATTACAATAAAAAAACAATTGATCTAAAAGATAAACCAATTAAAGAATTAAACCAAGAATTTGCAAATCATTGTATCTTAATGCAACAAAAATTGGGAAAATGCCTCATTTTAATTGGGAAAGAGGTTGAAAAACAAAAAGCAGACAGCGACGACAATAATCAAGCATAAAACTCCCTCACTACTATCGGTTGGGGCGTAGTGAGGGCGTAGTAACCCTTTTAAAGAAAGAAAGCGTGATGTATCCATGAAAAAGGATGTCTTTAATCATGGTCGTTGTTGGTTGAGTTGGAGAGAGGCCTTAACTCCTCAATATTTAGAGGAGGGTTTAACAAAAGAAAATTCTAAAATTTATATTCAGTATCTTTTGGATATGGAGAAAGGTGTTAATATTCCAAAGAAATCTCCCAAAGGATCAAGAGATATTAAAACATTGAATAGGTTAAGGAGTAAGATCAGAGGTGTTTTGAAAGTTTTGCAAAATGCAGGAGTTAAGGATGTTACAAAGGCAACAGAAAAGCAAATTACTGATTGCTTTTTTGAGTGGCATAAAGATCACTCTGTTGATTATGCAAAGAGGTTTAAAGCAGTATGGAATTGGTGGATGACAAAGAATAGGAGAGAGGGCAAACTCATTACAGACATCACAGAGGATGTATCAACAGCATCCGCAAATTCAACAGGCACAAATTTTGTTTGGTTAACAAAGGAGGAATTTGATAAGTTTAGATCTTATTTTGATGAGGATAAGCAAGTTATTCTTTTGTTTTGTTTTGATACAATAATAAGAGCACCAACAGAAATAATGTCTTTGAGGGTTGAAAATATTTATGAAAAAGGAGATGAGGTTTGGGTGGAAATCCCTGATGATATAAGCAAAACAATTGGGAGAAAATTTAATTTAGTTTATGCAGGAAAGCAATTGAAAGAATATATGAAAAGACATGATAGGAAACAATCAGATTATCTTTTTGAATTTTCATCCTTGATGTTGAATAAAGAAATGCAGAAAGTTGCAAAGCAACTTTGGGGTGATAAGAAAAGTGAGGGAGGAGATTATTATAAGAATATTACAATGTATGACATGAGGCACTCAGGTGCAATACATTTTAGGCAATTATTTCAAAAGACAGGCCAATCCCTTGATTTATTAAGAGAAAGAGGAGGTTGGAGTGATTTTAAAATGATCAACTATTATACAAAGAGATTGGGTTTGGATGGCCATATTCAAAAAGAAAAATTACTTTTGCAAGAAGATAAAACCAAGTTGGAGGATCAGGTAGATAACCAAGATAAGAAAATTGAAATGTTACTCAAACATTATGAGAGCTTTCAAGATATTCTTAATGATATTGCAGAGGCAGATCCAAACACCCCAATAAAGAAAATCATGAAAATTGAGCAACAAACTTCTGAGCAGAGTAAAAAGATTAAAAAAGAATTAATGGAAAAAGTGCAAAAATTGGGATGATGTTTATATTAACTCAATGCAATATCTTTGATTGTGGTGCTTTATAGGAGGCCATTTTTCTTTAACAGCGAGGAGAAATTGATATTTTTATGTTTTTTATGGAATAGTGTGAGTTTGAATAATCACCGAAAGTTATTTAAAGGTATAAGGTGTGGTATAAAGTATGGTAACAAAAGATATACTACATAAAATCCCAAACAAAATTGAAAATATAAGAGTTGGTTTATATTTACGAGAGGATCTTGTTGAGAAATTGAAATTATTAGTAGAGTTAAAACCTTTTGTGGAAAAGGGTGCAACACAATCAAGTGTTGTTAATGCACTAATTGAAACTCTCTTTGAAGACAACCCCACTCTTGATTTACAGGTTAAAGATTTAGCGATAACAAGAAAAATAAAAGAGGGAGGCAAATCATAATTTAAAAATTAAAGGCATGGAGTGATGATCAATCGCAAAATATCGCATCACCCCACTATCAAGTTACACGAGGCAACAAGATAAGGTTATAAGATAAAAAGAATATAAAAACCTTTACACACACTATTTCCCTTTTGGATTTCTGTGTTTTATTGTTGTCTTTGTAGAAAAGAAATAATCAATAGCATCATATTGATGCAGGACAACAACAAAATGACAATACAAGAAAAAACACAAAAAGAGAAAGAGGAAAATAATGAATTTCTAAATAATTATATTGGCAAGAGGGTGCATTTATATCTCAAAAATAAATTTTATTATTTGTGTGAGGTTAATCGCATAAGGGAGTTTGGTGGAAATACTTTTGTTGAAGTTTTTGATCTAAAAAAGAAAGTATACCAATTGATTTCTTTTGAAACAATTTCAAAGATGGAGGTAATAAGCAATGGAAATTGAGAAAAATAATGTAGATCAATTCATGGATGAATTGGGAGTTAAGGTTGATGAGGAGGATAATCAAGGAGAATATGTGCCAACAACTGATGATTTCTTAATAATTGAATATTTTGAAAATGGAGAAAATGCAGGAAAAATAAAATCAAGTAAGGTTGATATTGATAAGGTTGCAGATTGTATAATTTCAACTCATAATATTAAAACATGGTTTGGAAAGAAAAATGATTATTCATATAATTTTAATGGGAAAATATTTGAGCAAAATTCAAGAGGGATTGTTAAGGTTGAATGTCAAAATTTGCTTAAAAAATATTGCAGGAGAAATATTGCTATTGAAATCTTTGAAAAAGTCAAGGCAAAAACAGAGATTAAGAGAGATCAATTTGAAAAAACAGACAATAATTTTATTTGTTTTGAAAATGGTGTTTGGGATGTTAAGGGAAAAGAGTTAATGCCTCATGATCCAAAATACAATTTTCAAACCTTAATACCTCAAACTTACAATAAAAATGCACAATGTCCGAGTTGGGAGAGGTTTATTTCTGAAACTTTGTATCCTGATGATGTTTTGGTTATGCAAGAATGGTTTGGGTTTAATCTTTTTAGGGAATATTTTTTGAAAAAAGCAATTATTTGTGTTGGATCTCAAAACACAGGAAAATCTGTTGTTTTGGATACTGCAATAAAGTTTATTGGAGAAAAGAATAAAACAGGGTTGAGTTTGCAAAAAATGACATCAGGATCTGATTTTACAAAGTTATCTTTGAAAAATAAACATTCAAATATTTATGATGATCTTTCAAGCAATGATTTGAATGATGGTGGTGCATTTAAAGTTGCAACAGGTGGAGGATACATTTCAGGAGAGGAGAAATTTGGAGAATATCAACAATTTAGGAGTTTTGCAAAACAAATGTTTGCAACAAATAAAATTCCTCCTGTTAAAGATAATGATGATCTTGCTTATTTTGGCAGATGGATTGTTTTTAAATTTGATAATATTCCTGAAAAATTAGATCCATTTTTGAGGGAAAAGTTATGGGCAGGAGAGGAAATGTCAGGAATTTTAAATTGGGCATTAGAGGGATTGTATCGCCTTTTGGAGAATGGAGAATTTTCATATAATAAAAATTCTGATGAAATCAAACAAATCATGGAGGAAAGTGGCTGTCCACTGGTTGCATTTCAAAGTGATGTTTTGGAGAAAGAAAATGGTTACACAATTACAAAAGAGGAAATGTTTAATGTTTATTCTTTATGGTGTGAGGAAAAGAAAAAACCAAGATTAACCAAAGAAATGTTGGGCAGACAACTCCCAAAATACTGCCAATATATCAATTCTGTTAAGCAAAAAGAGAGAGTTTGGCAAAATGCAAGATTAAACAGCAGTTGGTTGGAGAAATTAAAAAATAGTGTCGTAAGTGGTGATAATATCAACAATACCGACACTACCGACACTTTTCATAAAAATATGAGAAACATTTCAAAAGGTAATAATAAGGATATAAATATGATATATATAAAATCAGAAAAAGTGTCGGATGTGCCAATAAAATCACAAGAAATTGATATTGAAAAATCAGGAATTAAGGAAATTTTGGAGGATCATAAAAATGAATAAAGAAACCTTTTGTGCAGTTTTAGAATGTGCATTATTAAGTTTTGATGGCCAAACTATTGATCAATTAAGTGAGTGTGGTTTTAATCAAATTATTGCCAATTCAGGAATAAAATTATGCGAGTATCTCAAATCAATTAAGATGGAGGCAGAGATATGGAAATAAAACAATTCCTTAATTATTTGTTTTATGATTTTGGGAAACAGAAATATGATTTTTATTTGCAATACTCAGAAAAAGAGGGAATTAAAACAAAATGGAGGAAATTCTCAGAAATCTGTTTTGATCTTGAAAATCCAAAAAACAAATGGTTTATTGAGCATGTTAATCAAAGGCAAATTCTCCCTTGTGAGATTGTCTTGGATTTGGAGGAAAAGGATCAATTAAAACCAACAATTGAAAAGTTAAAGGAAACCTCTGCAAAGTTTTATGTTTATGAAACAGGATCAAGAGGTTATCATATTCATATTTTCTTTAATCATGATTTGACAACAATTCAGAAAGAGGCCATAATAAAATATTTTGATGCAGATATTCAAAAGGCAGGAGAAAAAACTTTGATTGCATTGGAGTATGCACCACATTGGAAATCTGGAAAATTAAAACAAGAGGTGCAAATACTCAATGATGAAACAAAATGCAAGGAGGATGCTTTAAATCAAGAATTTGAGGCATCGTGCAATGGAGGTGTGATATGAGTTTTATTCATTTCATAAGAAAGTTAAATATATATTTTGGATTTTCAAAATGCGAAAATTGTGAGAGAAAATTGGGCAGGTATGTAACAATCATTGATGGAAAAAGAGTGTGTGAGATTTGCTCAAAAATAAACCAAGTTGATACAATGATTAAATTTATTGAAATGGAAAATGATAATCTTGATAAGGAAATAAAAGAATTAAGAATTTTTCATAAAAGATTTTTGATACTCCATCCAATTTTGAAAGATATTATTGCAGGGAAATATATTAAAATTGAAAGGGAGGATCAAAATGGAGGACAATAAAGAAATTCCACAATTGAATGTTACAGCAAAATGGTTGGATAATCTTTTTGAAAGAATAACCAAGATAACAAACATTGAAAGAATTTGCAGATCAGGGATGCCATCAGATGAGAAAGGATTGGAGAATTATGATGGAGAGCAACAATCTGAATATAAAGCAAGAATGTTGGATTTATTGATTGATGAGATTGAGATGCTCTTGCCTGATGTTAAGAGAAAATTAAAAACTGATGATTATAAACAAATCTCTTTGAAGATGAATATCATTAAAGCAAAATCAAGAGATCCATTTCTTAATTCAATTCAAGATCATGTATCCCACACAGATCCTGAATATTATCTCACACAAAATTTTGGTTTGGTTTTGAGAAACCTTTGCTCAATAAGGGCAGATATTGTTGGTGCATTATCTCCATTGCTTTATGGGGAAACAGAAACAGCAAATGATCGGAGGAGTATAAGATGAATAAAAGGGCAAAGGAATTTTTGAATTGTTTAGGCAATGGAAAATCAATTTATGAGTTGGAAAATGAGAATGATCTTATTGATGAAATAACGGAGGGGTATGAAGATGAGTAATGATGAAGTTTCATTTATGGATGCAGATGATTATTCAGTAAGACAAGAGGGTGCAAGTTTTAAAGAGATTTGTTTGAGGCATCTCTCAAAGATTTCTGAGTTAAGCACGAGGGAATTTAAAAGAGGGTATATGAAAAAGAAACCAATCGCAACATCATCAGGTGTGTATATGGCAGAGGAATATGTTGAGGACGGCAGGAAAGCATATATCAATGCAGTTGATTGTTTCCATGATCTTTTGTTGCCTCACTTTGATAAGATAATGAGTGAGAGGAATAAAGAAATTGATGAGGATCTTAATTCAAAATTAAAGGTATACCAAGAGGATACAAATTCAGATGCAGATGATTGGGTTGATGAAAAATTGGAAATTAAAAGGAGGTTGTTTCAACAATTATCTCTGTTATTGAAAAGATTAGGATATTTGGAAACAAAGGGAATTACACAATAAGATGGGAGGAATGGTAAGAGAAACAGAGCAAAATAATGATCCTTTTTTCATTAAATACATAAATCAAAGAATAAGGCAAAACAAAAACTTTGTGTGTTTAATTTCTGGCCAAACAGGATCAGGAAAATCATGGAGTGCATTATCAATTGCAGAGATGCTTGATCCCGATTTTCATATGAGGCAGGTTATATTTAAAGGCACAGAGTTATTGGCCTTAATCAATTCAAATAAATTAAAGAGAGGATCGGTGATCATTTGGGATGAGGCAGGAATTGATTTGAGCAACAGGGCATGGATGAGTGCAACAAACAAACTCCTTAATTTTGTATTTCAAACATTTAGGCATAAAGGATATATCTTATTTTTTACAACTCCTTATAGTGATTTTGTTGATAAGCAAACAAGGAGATTATTCCATTGTGAGATGAAGACAATTAAGATTAATTTCAAAAACAAGACAACAAAGATTAAACCCCTTTTGTTACAATGGGCATCTTTCAAACAAGATTTTTATAGGCATAGATTACAGGTCAATGTTGCAGGTGGTGGGTTTGCACCTCTTGATTTTTGGGATGTACCTGCACCATCAAAAGAATTGATTGATAAGTATGAGATATTAAAAACAAACTTTACATCAAAACTTAACAAAGAGATTGAGGCAGAGTTGAATAAGATTGAGGGTACTAAAACAGATGATGCAGATAAGTTGGATGAACAAAAGAGGATAGTGATTGAGAATGGCATTGTTGATGATGTAAAAGGCAAGAAATCACTCACACAATTACAGATGGAGGTTTTGTTATGTTGGAAAAGAGGTGTATTTTCAACATCAAAGATAGCAGGAGAGTTGGGAAAGAAAAGCGATGCCATCTCCAATCGGATTAAAGCAATGAGGCAAAAGGGCTATTACAAGGAGAAATACATGGAGATGTTACAAGATGTGTGATATTTCAAAGATTTTTTCATTATTGGATACTAATCTGCTCGCCATTAACTTGATTTATAATGTCGCAATCAATCAGGATATTATTGGAGGGTTGGGATGAGAGAGGAAACAAAGGAAAGATTAAAGGATGCATGGCATAAGCATTGGATCTACAAATTGTTTGCATGGATCAGGAGGTTTGGCAGATGAAAGCAGGATTATATATGAGGGTTAGCACAGCAGATCAAACAACTCTTAATCAAGAGTTGGAATTAAAAAGATATTGTGAGATAAATAACATTGAGATATATAATCTGTATAAAGATGAGGGAGTGAGTGGTGCAAAAACATCAAGGCCTCAATTGGATTTACTTTTGCAGGACATGAGAAACAAATGCTTTGATAGTGTTATTGTTTGGAAGTTTGACAGGTTAGGCAGATCAACAGCACATCTCTTGCAGGTGTTGGAGGAGTTAAAGAATAAAGGTATAAGGTTAATTGCTACATCTCAAAACATTGATACATCAACTCCAATGGGCAAATTCTTTTTTGTGATATTATCAGGGTTTGCGGAAATGGAAAGGGAGTTAATCAGAGAGAGGATCAAGTTGGGATTGGAGAGGAGGAGAAAGCAAGGCAAAACAATGGGGAGGCCAAAAGGATCAAAGGATAAAGGTTACAGAAAGAAAGGAGGTTATTATTTGAGATACTCCAATAAACAAACTACCCCTCCCAAAAACAATCAAATACAAGGAGGGGAATTGCAAAACAAATAAAGAGTAGTTTATTTGAACATGGATAAAAGAAAAGACAGAACAACGATCTCAATATCCCCTGAAACTTTGGAGATGTTAAGAAGTAATTTGAAATACAAAGAAAGAAATGGAAAACACTTCACTGAAACTTATGATGATCTGCTTGAAAGATTACTAAACATAAATAATAAATAGTGTGTGAGTATGATTTTATTATGTTAGGAAAAGATCACATCAACATAAGCATTGCTTTTATTCTCCCCTTTCTCATTCCCTTAATCTTTCTTGAAATAGGCAACACCCCAATGATGATGTTCCTCTCATTCATGGTTGCAGTTTTAATTGGATCACTATTGCCTGATGCAGATTGTGGAGGCAAGGCAACTCTTTATTATAGATTTCCTGCAATTGATGGCTTTATGAAAAAGGTTGTTGGCAAATCGGTTGTTTTCATGTTCAATCACCTCATCTCAAAGAAAAAGATCAAAGTAGATCATGAGGTTAAGGATGAACACAGAGGCGTTATGCATTCCCCTGTTGGAGTTTTATTGAGTAGTTTGATGTTAATCCTACCTTTGATAATTTTTGGCCTTGTATTCAAATTATTTAACTGGTTGATTATGTTGGCAATATTCTTTGGGTTATTGATCGGACAATTATTGCATCTCTTTGAAGATAGTTGCACAATCTCAGGGATCAATTGGTTTTTCCCATTCAAAACAAAAGAGTTGAAAGGAAAGATATACACTTTCTCAAAAGATCCTGAGAGAAAAGACATCAGGCCAATGATTTATGCAGGGATATTTTATTTGTTGGTTGGATTATTGTTTTTTGGATATGCATTCAATATTATAAGCAACATAAACTTTTGGTTAATTGCAGGGATAATCATGATCTACAATTCAATTGCTTTGTTTATTATATTCAAACTCTCACAATCAACATCAAAATTCTGGATGTTTAAGAAAGAAACTATCAGGAAAATAAACAAACATCATCATGAATAATAATTGGAATAGGATGAGTGAGATCACAAAGAAAACCCACAGAACTGAGTTGCTTAATTTGGAGATGCAGTTTAGAACAGGGGTGCAGAATAAAATGGCCAACAAGCCAAGCAAGGAAGAAGAAGAAAAAGTTTTGGATAGCATATTGGACTTTAATGAGAAAGTCAAAAAGAGTGGCGTAAAATCCAAGTGGCTATAATATGGCAAAAAGAAAAAAGATGAGTGCAGGAGAGATCGGTGCGATAGTGTTTATCATTATCTTTGCCCTTGTTTGTTTGTTTTCTTATATCAAATACTCAGGATAATAGTGTGTGCGTAAAGTTTAAATATCAAAAAACTGATTTGTTTTCGTGGTTATAACGATCACAAAATTATCCGAATTAACACAAGAGAAAATTTGGACAATTTAGGCCTCAATAGTATCAGGGTAGTTTTTTTCCAAACTTTTATTAAGTGTTATAACACACACTATTTATGACATTAAAGGAATATCCCTCATTTAAGAGGGGAGAATTGTTGCAATATTATGATAAGAAGTTAAGCAAATCAGAAAAGGGGATCATTGAATTATTTTTGAGAAAAGCAACCGCAACCGCAGGAGAAAGGAGGGTTGATGAATACAAGAGAGTTTTAACACAATTCAGATACATTATGAAGAAAGATTTTGATAAAATCACATTGGAAGATACAAGAGAATTTTTGGCATTGTTGAATAGGAGTGATCGGACAAGATCAACAAAGAATGACATCAAGGCAACTATTAAGAGATTTTTGAAATGGAGGTTTAAGGATTGGTGGGAGAGGTTTGATGAGTTGTCGGATTTCAAACTCAAATTTGGAGTAAATGAAAAAAAGATCAACAAAGGAACACTATTATCAAAGCAAGATGTTGAGAAGATTATGAGAGAGGAAAAGAAATTATTTTGGAAAACATTTTTTATCACTCTTTATGAAAGTGGATTAAGGCCATGTGAATTAAGAGAGTTGAAATGGCAACAGGTTGATTTGAATGCAGATGGCAAAGCAAGTGAGATCCATGTGTTTGCAACAAAGACATCAAAGGCAAGAAGTGTTTTTGTCAAAGAGGCCACAGGATATTTAAGAAAGATGAAAGATCTAAGGAACAGAGATGCAGATTTAATATTTCATGCAAAGATGGATATTCATAAACCGATGAATAGAGGTTGGGTGTCTGATTGGTTGAAGAGATTGAGTAAAAGAGCAATTGGCAGAGAGGTCAATCCTTATTTGTTAAGGCACACAAGGGCAACTGAATTATACATCAATTCAAAGATCCCCGACAGCATAGTGCAGAAGTTTTTGGGACACTCCAAAAGCATGAAAGATGTTTATACTCATTTGTCAAGTGATGATGTAAGAGATGCAATGGACAAGAATGTTTATAATTTTGATGAGGAGATCCCTGAAAAAATGAAACACGAGTTAGAATTAAAAGTTGAAGAATTAACAAAGGAATTGAGCAACAGAATAACAAGAGAGGAGATGATGGAAATGATCAAACAGGCAGGAGATCAAACAATCAAGGACACAATGGAAGAACACAAAAAGAAAACAAAAAACTCAAAAAATGCAATGGAGATCATGAATGCCTGAAACAGATTATCTGATTGAGATTGAAAAATTGAAACAGGATACAATTTTTAAGAAAGAATTATTGAAGGAATTGCAAGAGATGTTTAAAATTCTAAAATAAAAAATATTGTTTTTTGGAGGCTGATGTATTTGATAAATGATGAAATATCTTTGATCATGAGGCCTGTGAGGAGGTGTTTTTTTGTGAATACCGACGATAAAATGCAGAAATTTGATGATTTGGAAAAAATTCTATGATCTTACAATTTTTATTAAATAGTGTGTGGCCTGAACAAAACCGAAACATTTAAATAAGTTATATAACTTATTTAAACATGGAAAAACACGAATTAAAATTTGCATCAGGAATAAAGAAGATCCGAAGTGTTAATCTGGATCTTGGTGTGGTTAAAAAAACAAAAAAAATGTATAATGGGAACCTTTCACATCATATTGAGGTCTTGCTTGATCAATGGTGCCAAGAGAAAGATGAGGGGGACAGAGTGCATCAAATTGTTCAGAAAACAATTAAGGATTTAAAAAAAGCGGGATCAACAATGCCTGAAAAAGAGGCAATCAAAATGCTTATGGAAATATCAGAAGATGAAAGAAAGGCACTTTTGGAAACTCCATCATCAATAAGATTAAAACAAGAGTTGGAGGCCGATATTCCAATTCCAACAAAAGATCAAAGAGAACATGCAAAGAAAGTATTGACAGAGATGAGAAAGAAAATTAATGAAAAGGTAAAAGATGGGGGCAAATCATAGTTTAATCATAATCAAAAAAGGCATGGAGTGATGATCAATTGCGAAACATCACATCACTCCACTATCAAGTTACACGAGGCAACAAGATAAGGTTATAAGAAAAAAAGAATATAAAAACCTTTACACACACTATTTCCCTTTTTGGATTGGGTGTTTTGTTATTGTTGCCGTTATAAAATAAATCGCATCATATTGATGCAGGACAACAACAAAATGACAATACAAGACAACACACAAAAAGAGAAAGATGAAAATAATGAATTTCTAAATAATTATATTGGAAAAAAGGTGCATTTGTATCTTAAAAACAAATTTTATTATTTATGTGAGGTTAATCGTATAAGTGAGGTTGGTGGGAATATTTTTGTTGAGATTTTTGATCTAAAAAAGAAAGTGTATCAGTTGATTTCTTTTGAAACAATTTCAAAGATGGAGGTTATTTGTGATGGAAAATAAGCCAGATCTTATGAAAAATTTTCTTGAAAAAAATGCCCTTATGGGAAAAGTTGTCAGATTTGTCATATTTGTCATATTACCCAAAGAGTATGACAGATATGACAGATATGACAGTATGACAAATATGACATTTTCTTATAATGATGTATTTGATAGCGATACACAACAAAACAGAATTAAGTGGGGTTTATTTATTTTACCGAGGGAAAAAAAGGATTTTCATGGATTGAATTATAGTGAAATGGCACAAATTGGTGGGGTTGAAAACATAAGAAATATGGGAAAAATCTGCCAAAGGATGAAAGAGGCAGGTGACATCAAGTTGTATGACAAAGTGTATGACAAGTGTATGACAAAACCGAAAAATTGTTATATTTTATCAGAAAATACCGAAAAAGAGCTTTTGGAATTGGTTGAAAACAAATTTATTGAAAAACTTGAAGATATAAAAAAGAACTTTGAAAAATTTGAATTTGAGGAAAAATTAAAGAATTCCCTTTTTGATTTGAAAGAAAATTTGGGGGATGCAAATTCAAAAGTTTGGGAAATTATTGATCAGAGTATTGTTTTGGATTTCATGAAACTTGTAGAACTAAACCCAACACTAACCGATTTAATTTTGGATAGGCCTGATCAAACACTCACACTTTTAGAGCAAAATTTGACAGAGGAGGCCTCAGGGATATTTCAAAACAAAGGTGTAAGGATAAAAAACCTCCCAAAATTCCAAAAAAAAGAGATCAAGAAAATAAACACATCTGATATTGGTCGCCTTTATTCATTTGATGTTGAAGTCACAACATCTACTCAGATATATCCTGCAACAACATTGATCAAATATGAGTGTTCAGGTTGCGGAACAATAATCACAATAAATCAGAATGATGGAAAATTTGAAGTTAGAGGCAAAAAGCAAGAGCCAAAAAGATGTTCATGTGGTCGCAGGGGAGGATTTAAGGAATTGGCAAGTGACAAGGTGGATTATAGGATTGTTTTATGTGGTGATAATCCTGAAAATATTGAGGACAACACTCCAACAAGAGATAAAAGATTTCATTTTTTGGGAGATATCGCAAATATTGATGAGCAATACATTCAGGCCTCCTCAAAATTAAAAATCATGGGTATACCTATAATCAAAGAAACTCCTCAGGGGGAAGAAATTGATATTAAAGCCATTTGGGTTGAACCAAATGATGAGTTGTTGGTGCTTAACTTTTCAGATGAGGAAATTGAAGAATTTAAAGAATTCTCAAAACAAAACCCTCTTGAAAAAATCAAGAAAGAAACTTTTGATTTATCTGTGTCAGGTCATGAGAGTGTAAAACAAGGTTTGATTTTGCAACAGGTTGGTGGAAATGCGAAAAAATTAAACAATGGTGCATATAAAAGAGGGGATATTCATATGTTGCTTATTGGGGATCCTGCAACAGCAAAATCTCAATTGGCAAGTGTTCAAAAAAAATTGGGAGTGAGGAATGCACAGGCGGACAGCAATAGGGGAACATCAGCAGGATTAACAGGAACATTTGAATATAATCAACAATTAGGACAAAAGGTCAGAATGGGGGGCCTTTTGGATAAGGCAAAGGGAGGGTTGCTTATATGGGAAGAATTGAATGAGGCGGATCACTCTGTTCAGGCCACATTAAAAACTCCCTTGGAAAGTTCAGAGTATTCGGTAACTTTGGCAACAGGACAATTGACAAAAAAATCCCCTTTCTCTTTTCTTGCAACTATGAACCCAAAAAATGGGAATTATCTCAACCCTGAATTACCTGTCATGCAACAAATCCCTTTAAACCCTGCCCTAAAAACAAGATTTGATTTGATCTTTGGCAGATTTGTAAAAACCAATAATCGCAACGAGATTGAAATGATTTTGGAAAAACAAGATTTAAATGAGGATATCCCAATGGAGAGATTTTATTTTTTCAAAAAATATCTTGCATATTGCAAATTACAAAAAACGCAAATACCAAAAGACATCAAAGATTTACTTAACGGATATGTGTCGGCTTTAATTATCTCAAAAAAAGATGCAAATTTTAGAGTTAAGGATACTTTGAACAGATTGGTTGAGGCATTTGCAAAATTGAATTTAAGAGAATATGCGAACAAGGAAGATTTTGAGAATGCAAAAAAATTATTTGAGGATAGCCTGAGATCAACATCAATAAAGTCAGGAGGACTTGATTGGGATCGTTTTATTGAAGTATCAAGTGATGACATAAAAGATCAAGAAGAATTAAAGAGTGTATTCTTGAAATTAACAAAAGATAAGGAGTTTTGTTTTGAGCATGAATTATTTGAAAATTCAAAATTAAGAGATGCGAGATTTAAATATATTTTATACTCCCTCTTGAAAAAAGGCGAAATTGATCAGGATAAAATTAAAAAATCAAAGGAAGCATATCATGGATAAAATAAAAGATCTCAAACTCTTAATTATTTTTCATCTTAAAGATAAATATTATGCGATCCACAATCTTTATGATAAGTTAAGCACAGGTGAAATGTCAAGAACATTTGATCTTCTCTCAGGCTTTGCAAAAAAAGAGGTGCAAACATGATATGTGAAAACTGCAAAAAAAATAAAGCAAGAGCTTTCTTTAATAAAAAAAGAGTGTGTGATGTTTGTTTTTATGAAATGAAAGGCATTATAACAAAAATGAAAGATCATGAATGTGTTGTTTGTGGAAAGATTTTCAGATCAGTGCAAAACCCATCTCTCCCCCTTTGTTCAAGAAATTGTAGGGATAAGTTCAACAGGGGAATAAAATCAACTCAGGATGCCTTAAATCAAGAATATGATGATATGTGCAATGGAGGTGAGATCTAATGGCAGAAGAAAATAATAAAGATTTCAGTCTAAGTTTGAAAGTCGCAATCAAGGTTGATTTTATTAGTATTAGGACAGGAAACAATATCAATTCTCATGAATTTGAAAAGTTTGATATAAACGATCTGAAAAGTTTGAATAAAACTCTGATCTCAATAAGGAAAACAATTTATGAAATTAATGGAAAGGAGGAGTTTGATGGAGGAAAATAAAGAAATCCCTCAACTGAATGTTACAGCAAAATGGTTGGACAATCTTTTTGAAAGAATAACAAAGATCACAAATATTGAAAGAGTTTGCAGATCAGGAATGCCATCAGATG
>Ga0207997_1000847_pt1 | contig 15668 bp, 15 predicted proteins | sample AntAceMetag02UKN_FD_184777 | JGI IMG/M metagenome (GOLD analysis project Ga0207997, IMG submission 184777) | Saline lake microbial communities from Ace Lake, Antarctica - Antarctic Ace Lake Metagenome 02UKN (SPAdes) (version 2) | ecosystem: Environmental > Aquatic > Non-marine Saline and...
TATCATTCTTAATAAACTCTTCACCACGCCATGCTCTTATCTTGTCTTGTGCAATGGCTCTAGCTTTCTCTTGATTGATTACTATCATTTCTTTCTCTCCCTATATGATTTTAATAATTCAGCATCGAATTGATTACTCTCACCACCAAAACCGTCAGGTTCACCGAAGGAATCACCTATTTCCCACGCATCACGAAATGTCCTATCTGTAGGCACAACAGCATCATCTACTATCCAATAGGAAAGTTTATGTGGAACGTCCTTCTCAGCTATTTGTCCTATCGTTGCGAACAATAGTGCTTTATTAGAAGCAGTTATAATTGAAACAGAACCATCAATTTCTTTGTATATTATTTTCACTTTTCCTCCTACCTAAACACAATTACAGATACTTCTGAACTATCGTAATAACTTGATAATGAACAAACAACTTCCACATAACTGGTCGTTTTAAGTTGGTCTGCTTGCATCCCTAAAGTTACATTATTATCATTAGTATTTACGTCTCTCACAAGTCCAGTTACAGCATAGTTTGTATCTGACATTGCTTCTGTAAAATTTACTCGATACCGTCCTTCTCCTCGGTCAGTTATACTACCAACGTTTCCATCTTCCCGAATACTTACAGTTCCTGTCCCATTAAAATTCACCCATGCTCTACAAGAAAACATCTCCATGTCATTAGTTTTAATAATGCCATTAGAAGCTGAGAAATATTCATCACCTGAAGAGTCTTCTATCACTAATCCTCGCATATCACCTTGTTCAAATGCCCAATACTCGTCTGTTGTATGACCTGAGCGTGAGCCGAATCCTATAGTTATTTCTTTACTAGGAATTTCATATTGTCTATTGGATGGTATTGTTATTTCAGAGCCATAAGTTGCACCATTATTAACGGAGACTTTGAAGGTGTCGTATTCCTGAGTAAAAGACCGTACAGGCCTGACCCTGAGATTGAAGCTTCGGTAGTCGTAGTTTTGACTCCCATTGGAGAAGTACTGGTACCATGCGAGAGCTGCATCGGGCTCGGAGGAACTCCAGTAGTAATCGTCAGAAAAACCTCCAATTCCGTTCTTTTTGAGATTCAAGTACATCTGATTAAGTTCGTCCTTGCTCGGCATGAACCAATCGCTGTACCCACCATAAGTTAAATCATCACAATATTTTGCTCCATAATCTCCAGCCCCCAATGTTGTGACAATAGCAGTAGTATTAGCTTGTCCTGTTCCTATAGCAGTTCCTGTGCTTACGGCCCCATTACTACCCCATTCTTTCGTTACTTCTTCACTTACAGGAGCAGATTCGTACACAGTCTGCCCATCTGTATAAAATATCAATCCACCTGCTGGGCCAGTATCGCCTACTTCATATACCGTTGGGGTTATACTCTCTATTTTTACCCTTGCTTCAACTGCAACAGCCCCATCACTAACTATAGATAAATCATTGAGTCCAGAACCTGTAAAAGTAGGGCCTGCTATAATTCCAGACTGGTCTTTAATACCAACACGTGCATCAGTAGGTGCACCACTTCCTGTTCTAAGAGTTCCATTTAGCTTTGCGTTGATTGCTTCAAGAGTTCCATCTTCATATATTTTCACGTTGCCACTATCATTTTGGAATGAGATTCCTACTAATTCACTTTCATTGAGAGGAGAAGCCCCTACATTTTGCCAATCTGAGCCGTCATATCTTTTTGTCAACTGTGTATCAGTCTGATACCAATAATCACCAATCTTTGGATTTGTTGGGATGGTCGTTGAAGCACTTCTATACGTTGCCGAAGCGTTGGGAGCAATGGCGGTGAGCTTTGCTTGCCATGCAGGAATTGAAGGAGCTGTCTCAATATAAGGTGATCCTGATGGAGTATGCGTTCCAAGCTCTGTGCAAACTATTGACGTTCTCATTCCTTGAAATGCTCGACCTTTGTTTTTGTGATTATATGTATTGACGACACATCGAACAGAACTTTCGCTAGGTGGCTGAACATTGACAATCGCTCTGCGTTGAATCCAAGGCATAAACGGAGCATCGAAAGCAAACTGTCTTGGTCTCCCTTTCCCCTCTTCGACAACATGATATAAAGTGTCGAATGCTTGAGCCGAATCTACCATATATTTACCGTCAATTTCTTGCTCTATATAATCTATCGCTGAGGCAACAGCAGAGTCTACATGTTCAACAACTACATCGCTTACCTTGCTGTAAGGAGTTCCTGTGATAGCGAGCTTACGAATCGTACAAGTTGCCCCTGTGTTCCTAAGAATGATTTGAGAAGCCCCTGCTTCGTTGCTAGTGGCAGTTGTTGAGCCATTAAAGGAAATAAGCTCTAATGTTCCGCCAGTATATTCAATAGCACTGGAGCTTCCTGTAACCCCTATTGATGGAGTAATAACAGATATGGCATATGGATATTCTTCACCACTATCAGGGTCTGAGTAAAGGAGTCGAGCAACATCACCTGCATTAGGTCCAGGCCAATATTCGCCAGCCAAAACTTCAATTGAGATATACCCTGTTTCACTGCTCAGCTCTGTTGTGTTTTTGTAAATCACCCTCGGTGAGAGTTGGTTGTAGTCAGGGAATGCAGTTTTTGCATAGTTACAACGAACAGGAGTGTAAACCTCTTGTAGTTTGCCTCTTACTCGACACATATTTCCGCTAACGGCAACACTAGGATCAGCTTGGAAAGTCCACTCTGAGGATGGAGCAGAATACGAATCCTCAAGCGGAGATCTGAATAGCAGTTTGCCGTCATAGCGGAAGTACATATCGGCATGGAACGCTTCTTTGAGTCTTTGAAGTTCTGACCATGCAGTAGAACTTCCCACCTCTAATATTTCGTGAGTATATGTAACATCGCTTGATTCTATAGTTGCTCCCATAAGGCCAGCGAGATAGTGAAGAACTGATGCTGTTGTTGTAGTTGTGTCAACAGTTGTAAAGTTTGACAAGATAGCCTTATCTGGTTTCCTTCGAGTCCCTTTGCGTTTTGTAGCATCGACTAAATCAAGCATAACATAATCGTCAGTTATCATTCCCCTTGAACGTCTTAAACCTTCATCTGAGACAAAGCCTGTAAAGATTGTTATCCAATCTGAATTGTTGTGAGAAATTTGTACAACGCAAGAATCATTGGCATAAAGGCCAACTGATAAGCCGACTCGATTCTTTACAGAGAATGACCATCTTTGATAGTCCTCGCTTGCATCGCATGAAATATCTTTAGGGAGGAATGTGGAAGGAGTTCCATCAGGGTCAATGATAATCTTGAAATATTTTATAGTTTCGTCACTGAGAAAGTAATCTCTTACTGTAGTTGATACTGGTACAAAATAACTCATGCTGTCACCAACTTTACAGTTCCGCCAACTCCTGAATATGCCTGAATCGCTTGCACAACAAACTCTCCTACACTTTCAAGTCCACCGTCTCCAATTACTGTTCCATTGAAGTTTTGGTATACATTAATAACAACTGATTGCACACTTGTTGAGCTTCCTGTTCCTCCACCTGTGTAGTCTGAGCCAGAAGCTCCTCCTGCGTCATAAAGAGAAGCTGAATCAATTGCAGATAAGTAGCCATCATCAATATTTGGCACTCCAACTTTTCCAATATTTACTCCCGCCCAACCGAGAGCCCAATTTATTGCTGAGATTACTCCGTTTACGATTGAAGTAAGTCCAATTCCAATAACATTGAAAACTGTTATCAATCCGTTTCCTATAGGAAGAATAATCTTGTTGTAGAGCCAGATAAATATTTCGCCAACGAGTTCTATAATTGGAGTAAGCCATTGCAATACTGGAACTAATATTTGACCTATCGTCTGCCCTACAATTTTCAATATTCCAACTAAGGGAGCTAAGATCGTGTCGATTACAGGTTCCAACACTTCCATCATTCCACCAAAGATTGTTTGTAAAGGGTTGAGAAGTTGGTTGACTGACGAGAAAGAAGATATGAGGGGAATAATAGATGCTCCAAGGTCAGCAAATACACCGAGGGGAGCTTTGAATAAATCACCAATTCCAGATGAGTCAAACACTGATTTGAGTTGGTCTTTCAAAACATTACCAAATCCAGAGCTTTCTTCTGTGTCGCTTGGAGCCCATTTATTTGTTGTTGTCATATCGCTAGGATTGATTCCATTTGTCCAAGGATACATAAAACTTGTCAACCCAGAGCTAAGACCTGTCGATGGGGTACGAGGAGTATAAGGAACCCCTTGAGACCTTGCACCGCCATCTCCACTTGTTAGAACTTCTGCAGAAGATTTTTTTGCATTGTTGAAAGCTGTAGTCACGTCATTAGCTATTTTTCCCATATCAAGTCCAGCTTTTGACATTGCTATATCAAAATTTGACGGAGATGTATCTTCTGGTGTCCAGTCTGCTTTCCCAAACTTCTTTGTTTCTGGAAGCCCCATAGCTCCCCATAACTTATCTGATAGTTTGAGAGGTAAGTTGAGCATTGAAAGCATGTTGTTCATTCCATATTCTAAATAGTCAACAATTTTACTCATTACATTTGGAGAAAAAAGCTCATCAATATCCTGCCTAATATCTAAAAATAATGCTTCAATAAGAACTCCGATATTTGCAAAAACAGCAAAAGTTTGTGTTGCAAAAATCGCTAATTTGAGAGCAATATCATCTAATGCACCTGATGTGATAAAATTATCCAACGCATCAAGAGCACCCTCAAGCATCTTTACTGCTGTGGGTAATATAGACTCGCCTAGCCTTTGCATAATTAGTGACAAATTATCTTTTAGTGTTGATACCATTCCATTGAATGTTTGTGACTGTTTATCTAACATTCCATAGAATTGACCACCACTGGAGGTCATGTTTTTGAAAGCTTGGTCTACATCACCAAATCCAACCTTTCCTGCTGTTACCATCTTGAGTAATTCTTCAACTGTAACACCGTACAAATCAGAGAGTTCGCCAAGAATAGGAACTCCTGCTTCTGTTACCATGTTAAGTTCTTCCATCGAAGCTTTGCCTTTGGCTTGAATTTTACCATACGCACGAACAATAGATTCTAGTTTGTCCGACTGCCCCATTGCAATATCACCGAGCATAGAAATCTGATCTCTCACATCGTCAGCAGCCGAACCAAAAGCCATGAGTGAAGTTGCTGCTTGAGTGATGTCGTTAAATTGGAGAGGAGTTTTAGCTGCAAAATTCCTTAAATCTGCAATTACTTTTTTAGCTCTACCAACATCACCAATAAGAACGTTGAATGCTGTGGTGGTAGTTTCCATGTCTGCAGCTTCTTGGAGAGCTTTTTTAGTGAGAATTGCAAGCCCTCCAATTGCAACAGTAATTCCTGCGAAGGCTATTTTGACAGTATTAGCAGCTATGACCATTGCCTTAGATTTGACATCGGTGGTTTTAGCCATTGAACTAATCCCACCCTCTGCCTCTTTTGTTGCTTGGGTAACATACTGTTTACCGTTTATGATTACTGAGAGAGTTTTTGCCAAACTTAGCCTCCATATCTTTGTTTCTCATTTCGCACCATACAGAACGAATCGCATCAAAAATCTGCATATCAAGTGAAGGTTGGTCCCCCAATTCTCCACTGTATTTGTAGTGTGCATAAGCACCATCTGAGTCCATCAACCTTATGCAGTCTTGAACCCAAGGTCCTATTGACTCTACTAACTCGGCAGGATCTCTTCCATCGGGGAGGGGGTCTCCGTATTCAAAGATGGCTCCTCTGTAGACCCATTCTGTGACATCCCTGACGTCTTGGATGTCGCTTTGGCTAAAGGGCGATTAAACTCCTCAACGAATTTTAGAATCTCTTCTGTAATTTCGGGGTAGTCGATTATCTGAGAAGCAAATCCTGCAATATCTTTGCTTGTGCTTCTATCTTCATCACCATCACAAAAATTGTGTGAGTCGATTCCACTTCTTAGCTGTGCTTCAATAACCTTGCTCACCGAAACTGTGCTTGATTCTGTCATAGCAGAGAACTGTTCAGGTGTGAGAAGTTGTATCATTTCGTCATTAGTGATATTTTTCAGCTTCTCAGGATCAAATCCTTTTACAGCTTTTGCGACTTCGTAGAGAGCCTTCTTGTCAATCGACTTTTGAGCCTCTCTTTTTGCTTGTTCTATTTCGTCTTTCCCTTTGATTGAATATTTACGAACTTTAACCCAATAGCCATTCATAGTTGTAAGCTCTCTTTTTTCGCTTACTATTGTTTTTCTCGCATCATCTTTCCAACTCATAGTTTTCCCTCCTAAAATTGGTTAGTTATATTTTACATCGTCTGTTGTAAGCATATCGACTGTGAGAACGTCATCGTAAGAATCAGGGTCTACCATGTCAAAGGTAAATTCTGTATCTATTCCAACGTCTCCACCAGTTTTTGAAGCACTTATTTCAACATGAGGAATCCTCAACAGCAACATTTCTGGAACGCTTGCAGTTAAGTCGTCACCTTGGAATAAGAATGTGAGTGATGATTGTTCTTCTGAAATCCTCTTTGCATATTCAGCTTCCGTTGAAGTCGTTGAGCGAACAGTCAACTTGCCTGTTACTCCAAACATTCCCTTGCTGTGGTCTTGTTTGTACAATGAGCCAATTCCGAACCCTTCATCAGTTGAGTGATTGTTTGAAATATCTGCTGAAACACTTTTCACAAAAGTTTGAGAAGTTCCTGCAAGATAGATTTTTCCGTCTGCAAATTTCATTGGTTTCTTCTCACTCAAACTTACTTCTGTAGCTGCCCCTGTCGTGACGAGAGTCCCTACAACACTAGCTGAAACGGCAACACGCCCTTTGAGGTCGGCAGATAGTGAAATCTTGTCAACAACAGATCCTGCAAGTATTTCATTTGAAAGCCCTGTTCCGTCTACTTGGAAAGAAAGGGTAGGCCGTTCTGTGTTTGTGAGAACTGGTGTAAACCTGTGGAGATATACTCCAGAATCAACAGAGGTAAAATAGATTATTACGCTATTCCCTGCTGCTTGAGTTGCTGTGATGGCATAACCTTTTGATGTTGTGACTGTTAGGTTAGCACCGAACAACTTCTCACATGTGTAGCCTGTGAAGCCTGTCATGGCTGTGACATCAGCACCAACTGCATCGAGTGTATAAACTCCTGAAGCTCCAAAGTTATCATCAACAACCTCGCTTCCAAGGTCTCCGATAGAAGCTGTGACTGTAGTGGCTGAAACAACAATCTTTGCTGATGCTTCTGCTCCTGTGTATGTCAGCACAACTGCTCCTGCAACTTGAGCTGGTGTAGCTAAGTCTTGGCCAATAGCTGACACCATCAAAAGGCCTGTGCCTTTTTCGCAATAGAGTTCCATAGGGAGTTCCATTCCCAAATCAATTGAGTCAATGTAGTTTGCTTTGACAGTGTTCCTGCCAGTTATCACATCGCTTGGAGCTTTGTTTGCATTTTGTCCTACATCGACATATCCAGTTATAGGAAGTCTGCTACTTCTTGCTACAGCAGTCCCTAGATCAGTTTCTGGTCCACCAACTGAAACTTTGATATTCCCTGTTTTGTACATGTTACCTCCCCTGATCTACTGTTATTTCTACAGCCATCAAGATGTATTTAGATGTCCCTGTTCCTCCAGGGAATTGTTCAATATTTCTAACTCTTGCATGAGTAACCTCACCAGCAAGAGTGTTATTACTAATAATCATGGATACAAAAGCATCCTTGTATAATCCGACCAACGTGAGAGCTTCTGACTCTTGAAAAGCATCAGCCTCAACTAAGATGTCAAATTTTAAGACTGACTCAACATTCCCTGGCAACTCGTCATCAATTTCATCTGCTACAGGCTCGATAATCATATATGGTCGTTCTCGATTCTTGTCAGCAAATCCAGAGCCTCCAATTTCAACGCTTGTAAGAGACTTCAATACAACTCCACTTAATGTTGCTATAGCATCGAGATATGTTTGGTAGTAGGTATTTATATGGTTTTTGAGAATGTCGTTTGTCAATTTTGAAACATAATATGTCATAATTTTATCTTCTCTCTTTTTATAGCCTCATCAATTTGCTTATTCATTACCCTATTTACTTCTCCAGATTCCAAGAAGTTTCTCATAGATGAGTAGAAAAATGGTCTAGGTTTTATGCTGACCCAATTGCTACTCATCCATTGTCCGTTTTCGTTTTTCCACTTTAGCAATCCACCTGGTTCTTTAGGGAATATTTCTGCACCTTTGTATTCATAGACTGAGCCGAGATTCGGTCCTTTCAATTTGAAAGAGTGCTTTCTGTTCTTGTTGAACTTGACACCTTTAAGCATTTTGCCAGTCCTTTCATGCAAGACCCTTCTCATGCTTCCTTTCACAACCTTTTTGCCTTCAAGCGAGGTACCGAACAAAACACTGTCAAGCATGGCAGGGGATTTTTCCCCTAACTTCCTAAGCTGTTCAGTTACTTGGTCGTCAACTTGAAACTTTACTCTTACACCCATTTACACCCTCATCTCTTTGTAAGAATCAAAGACTCGCTTTGTGTCGCTTGGAAGCTCCATTTCATATGACATGCTCCCTCCATCTGGAGAGGACTGTGCAGAGACTCCAAATCCTTTGTTCAAAAGCTTCAACATGTGATGAGAAATTGCTGATATAAAAGCCATTTTCAAATCACCTGGAAGCGTGTCTTGTGTATATCCTGCTGTTGCGACAATTTTTATAGTTCTGTACCCTATTGGAGTTGTTTTTGAGTAAAGGTCAATGATTCCTGTTGCTTCATCCAAGTAGTAATAATCTGATGTTGTTTCAGTATCGAAAGTTCTTGAAGAATCAAGATGTAAGCTAGTTATAGCTGTTACAGGACACGCAGGGAGGACTATTTGACTTCCTCCTGTACCATTTAGATACCACGTGAAATCATCCTCAGTCAATTTTCTACCGATGTATGTCTCAGCTCGTGAAGTCACCCACTCAATACAAAAATCAATATTCTCTTGTTGAGTATCTCCGTATCCGAGGTTTTTCATAATGAAGTCACGATCTATTAATGACATTATTCTTCTTCCTTCTCTCTAGTTTCGACAACATGCTCTTTGACTGCTGTTTCTACGGCAGACTTTCTCACAGGTGCAACAAATCCAATTCTAAGAAGAGGTTTTGCATCGACATCATCTATGTCGGCAATCGAGCCCACATCCCAAGATTTCCCATTATGCAAAACAAACGCTTTCATTATTTTTACTTTCATAAAACTGCTCCTATAGGTGGGGATTTCTCCCCACCGTTCATTCAATATTCTAGGTCGTAGGGTATCTTGCCCCTGCGTTTCCTTGAGGGGTCTCAAGATTCTTCATTTCATAAATTGCGGATACTTGGACGTAACCATTTGCTGTTGAGGTGACTTTTGGTGCAACATAGAAAAATGTTGAATCCAAATCCATCTCTTCAACTTCTACGATTACGATTGCTTCATTTGTTGCAACCGTGACAGTTCCCTCTACATTAGCAGAGACAACTGTAACTGTATAATCATTCAATGCAGTTATGATGGTGTTTGTTGTAGATGTTGCTGTAGATACTCCATCAATATTTGCTAGAATTGCAGCGGTAAGGCCTGCTGTATCTGCAAAGACAAGGGCGGCACTTGTATCACCTTTCGTAAAAACTGCTGTATCGGCCAAAACTCCACCGAGATAGGATGTGACTGTTACTGTGTCGCCAGTTCCGACAGAAGCCAGAGCGACAGTTGCTTTCTTTACTTTTGTATTAGCTGTGATTGTTGCTGTTAGTGAAGTTATCGCTTCACCTGAACCACCAGCCTCAGTTGTTCCTTGAAATATTTCTAGTTTTACAGTTTTTGAAGCTGCCATAGCTCCAACTGAGAGAGCAAATAATGCTCTCTTGCAATATGCCATCGGTGCATACCTTCCAGTAGCAGTTGTGTTGCTCACACTAGTTGCCACGATAGGTACATCTATTCGATATTTGTCAACTAATCTATTAGCCATTTTACACCTCCTAAGATGTGATTTTGAGAGTTCTTACAGCTTCGGCAACAGGGAGAGCGGTGTCAGTGATGTAACATCCGACAAAGCTCACTTCGTTGTATTTTGCTTTTGTATAAGGGTCTCTAATCAAAGTTGGAGCTCCAAAGTCTGCGATGATATATTGAGAAATATCACCGAATACCCCGATTTCTTCGCCTGCTGTAAGCGATGCAAATCCAGCACTTGGATAGACAGGACGTCCGAGGATAGTGTCAGGTGCTCCACCAAGACCAGGAACAAATAAGTTCACATAATTCAAAGCTCCAGAAGTTGTCACGCTGTTTTTGATTTTTGCGATTAATCCGATTGAAGCATCGTTCATCAACCAAGTTGCATTCTTGCGATATTTGAAAGGAACATCTCTGTACCAATTCATAACGTCATCGGCTGCTATTGCTCCGTTCGCTGCGGTTGCTGTCCCTTGAGTAGCTCCATCAACTAAACCCATAGGTTCACCTGAGCCAGAGCCGTCAGCGAAATAGTCCTCTTGTTTTTCAGTAATAGATTTTGCCATCCATTGCATGAGTTTTGATTCGAGAGGGTATGCTGACTTATTAAGTAACGCAACAGGAACATCTACTGCATACATGAACTGATAACCTGTGATGGTTTTCTGTCCGATGGTTACAGTTGTTTCTGTCACTCCGTTACCTTCACCAACAAGATAGGAAGTCCCAAAACTTGAAACAACAGGGAATGCTCCGTCTGATGCCCATTGCTCGACTGTTGCTAGTTGTCGAATTACATTGTCGGTTGACATGTATTCTCTGAGTGTTTTTGCATAGTTCTCAGGAACAAGGAATCCACCAGTTGAACCGCTTGAGCTTGACATTGATCGAGATTCGTTTCGATACTCTAAGCCATCTTTGTTACCTTCTCTAACAAATCGTGAGAAATAATCAATCTCAGCAGGGGTTGCTTTTTGAAGAGTATTAATCATTCTGGCTTCAAGCTCTTGAGTAGCTTCAATTTCGGCAGTCTCTTTTTCAGCTTTTCTGATTTGGTCTACTTCTTGGATGGCAGCGAGACATAAGTCGTAGCTGTTTCTTTCTTCGCTAGTCATCCCTCTGTTTTCTTTTTTAGCTACATCAATAAGCGATCTCATTTTTACAGCAGCTTCGTCTCTTTTTTGTTGTAATTTGTCCATTAGATTTCTCCTAGTATTTGATTTATTTCAAGCTCGTATGGTTCTAGTGCTTCGACAGGGTCTGCTTGTGGCTCTGACGGCTCAGAGTCCTCCACCTCCGTTGAGGCTTTGTGTTCCTCGGCAATACCTTCGGCACTTCTTGCAACAAGCTCTGTTTGCTGGTAAGCAGGATACGTGACTGGGGATAGGTCGAAGAGTTCTTTGATCTCGTCAACAATCCTTAAATCACTTTTCCCTTCTTCTTCTATCCAGGTCTGTTTTTCGACTGTGAAAGCAAAACTCATTTTGTCGATAAGGCCTGCTTTGATGTCTTTGTACATATCTGGTCCTAGAGTTGATTTTGAAAGGTCAGCTCTCATGTGGACACCATCTTCCTCTTCCCACGCTTCAAGTGTTCCATTTTTTGTTCGAGCAAGAGGTTTGTTAGAGTCGTGATTGAATAGAAGGAATATATCACTTGTTTTGAGTGCATTTGTGGCAGAACCACGAGCAATCTTTTCCCTAAACCAACCAATGTCAGTTTCTTGGTCGTAGACGATAGGAGTTCCTTCAATAATCATCCCATCTTCTTTTTCTTCTGCTCTTACTTCGACTTTTAGAAATCTTCTCTCTATGTTTTTCATCAAATAGCCTCCTCAATATCACAGGTGCAACCAGAGACTATTGGAGGGTGTCTGATTCCATCTATGAAAGTTTCGTTTATATTTCTTGTTTGACCGTTTAAGTGTTGGCAATAAGGACAATCTGGCTTGCTTCTCCAGACACCTTTCTTGACTCCAGAAGCCTGCATGGCTGAATACTTGAACGCATTCCTCATTCGATCAAATTCGTCACCGATTCCATCTTTTGACCGTTTTTCAAGTGAAGAAATGAGTTTTTCAATGCTTTTTGTGTAAGCAGGCTCGTCAAAACGACTTTTATACTCTTCTACGAAGGAAGGAATAAGAGAAGATGCGTAAGCTCTGAAACCGTCAATAGTAGTAGGTTTATTGATGGATTCTGGCAAATAGTTGCTTTTTTCAACAATTTCTTCCTTATTACGTTGGTTGCTATCACTTTTTAGCGTTTTACCGTCTTTTACGTCTTGTTTGTTGTACATATTGGCTGGCATGAAGTAAATTCCACCCTGTTCATTTGGTTGATGGTTCATGTTGAGCCAAGAGCGAACTTCATCTGCGTTGAATATCCCGTCTTGGATTCCAAGATGCCATGCGTCCATTTGACTTTTTAAGTCGCCTTGCATAAGTCCATTCAAATTATGTTCGACATATATTGATTTTCTGTCATATTTATTTATGAGTTGTGAGTTGATAGCCTGTTCAATTCTTATTGCTCTTGGTCTCCAAGAATATCGGACAGCTTGGATTCCTTGATGTTCGATGTTGGAGAAGGTTGCATTTGTTAAATCACCAAGAAGGTGCTGTGGAATGTTATAGAATCGAGCCACTTCGCCAATCTGGAACTGCCTTGTCTCAAGAAATTGTGAATCGTTGTTCGTGTTTCCAGATTTTTGGTATTTTAAGCCTTCTTCTAAGAAGATCAATTTGTTAGCATTCCCCAATCCGTGATATTTATCGTTTATATCAGCTTTTGCCCTATTGAATGCTATGTCTGACATTTTTTTAGGATATTCAATAAAACCACCAAGATGAGTTCCATTTGAAAAGAAGCGAGATCCGAATTCATTAGCAGCCATTCCAAGGCCGATTGTTTCGTTCATCACTTTGAGCCTTGATCTTGGAGATAGTCCATTTTGCCCTGGTCCGTAGCAATAGAAAACCTTGCTTGCTGGCATCCAAATTTGATTGATGTGGAACCATAGCTCCTCACCACGAAGCTCTATATCTGATAAATCGCTCGATGGAATATGCCAAAGCCGTCTTATTCTTCCTTGTCCGTCTCTAATAATCTCTGCTAGAGCTATTCCATAAAGTTCTAAATCCCATACAAAACGTTGTCTAAAAGTTTGAGCTGACTCTGTTGGATTTGCTTGTAAATGCAGGACCTCATAAAGTGAATTGTCGCTATATTCTTCTCTTCCTTTAGAATCTTTTTTGAAGATTTGAAGAGGAACTGTTGACATTGTTTCGCTGGTGATCACCTGTGCATTCCAAGCGGCCGACAGGGTAAGAATTGAATTTGAATTGACCTCGACACCTGAATTGCTTTTATTCATTCCCATGATAGCTTTTAACGTATCCCATGACTGAGAGCCACTCCTGAAAGCTACTGTCGCCATTTTCAATCTATTAACTATGCTCATATAGCTCTCACTCCTCTGCCCTCATAAGGTGAAGTCTCGGCAAATAATATCGAGCTTCTGTCAATGGCCATGATTGAAGCGACAACACCGTCAATACGTTTGCCTGTTTTCTTCATTTCTGGTTTTATTGGTTTGATATTCCCTGCTGGGTCGCTTCCAATTTCGGTACATGAAATCATCCACCTTAAAATTGGATTGTCGCCATGATTTAATTCTTGTGATAAAGCTTTTCTTTCAAAGTCTTTTGTCGGTCCAGACATTGAGATAAAACCTTGACGGAATAATGACAACTCCAAACCCTCGTCTTGGAGTCTGAGAATTGTCTGCTTTGCGTTATATGGGTCACACGCTATATCTTGAAGGTCGTATTCTTCTGCGTCTTTGAGTATTTGTGATTCAATATAGGAATAATCAATTACATTCCCTGGAGTGAGTGTTAAGTATCCTTGTTCAGCCCATAATCTGTATGGAACTTTGTCCCTTCGTTCTCTGTCGATAAGGTCGTCAGATGGAAGAAAAAACCTGCACAGCAGGGTGTACCTTGCATCAATTTTACTGTCAGCAGGAGGGAAAGACAGCACCCATGCTGTGAGGTCAGTAGTCGAACTTAAATCGAAAGCTCCTGTGCAGACTCGGCCAGACAAGAAAGGTACTTCTCCACCACAAGCATCCCATACCTCAGCACCAATCCATCTTGAAGCAGCTTGAGTCCAGATGTTGAAGTTCTTTGTCTTAACATCATTCTGCTTAGAAGGGGAGGCTATGGCTTGTCTTACTTGGCTTTTGAGGAATTCTGGATAAACTGAAACCCCAAGATTTGGGTTACTCTTTATCCATACTTTTTCATCAGCCCAATCGTCTTGTTCATCGAGAGTGTAGATAATTCCAAACACCTCGTCTGGAGGAGGGGAGATTGAGCCGTCAAGGATTCCTGTTACCATCATTCTTTCTTCGTTGTAGCATGGAGCGTTCTTGTCAAAGCCTGCTGTTGTAATAATGAACATCAAAGGTTGTGAACGAGCTCCCATTCCATTTTGCATGACATTCAATAAATCAGAGCTCTTGTGAGCATGATATTCATCGATAAGAACAAATGAAGGAGAGAGGCCATCTTCTGTGTCAGAATCTTGGCCTACAGGTCGCATGAGAGAAGTTGTGCCTGTTTTAATAACAGTTGAGCTCATTTTGTATGTTGAGGTTCTGTTTTTTAAGGCTGAATTTTTCTGGATTTGGGCGTTTGCATCAGACCAACCAATTTTTGCTTGATCTCTTTTTGTTGCACAGAAGTAAATCTCTGCACCTTCTTCACCGTCAGCAAAGAAACAATAATTCGCAAGAACAGCAGCAAGCATTGTTTTGCCATTCTTTCGAGCTACTTCGATATATGCTTTTGTGAATCTCCTGGTGTTGAGTCCTTTTCGCTTCCATCCAAAGATCACCCAGATAATGAATTGTTGCCAAGGTTCGAGAGTAAGCTTTAATCTCTGCTTAGCCCATTCACCTTTTGTGTGACGTTGGTCTTGAGCAAACATGATAACTCTTTGAGCTGATTTCTCATCGAAATAGTAGGGGAAGTCTTTACCTTTCGAATCCTTCAAATCTTGAACATGTCGGTTGACAGCAAATTTCACCCATGAACAAGTTGTTATCTTGCCTGAGAGAACTTTGTCGATATATTCGAGAGCCAAGAATTCGTTCAACCAGACACCTCCATGAGTAGAGTTTCCGTTGCTGTAGGAGCTTGTTTCTTTTCCTTGAGATCAATCTTGTTTCGATTAGATGCACCAATTCCAAAGAGAGCTGCAAGAGACCTATATTCGACAAGAGCTTTCCTCATCGCTGTATATTCTGGAATTGTCTGAGAATTCTTGCCGTCCATATACTGGCCAATAGTTCTTCGCTTTCTCTTTCCACTTTCATCGAGATAAAAATATATAGATTCATAACATTCTCGATACTCTCCCCATGATTCACAGAGAGCTTGGAACATGTCCCAATCAATATTCTTGAGAGTTCCCATGTCGATACATTCTTGAGCAAGATCGTTCCAATGTTTTTTAGCATGTTTGTTTAAGTAGTTCGGAGCTTTGCGAGCGACATCATCACCAAAAGGTTCTGGCTCTTGGGAGACTTCTCTAGTAGTATTTAATGTTCCACGTTGAAGTTTTATAACTCTAGGCAACCTTCTATTTGGCAATGAATAACCCCTTATAATTGAAATGCAAATAAAAAGACAGAAC
>Ga0207997_1000848_pt1 | contig 15668 bp, 20 predicted proteins | sample AntAceMetag02UKN_FD_184777 | JGI IMG/M metagenome (GOLD analysis project Ga0207997, IMG submission 184777) | Saline lake microbial communities from Ace Lake, Antarctica - Antarctic Ace Lake Metagenome 02UKN (SPAdes) (version 2) | ecosystem: Environmental > Aquatic > Non-marine Saline and...
AAACGCTATAGCATTACTAATCTCACCATCAGAGAATAATATACCATTTTCTGGAACAAATGATTTAGCTGTAGCTTGTATCAGTTTAAGATTTGAAGACTCAGGTTTGTAAGAAAAATCTACAGTATGATCGTGAGCACCCTGTGGTGTATATGTGGTACCGGGTTTACCACTACCATTACCCCAATCTGTACCATATGCACTCTGTAAACCACCAGTATGAGCACCACTAGTTGTTGTTGTAGTAGTAATCAATGGAGAATCTGTAGCCCCTAAAGTCTTTGTACCTGATGCACCAACAATATAAAAGTCATCAGCATAAGTAAACGCTTGAAAGCCAGTAGGGATGATTAGACTATCCAACCCTATAATGGCTCCAATCGGTAGCATAATACCGCTGGAACCAACAGTATACCACCAATTTTTAAACATACCCTACCCCACAAACACCACCATCAATATTAAAACCACCATCCTCACTACAAAAGACAAGTCTATCTCTATATGCAGACAATGTTGGAACTGATCCACCTGGCCACTTAACAGCTGGGCTCCAAGTAATGTTATGATTAGGACTATTAAGTATTAACATTACAGTCCTATGTAAATTAGATTCAAAACCAGTAAAATAAATACTTGTTGCTCCAGCAATATTTATAGTAAATACATCACCAAGAGATACGTCTATAACAATTGCTCCTGATGTTTCTACAACATTTACTGAAGTGTTTCCACCTGAACCAATAGCAACCCACATTGTATTGTTAAATACAGATGCAGTATGTTCTTGAATACAGCGCCAAATATTTAAACCATAAACAACAATATCTCCAACATAATATTTAGCTGATAATGAATGAAATTTAACTGCTATAATATCAATAGGATTTCCATATGGATCACCAATACCAAACTTAAGATCTGTTGTATTTACAAACATCTCTCCATGTCGCATTGATCCATTATCTGGTTCATCGCTTGCAGTATCGTAGATATCTGCATCTTGCGCATCGTTCATAACCTCAATAGTAATACGACCTTCAACACTACTAGCAGCACCATGTGCTTGATTAAAAGCTTCACAAGTGAATACATTACCACTTGTATTTGTAACCTTTATTACTTCTTCTTCTACAGTAACATACATCCAATCTCCAGAAGAGAGGATTGGAAACTGTGAAGCACTTGCAACAATCATCACAGTATGGCCAACCTCAACCGGAGAGTTAAGTACCGTAGAAGCATTATTGCTATATCTAACTTTCATATCTAACCCTCTTTCTGGTTATAAACTAACGTTATGCTACAGTAATTGTCCATATAATTGTCATAACGTCACCATCACCCTTGTTAACAACGTCAAACACTGTACGTGCAAGCATTACACCACCAGTTGCTTGATCGAATAGTCCAGCTTCAGTCAGAGCACCATCACCATCACCATTACCCCAAGTACATGCATACTGAACTGTATTGGCAGTAAGAGAACCACCGGCAGTTTGTAAAGCATTACGGTCCACAGCACTAACTAATGCAGTTTGTCCAGCAGCTGCGCTAGCAGTACCTGAACCAACCTCCATATGGGTCATTGCATTTCCAACACCAGTCATCATACCGGCAACCCATTCTTTACCGGCATCAACAACAAGGTTGTTAAATTCGCTGTGAAGGTTTCCGTTCATAAGCACTTGAAGCTTACCTGTGACTTTTACATTCGCTTTTACGTTCATCCTATACTCCTGTTACAATAATTTGTACTTCTTCTGTAAGTCCAACAACCGTAATGACTGTAGACTCATTATTACTACCATTAATTATTAACTCATTAAATAAAAACGAATTAAACGGACTATAATTACCTTCATCACCAACTTCATTATTAAACTCTTTGGTAATGGAATCTTCTACTTCAAGTAGATCACAGATACTCTTCCCACCAATTTGTGCAGTAAAATGCTCAATAAAGCTAACACTATCAGTTGCATCATATTGGATAGTTTTAGTAAGTCCAATCTCAGTTACATCACTAACAAATGAATTATCTTCAACAAATCCATCATCAATTGTTCCATCAGATATGTTTCCATATAGACTATCGTCAGTATCAACAGAATCTACTTTGGAAAAACTAATCTCTTTATTAAAATATTCAACTGGATATATTATATCATTAAGCCTTACTATAGCCCTAGACAAATCAATATTAATATCTTCTTGCATAAAGATTGCGTCATCAAAATCAGACAATCTTCTAACACCTACATTGAATTGTGTTTCATTGAACAATGCAGTACCAAGTCCACTACGTACTTGACTAATATACTTGTACAATACCTTACGTTGCTCATCTAAGGCATCAATTGGATCAATTTTGTTTTTTGTAATATCATAACCAAGACTATCTTTAAAATAAACATCTTGATCAGTGCCGTCGAACCATCTGTTTAGACTAGATTCAATCTTACATGCGAATGCCCAAACAGCCATTACTTACCTCCTGCACATTCTTTGAAATATTCATCGAATGGATTACAATAGAAATCCTCTCTAACTTCAAAAGGTATATAGTTTCTAGCAGTAACTATTCTATCACCACTTCTGTCAGACCCCTTATATCTAACTTCAACCAATCCAATATGTTTACCTTGCTCACCTCCAAACGAAGCACCGTCGAACCTAAATATAACCTTACCTTCTTCAAGTGGTTGCATTGGAACTCCAATAATTTCACTATGAAGCTCATCGGAGTTTTCTTCTTTTATGTACATTATTACTTCATTAAAACCAGCAAGACTCAGGTCTGGCCACTCCCATTGAGAATATAATGAATCTTCACTCTGACAGTCGCTAGACCTGAGATCGACAACAACCTCTTCAAGTCTGTCTTGTGCTGATATGAATATAGTATCTGTATACTTATTGTTAGAAATATTATATGGATCAAATGAATTAAAATTACTAGACATTATACTATTGCTCCATGGTAGCGTTATAGTTCAGAACTTCTAACAATTTGTCTTGAGATACTGTATGTATAAATTTATTCATACAAATCCTCTCTCTTCAAGCTTAACGTTACTATTAAGATTATCGATTGCAGCAAGACCGCTTGTTTCAATGGCCTTACAGTCGGCGATGTATCTCATATAGTAAGTATTGTTTGTCTTATCAACATGTCCGTCAACACCAAGGAACGCTTTATACGCAACGTAATCAAGTATGGCTTGTGTGAATGCACTTGTAATAGAAATCTTATCTGTCGGTTCAGTTACCTTTTTCGGACTTGCAATGTAAATCAAACTAACCCTAACCTGACTATTGAGATCCTCTCCTTTAACCAAACAAACAAATGGCTCAGGAAACATTAAGCTCAATGCCTTGTCAGTCTTATCAACCAACACTTTACGTTCATTATTAAGAGGAACCTGAGTCCCATCTTCTAGCGCAGCATTAATTGGATAAACAAAGTCATCTGGCAACGCAAATGTTTTATTGTTCTCTATGTCTTCTAGTAGGAATTCTTTCTGAAGGAGGGCAAACTTTTCATGTAAAGCTGAGTTCGCTAAATTAAGGAGGCCAATGATATCTTGGAGATTCTTCTCTTGGATCTCATCTCTGAAATCACCACCTATATTCGCTAAGCCAAGAGGCTTTAATTCACTTGCTACTAGCAAGTTGATATACTCATACACTAACATTATTTGCTCCACGCATAGTTAATTGATACAACCTTTATAAACCAAACAAATAGCAATGTCAAACAAAGTAAGAGCTTTCCTCACTATCCTCATCCAACGACCTATTACCCCATACTCCACCATCACCAGCAGGCTTAGCTGTCTCATCCTCATATTCAGCACCACTTGGTCTCCATGTCTCCATCTCACCCAACATACTAACAGTATCTATCTGGTCGTCGTGAGCCGACTTAAACCCTTTTATGGTAGCCAATCTCAACTCCTGAAGTATTTCCATTAACTCACTACTCTCCATCAACTCTTCTGGAAAGTGTATCTTACCTGCCTTGAACAGAGGCACAGCATTCATCTGGAACCTACTCATCTTATCCTTCGTTGGCCTCAATCCAGGCTTATTTGAACCAATAGGACAAGCTAAATTAAAGAAGTTGTTCCTGTCGTTCATCAACTGTTTGATCCAAGAAAGAAACCCACCCTGTTGTCCAGTTATCTCAACTCCAACCGACTGTGGTTGCCACTTTTGAGCCAATCTAAACAAATGATTCATGCTCTCGTCCATCAACATTTTCTTACATACACCGTCAACCCAATACCAATCACCAATACTATTCAGGCCCCAAACATTCTGAACACTAAAGTCTGCATGTTCCTTATCGCTAGTCGCAAAGTCTGTAGTAATATAAAAGTTGTATGCACCCTTGTTCTTAACCACACTTCTTCGCTTGTACCACTGTAAATCACCATCCTCAATCAATCTTTCCTCGTCACTCATAATCCTCAACATAAGCTCCTGGTTAAAACTATTGATCTTCCCAGTCAACACAGCTTTATCGTATCTAGCCTTAACAAATTCATACGGAAACCTGTCTTCCCAGCCACCTCTGAACTCTTCCTTTTTACACGGAAATTCTTGACACACTGGAAACACACTAACATACCAAGCACCACTCTCTACCGCCTTATACAATGGATCTTTAGCATTAAATGGAGTTCCACACCATATTATCTTTCTTCTACTTGGATGCAACGCATTGTCAATAGCCGAATAAACAACATCTTCAACCTTATCAATAACAGTTTTACTCCTAGCATCCTCATCACTAATAAGATCGTCCAGTATGGCAAGCTGTGGTCGAGTATTAAGCTCAACTGTTCCCCTGACTCCAGTACTTACACCGTGACCAGTAACAACGAACTCCTTACCAAACTTATTAACAAAGTACCATCTTTGATCAGTTATCTTGCTCTTTGTTATATATTCTTGAAGGAACTCGCTGTTCTGGTATCTCCTTTCTATTCTGTTCCTCATCTTCTTAACACCGTTGTCAATACTATCACTAATATACAATGCATAGTCAACTATTCCGAACCCTGGAATCGATCCAAATACAGCCAAATAAAGATAGAAATACTCAGCAAAGATGCTTGATTTGGCGAACCCCCTTGCACACAATGCAACACTGTCCTGTTTCCTATTACAAAGGTTGTCTAACCACTTAAAGTGAATAACAGGACTTGCATTCTCTTCACCCTTATCACCATTGACCATCTTGATAAAGTTGATAAACTCTAACGCAAACTCACTTGGTACATAGTTTGGATCATCACCGTAGTCCACATCTCTGAGCCAATCCTCTACAGTCTTCTTAACTAATTGACTCATACTACAATCCTACCATTAACCAAAATTTCAAAGAACATCGAATAGAATCTACAGTACTTTTTCCTCACATTAGCCTCCAGGCCAAAAGTCTTTAACCAAATTATTCCTATTAACCGGATCAGGTTCCATCTCCTTAAACTCAGCATCAATAGCATCTTCTCTTCTCCTAATGACATCCATCTCAGCGATACCTTTTGCGCTCATACCACCAGACTCTATCATCCTCTTTTGCTCGACAGCCAAGGCTCTTGTGATACTCCTAAGATCCTCCACAGTATCATTGCTTACACCAACATTAATATCCACCTTCAAGCTCTCAGGGGCCTTTAAGTGCTCTATTAGGATAGCTGCCGCTTTCATTCTAACGGTATCACTGCTAGATGTCCTCATCAACGTTGCCTCAACATTAATAGCTTCCTGAAGGATATCACTATTAAGCAAATGTATAGCGGGCAATGTTCTCTCATGTATCTTCAACACCAACGGTGTCTTGTTGTACATTGTAACATGAGCAGATATATTCTTATTCGGGACCCCCTTATCAACCAGTCTCTGGAACCTGTCTGGGAACACCTTGACCCAAGAACTCATCTGAGTATCGCCAAGCAGTTTATACGTGACATACTTTACAGCGTTGGCATAATCACTAATCTTCCACTTACCCTCCTGTAACACATTGATCCAAGAAAGAACGTTCTCCCTATAGACATCCCTAATCTCACTGTCGTCAATTGATGAATTAATAAGATCCACTATCTTCTGAGTTATATTCTTTCTAACACCAGTCGGAGCACATGCTCTAACCTGATGTATTGTCAACTCAGTAGCATCTATCGGTATTGGGGTATTCTCGCCATCAATTACATTAGTCATAACAACTGGCTCTGACCTTTGTATCTTGGTATCCTTAGCGCTAACCTTGACTCCTGGGTCCCAACTCATATATTATTCCACCTTGCAATAGTTTGCACTCTTTGCTCTTCTGATCCAATAAAAATAAAATAAGGACTAAGCATATATCCACCCTTAACTTTCTTTAAAGCTTTCCATTTAACCAATACAGATATGGCCCTACTAGTAGAAGGTTGTGTTGTATCCATACGATTAGCTATAGCTGATTGCTCTATAAACACAGTATTAGCCATATCAAACTTCATCCTTCTTGCCAATACAGCAAACAATCTTGTAGCCATTGGACTCTTGCAATTCTCAGCAAAGTTATCAAACTCATCAAACCTCACCGAGAACCTTGGTTTCTCTCTTTTCAACGTACTCACGTATAGCCCTCCGTATTGTTGCGCTTAAGGAACGTTCTTCCTCGGTGGCAATCTTTGCTAATTTAAGCTTTAAGGTTGGTGTTATCCGCATCGTTATTGGTGCATCCTTGTTCATACATCCTCCATTTGTTTAAACATAAGGTATACCATTACGTATTACAATGCAATACATACTTCTAAATATACCCTGTGTGGTATGTTGATATACCCTGTGTGGTATGTAGATGTATTCAAACCAACCGGTATCATTAGCAAAAACAAGTACCTTAAGTGTTATAGGCTAGCGCCGATTGAGCGACCCTGCCCTTCGGAAACTCCCCACCAGTACGCAACTCCGGACTCCAGGCTTAACGCCTGCGTCCTCCATTGCTATATGAAAAATAATATTATATAATATTGTATGATAATTATTTCAGAGCACATAACCAAACAAGATGAATCCGATTGGTTCATAGAGACGAATACTGGCCTTGACGTGCCTGATTTCAATCCTCCTATACTACCTGACCATATTCCAGAATGTTTTGCTGTAGCATGGCTTAAAAAGGATTATACGGCTAGATGTGATGAATACAAAACTGGGCTGCTCGTAAATTATGATGATAAATTCCAATCCAATGAAAAACCTAGCTGTTCAGATGGTACACGGTGCCCTGGATAATATTCAGAAAGGAAACAAGTACGCTGAACAGTCCAGGCTCTTCCTCAGCGAGTATGGGGACACTTGGTGTGCAATTGTATTGGATATCCCTGTTGATGTCATTAGCAGGGGGATAGACGGTGTCCTGAGTGGTAGCAATACGCTTGGTTCATTGTCTGGAGAGAGAGCCAAGAAATACAAACATCATCCACTTGAAGGTTTAACAAAAGATGATGTTTGTCACAAAGGATCAGTACCGTTAAGTGATACTAGCTGGTAGATACTCTCCGGTATAAGAAAGATACACGATTCGTGTATCATCCATTAATCTTTGTTTCAACTTCTTTTATCAGCACTTCAAGCTTAGTTCTCAGGTCTTCCAGCTCTTCTTTCTTCTTAGTTTTGCCAATTATGTTCTTAAACCTTGTCACCACACCAGTAACTGGATTAGCTGTAATTTTCTTATTTACCTCATTTTTGAGGTTAGCTTTTTTTGGGTAGTACCATCGGTCTAAAGTTTTCATTGGTATACCTGCTGCTTCACTTACTTGTTTGATAGCAGCTTTCTTGGTTACGTCTTTCTTCTTTACAATGTTATCGATAGTTTCCTTAGCTGCAAGTTTACAACTGTCTGTCCATGCCATGGTACTCTCCATTGGTTAAATTAATAATGAATGGAACCATAACAACACATAACGATCTGTGCTCTATATATGTCAAACACATACTTAGAGCTACATGAAATATGGATACTGACCCCGTAACTTTTCATACTCATGTCGTGTTAGATACCAACCATCAGGAGCATACCTCTTTTCATCAGTAGTTATCGGAACCAGTGCTCCCATAATATCATCTTTCTCTTGAGAGCTAAGCACAGTACCATCAAGTACCTTGGACACATCTAGTCTGCTGAACTTCTTTCTTACTTCGTATGGGTTCTGTGCTCCAAAGAGATTGCTAAAGTATCTTGCCTTTGACACTTCAACTTTTCCCAATGCATACAGATAAGTTTCCATAACCTTTGTCTTGCTGCTCACCTCAAAGAAGTAGTTAAACTTCTGAAGCTTAAGCCTTGCCCGTTTAACAGTTATCTGCGCTATACCAAGTGCATTAGCTACTTTTTCATCTGTAATTACATAGTCTTCATATCGAAGAACTTGCCTGTAATACTCGTAAACGATTAGTGGAGTTGACCCAACATCATTAAGCATCTGTTTCTTTACGTCCATTGCCATTGGTCTCATATTACTCCTCCCTTCCTTGGTTCCATCCTTATTAATAATATATACACCACTCATCCTATCCTCCTTATGACAAAAGTGATCCACCGAGACCGCATATTAGATCATATTTGATACAGAGTCAATGCTCCACGTATCATTTTTGTCATAAGGATATCTTGTATTGTAAACTATAGAACCAATGCCAATAAGGATTGTAGAAGGTTTAAACCAAGAGTGATACCAAATGGCTGTGCTATAAAAGAATGTAACTTGTTTATTTATAAGAGAGAGATTCAAAAGATGATGACCGAGAGTATCAAATACATTTTGAAGTACGGAATATTGCTCTACAAAGAACAAGTATCACAATCGCTACTAGATCCGAATTGGCACAACTTGAAAAAACTATTAGGGGTCATTTTAAAGATGATCCGAAGACTCGTCAGCTTGAGCATTGGTTGAGGTATATTGTTGAAGTTATGTCTTTTTGTGTCCGGAATGAGTTGTTGGATTTGGATTGATTTATGTTTATTCCTATCCGAAAATTCCTGAAGTCGGCTACAGTCCTACGCTCCGCTCCATGCAGATTCCGTTCACTCGCTTAGTGTCCCAGCTCTTGTGCTCTGCACTGGCGAGACTGTGCCACACACTCATTCTCTCCACTTACCTGGTGCTCACTTGAACTCACCGACTTAAGGACATTTTCTAATGGTGAGTGTTTTTAAATATTAGCAGTCTTCTAAAAAATTGTTAGTCTTATAGTATTTATAAGGACTAACAATTTTAATTCTTAAATCTCCAAAACACTGACATCTAGTCGGTGGAAACAAAGGTGTAGTAGAGTCCCTTTAACTATTACAAGCATGTTTCATGGTTCCCTATGCAATGGTATGCCTGGAGCCTAAACATTGCTCTATGGCAAGCATATGGCTTCAGAGTGATACATATCAATCAAAGTATATCTGTTTGTTATTGGTTCCAATGATATCAGGATTCTGTAAGGCTGTAGGACAACATTAAGATATTTCCATGTATTGGTATCAGAATATTATAAACATTGCTGTGAGGCCAGCATATGGCTTCAGAATGGTATGTATCTGTTCTTGGTTCAGGCATGGAAAGGATAATGGAGTTTATATTCTGTAGTCGGAGCTATTGTTTTCAAAACTCATTGTAATAAAATAATATAAACACATTAGTTAAATATAATATAAACACTAATCAAGTAAGTGTTAGGCTGGGAATTATTATTTCCAAAACTCATTGTAATAATATAATATAAACACCAACCTATAGATACAAAACTCATTGTGATAATGTAACATAAACACTACCCTAGAGACACAAAACTCATTAGTTAAATGTAATATAAGTATCGGTCTAGAGATACAAAGTTCATTGTGATAATGTAACATAAACACCAGTCTAGAGATACAAAGTTCATTATGATAAAATAATATAAACACTACCCTAGTAAATATTGTTTATGCTGGGAATCATTGTTTCCAAAACTCATTGTAATAAAATAACATAAACACTACCCTAGGGATACAAAACTCATTAGTTAGAAATAATATAAACACTACTCTAGAGACACAAAACTCATTAGTTAAATGTAATATAAACACTACCCTAGAGATACAAAGTTCATTAGTTAAATGTAATATAAACACTACTCTAGAGATACTAACTCAGACCACTTCCAAGAGAACCTACCCCCCCCCTTATCAAGCTTGAGTCCCTTTTTCTTTGTGTACCAGTGCATACCATGCAGTAGTCCCATGGTTTCTTTTATGTAGGCGATCACGCATTACTATTAATATACTCCGGAGGTATATACCATGGCAGCAGCAACCAAACCAACCGTAGCTCAATCACTCAATCCAGTTCCAGAATGGCTTACAACCCCAGTTAAGTCTGTAGCACTAGTCATCACATCAGCAGCCAATACAACCGTAAGGGTAGCCCTGAACATCGAAGCAATGGTTCCGCTAAGCAAGGAGACCGTTAATACCGTACTGGAAGGACGTAAGGTTATCGAGCTGTTGAGCGATTAAATGTCCGATTTCCGCTAGTCTAGTAAAAACTCGGTTAATCATGCTAGCACAGGTGGTTAGCCGAGTTACTTAAAGCTACACATTACACAGAACACAATTTAAGATAGTCCGGTAATAGGGGTGATATGTAGTAGGGGTAATAAGTAGTAGGTAAATAGTACGTAAGTAGTATGTAGTACGTAAGTAGTAGGTAAGTAATATATAGTAGGTAAGTAGTATGTAGTAAGTAAGTAGTAGGTAAGTAATATGTAGTAGGTAAGTAATATATAGTAGGTAAGTAGTATGTAAGTAGTAGGTAAGTAGTATGTAAGTAGTAGGTAAGTAGTAGTGGTAATAAATAGTAGGTAAATAATAGGTAATAAATAGTAGGTAAGTAGTAGGTAAGCAGTAGGTAAGTAATAGGGGTAATATGTAGTAGGTAAATAGTAGGTAAATAATAGGTAAGTGGTATGTATGTGTTAGGTAATTAGTAGGTAAATAGTAGGTATGTAGTACGTTACAAATAGTACGTAAGTATCTGAAATAGTAGGTAAGTGGTATGTATGTGTTAGGAAGTGGTATGTATGTGTTAGGTAATAGTACGTAAGTATCTGAAATAATTATAATTTTCCTAAAAACTACTTATTACCAATGAACTTTACCTTAGTCTCCCCTAAGCCCATGCTTTCTCTCATATAGGCATAAGCCTCTCATTCCACAAGGAGATCACATGACACCAGAACATTACATCACAATGCTTTTCTTCTCAGCAGTACTAATGGATGACTACTCAGTATCCACTAACCATAAACGTAAACGTAACCAATGGAGAACCAGATGAATATTGAGGAATATTGAGGAATATTGAGGAATATTGAATAATTAGAGGTACTTGAAGAATATTGAAAAATTCCGTCCACTTTGTGGTATCAGAACACAACCTAAAGGCAATCACAACTATACAGGAGTATACCATGGCTATTAATCAAACAAATCGTAAATCCAATTCAGCATCTTCTTCTAATTCAGATTCCACTTGGTGGTTAGAGTTGGAAGGTATGAAAGAAGGTACCAGCGTAGCATTTAACCTGTCCCCAGCATTCGCTAAAGCAACACCTGAGCAAGTTGTACGTATCCTCAACACCCAAGAGGTACATATCTCATGCTTCAAGAAAGTAGCTATTAAGATCCGTGGTGAGCGTGAAGGCCGTAGTGACAAGATCACCTTTGGATATCTGAACAACTATGCTCATGGGTTACCATTGGACTGTGATCCAAAGGAAGCATCAAAAGTAAGTTGGTCAATTAAAGCAGAGTTGGAGGGTGTCACTGTGAAGAATATAAGCCAACTGATCAACGAAGAGGAAGCTCAGTCCATACTAGACAATATGTAACCAAACCAAACTAAATACCCTGCGCTAACATAGGCAGGGTTTAGCTCTGAAGGAGCGTAGCATGAAACTTGAAGGAACCACATGGCTTAACCATGGATGCATCTATATGGTTAAAAGGACTGACGATAAATATACTCTCGTTAGACTTGTAAAGCTTGAGAGTATATTAGAATTAACCAAACTTGAAATGAAAGATCTCTTAGTTAACTTTAAACAAATAGGTTGAGGATAAATAGCAATGGATATATTCGAAGCCATACTGTGGCTAACACTAAACATATACAATGAGGCACGTAGTGATGATCAACTGGCTCAGATAGCAGTTGGTCACGTTACATTAAACCGTGCGAAAGTACGCAAACTCTCGATAAAACAAGTAGTATTACAACCGTACCAATTTAGCTGGACCCATCAACTATCCAGTTGGATTCCGAATGATCCAAGAGCACTAATGGAATGTATGGAATCAGCTACGATAGCGATAACCGGACATGATTTCACCGATGGATCAACGTATTACCACCTCGAAGATATTGAACCATACTGGGCAAGTAGTTACAAATACGTAGCCACTTATGGATCTCACAAATTCTATAAATAACCAAAGGATATGTTATGAATCAGCTTGAAATGGAAATGAAGTTTAGCAAACGAATGAAGGATTTTATAACACTTGACGCATTCATAAATGATGCAGGCAAACTAATGAGCGATTTATGCACAACTATAGAAGATTGGAAGTATGGAGACTTCTGGCCAGAGATGTATAACTTAATGAAAAAGCTACCAGACCCAAACGATGTGGTAGTAGAGTTAATGTTAACAATACTAACCAAGTACACTGAACAGCAAATACAAGGAGTAGCAGTAGAGCTAGGTGTTCGTCTTGGTTACAACGATGTGGTTGAAGCTGCTAAGATTGGTTCATCACTATTAGCAATATGCCATGGTGAACTGTACGATATAGAGCTAACCTCAGAAGCAACTCTAATTATACCAAAACTACAAATAGACAATGATGCTAAGCGTAAGATCAGGGAACTTGGATTCTTGCCACCAAATATGGTCCCAGCAATATGGTTGGTTTCGGAGGTAGAATACGTTAAGTTAGGAAAAAGGTTGGAAGTATTATATGATACAGTTACAAGTGAAATAGCTATAATTGAATCACAATTGAAGAATGGGTTCACCAAAACACCAAATGTAGGTGGGTGGCAGTGGGAAAAGAAGAGTTGTATCCTTGGTGCTGGAAATCACCACGATGGACCACAAGCACTTGATGTCCTAAACCAATTACAACAAGTTAAATGGACCATAGACACGGAGGTTCTGGTAAGTGAGAAGCATGAGAACGTGACTCACAATGAACTTGAAACATTGGGTCACTACGTAGGAAAGGAATTCTACTTCACATGGAGGTATGACAAAAGAGGTAGATTGTACTCATCTGGCTACCAAATCAACCCTCAGAGCGATGAATATGGGAAAGCAATACTATCGCCTGTAAAAGCTGAAGTATGCACTGAGAGCGGTATTAGAGCACTAAAGGTAGACGTGTCCAATTACAGAGGACTAGACAAGGAGTCTTGGTCTAACCGTGAGTGTATGTGCTATATGGATGATATAGGATGGAAGAAGCCTATCCTTGGCCGTAAAGCACTGAGAGCACTGGAATTAGCTGAAGCCGGAGAACCAGTAGCCCACTTCATTGAACTCGATGCAACAAGTTCGGGCTTGCAAGTTATGGCTGCACTATCAGGATGTGTAAAGACAGCCAGGCTATGCAACCTAGTGGACACTGGCAAGCGTGAGAACGTGTACCAGCACATTAATGATGAAATGGCTAAATATGTAAACATGGACGATACCGAATGCAAACGTGCGTTAATGACCAGTTGGTATGGGTCCAAAGCTGTACCAAGAGAAGAGTTTAACGAGGAGCAATTAGACGTATTCTACAAAGTTATGCAGGACATGACACCTGGTGCGGAAGAGTGTATGGAGGCTATAGCAAACTGCTGGAATCCTTATGCACTTGAACATAGTTGGACGTTACCTGATGAACACGTATGTAAGGTTAAGGTAATTGAGAAGACTGATATCCGAATAACAGTACCAGAGTTGGATGACCGTCAATTCACTCTACGTTACAACAAGAATAAACCAAGTACAAATGGTATAAGCATACTTGGCAACGTGATTCATTCTGTTGATGGATACGTATGTAGAGAGATGGTTAGACGCTGTAACAAGATAGGGTTTGAAGTAAGTTGCATACATGATTGCTGGAGCTGTCACCCTAACCACGCAGAAGAACTAAAGATGGTATATCGTGAAATACTGGCTGAAATAGCTGATAGCGACCTACTAAACGATATATGTAGCCAAATTATTGGAAAAGATGCTGGCATATCAATTGACGACGAAGGGTTAGCCACAAAAATACTAAACTCAGAATACGCACTAAGCTAGGGATAACAAATGAAACTGTATAACGTACTGTCAATACTAAAGAAGATGACTGATTTGATTGAGCTAACAGAAGAGAAGGTTGAACCAGATTGGTTGAAGATAAAAGTGGTGAAGACTGTTGATATCAAAAGTAATATCAAAACTACTTTTGATAGTAGTGACAAGGGCGCACTTCGTGCGCTGGATGAATCGCACAATAATTAAACAGAGAGGTGTGCCATGAAAGAGTACGTCTGTAATGGGCGGAAGTGTTAATTGAAATAGGTTAAAAATACAATTAACGTCCCTAAACCAATCATCCCCAGAACATGGAGGGGTGGTTGGTTTTTTTTGTGTAACTAAACCCTAACCATACAAAAATGACCAATTTATACTAATCACCATCTAAAGCCTAAAGGAGGGAAAAAAGAACATGAGCAACCTTATCAAACCAACACATAAAGTAACTTGGAATAGACTTATCTTTGAAGAAACAGTACGACTGGAGATAGTATATGATCAACTTCACTAAACCAACGTCAGCAGCAGACATTGACTATACAAATGCACAACGTAAAGCTCTGAACTCAACCTCGGAAGTGCTGCTTATAAATTCAACTGCAGGATCAGGTAAAACTCAACTCTTACAGCAGTTTGCATTCGATAACCCAAACGCAAGCATATTATACTTGGCCTACAACAAGCAAATAGTTGAAGATGTTAAACATGAACTGCCAGCCAATTGTTACGCATCAACGTTCCATGCATTTGGTTTAAGTATGATCAGATCCAATATACCACAAATCAGAGTAGACTTTAGAAAGTATAACAAACTGACAACTGTAGAAGTAGCTGATTTGGTTCAGAAGCACTACTCACTTGGTGGAGCATTAGCCAAACACAAATGGGAGGAAACTTGTGATAGATTCTTTTTAGACAAAAAGTTGATCCCAGACGCTATGGCTGTCCTTGAGCAAGCAAATAAAATGACCGACATAGTATCGGGCAATGATATGATAAGCTTGCCAATCAGACAGGGTTATCGGTCTCCACAGTATGATATTGTCCTGTGTGATGAGATCCAAGATTGTGGAGTTGACAAAATCCAACTAATATCAACAATAAAAACTGAACGATTGATAATGGTTGGAGACACTGAATACCAGAAGATAAATACATTTGCTGGTTCAGATCCTAACATCCTCGACCTACTAACCAAAACATTCAGCCCTGAGCTTCATACAATAAGTGAAACGTTCAGATGTCCATCAGAGGTAATAGAA
>Ga0207997_1000849_pt1 | contig 15661 bp, 18 predicted proteins | sample AntAceMetag02UKN_FD_184777 | JGI IMG/M metagenome (GOLD analysis project Ga0207997, IMG submission 184777) | Saline lake microbial communities from Ace Lake, Antarctica - Antarctic Ace Lake Metagenome 02UKN (SPAdes) (version 2) | ecosystem: Environmental > Aquatic > Non-marine Saline and...
ATCGCTCCGCATAGTGTCGCGAAATTGACCATTTTCCCAGGGCACCCGCTAACCTTATACCGGAGGAACTCATGAGTCAAAGAGGTCGACCACCTAAGCCGGTGGAGCAGAAGCGTTTGTTGGGGAACCCTGGCCGTCGCCCGTTGCCTGACGTGGCGGAGGTTGCTGTCATTGCGGGTGCTAGTTCTGTGCCGGAGCCTGCGAGGTCTTTGGGGTCGGATGGGTTTACGATGTGGCATCGCGTGTGGTCTGCGGGTATTCCTTGGTTGTCGCCTCACACTGATGTTGAGTTGTTGTTGATGTTGTGCGAGTCTGTTGATGAGCGTGCCGATTTGGTTGTGCGTGTGCGTGAGTTGGGTGATAATTCTGACCGGCGGGCGTTGCGTGCTTTGAACTCTGAGATTTCGTCGGCGTTGTCTTTGCTTGGGTTTACTCCGACGGACCGGACACGTCTTGGTTTGGCTGAGGTGAAGCGGGAGTCCCGTTTGGAGGAGTTGCAACGCCGACGTGATTCCCGTTGATTACGGTTGTGTCTGGTCCACCGTGTGCCGGTAAATCAACGTATGTTGAGGGTTTGGCTGAGCCTGGGGACATTGTTGTGGACATGGATTTGTTGGCTTCAGCTTTGACGGTGTCTGACGACTTGCATGTTTATTCGAACGAGGTGCGGTCGGTTGCCCGGCAGGTGAGGCGGACGGCGGTGTCGGCTGCGTTGGGTGTGGCTGCGTCGGGTGTTCGGGTGAATGTTTGGATTGTTCACACGTCCCCGTCACCTGATGCTTTGAGGCGTTACCGTGTGGCGGGCGCTAGGGTGAAGATGTTAGACCCTGGCAGGGATGAGTGTTTGGCAAGGTTGGCTGAGCGTCCCGCTAGTGAACACCGGAGGACGAAGGGGGTCATTGATGACTGGTATTCCCGGCGTTGAGCCTTGGCCTCCACGATGGTTGACGTCTGTCCCGGAGGAAGCAATTTTGGGTGGCGATGGTGGTGACGTTATTGATTTCGCGCAAATGTTTGGAATCATCACAAAGGATTCTGTGGCGGGCCGGTCGGGTGAGCCGATTGTGTTGCGGGATTGGCAGAAGGAATTGTTGTTGCATATTTTCGCTGGGGAGAAGGAAAAGTTCCGGCACTCTGTTTCCCTGATAGGTGTTCCGAGGAAGAACGGGAAGTCCGCCCTGGGGTCCGTGTTGTGCCTGTTTAGTTTATTGAACGGGGTCCGCGGTGGGGAAGTGTATTCGGTCGCTGCGGAAAAGGAACAGGCCCGCATTGTTTTCGCTGACGCGAAGCGCATCATCAAGGCTGCACCGGAACTGTCCGAGGTGGTGAAGTTGTATCGGGACGCTGTGGAGTACCCGGAGCGCGGTTCTGTGTACCGTGTCCTATCGGCGGAGGCTTATTCCAAAGAGGGTTTGAACCCGTCGTTCGTGTTATTCGATGAGTTGCACGCGCAACCAAGCCGGGACCTTTTCGACGTCATGTCTTTGGCACAGGGCGCTAGAGGGTCACTTGCGACGATGGTTGCCATCACCACGGCAGGCGTCAAGACTGACTCTAAGGGTCAAGACTCCATCGCTTACTCTCTCTATAACTATGGGCGGGAGCAGATTCGCCTGGAGGAAGGTGGGGAGGAAACCGACGACACGTTCTTCATGGCTTGGTGGGAGGACGACGGCGACCACCGCAAACCGGAAACGTGGGCACGCGCGAACCCCGGATTCGGTGACCTAAACTCCGTCGAGGACTTTGAGTCTGCTGTCCGGCGCACACCTGAACCCGCGTTCCGAACTAAGCGAATCAACCAATGGGTGTCATCGGCGTTGTCATGGTTGCCGACCGGGTCGTGGGAAGCGCTTGCAGGGGACGCAACTATCACCGCGGATGAGGAAATCATTCTGGGGTTTGACGGTTCGTTCTCCGGCGACTGCACGGTCATCGTCGCTGCAACTATCCCCAAGGATGACGAACCTGTCCGTGTGCAACTTGTGAAGGTGTGGGAGAAGAACCCGGACGAGGATGGCGACGATTGGAGGGTTGATATTGCCGATGTGGAAAACACAATTATTGACTACTGCCAAAAACACCCGAAGGTCCGCGAGGTGGCTTGTGACCCTTTCCGGTGGCAACGGTCGATGATGGTGTTGGAGGAAAAAGGGTTGCCCATTGTGGAATACCCTTCAACGTCCCCTAGGCGTATGGTGGCCGCCTGCGCTGGGTTCTATGACATGGTCATGGATAAGCAACTCACACACTCTGGGGACCCTGTGCTGGCTCGCCACTTGCAGAACGCTATCGTGAAGAATGACAACATCGGTCCCCGAATTGTGAAAGAATCAAGGAACAGTCCGCGCAAAATTGACGCGGCCGTGGCCCTCGTGATAGCCGTGGACCGCGCCACCGTGGGTAGAATAGAAGAAGTCGTCCCACAGTTTTTCGGATAGGACAGGTCTGTGATTTCTTCATCTTTGCAAGTTGCCGGGGCTGTGGCAATAACACTTGGCGCAATTTTGGTTTCCGTGCCAATCGGAATCATTGTCGGCGGCGTCTTCCTTGTCCTCATTGGTTTGGCGTTAGGTCGATAAATGGTTTTCAATAAGTTCTTCGAACAACGTGGCGTGAGCTACCAGTCCGTCTTCGCTTCCGGCGACGACATCTCATTCGGAACATATTCCGGAACGAACATCAACTCAGACACCGTCTACACTGTCAACGCTGTGTTCTCTGCCGTGAACCTTATTTCGACAACCTTGGCGACTCTCCCGTTGGATGTTTTCATCCGCGATGATGGCACACGGAAACCTTTCCGCCCGAAACCTGAATGGGTGAACCGTCCCGACGTGGACCTCACTCGTGAAGCTTTCTATTCTGGTGTGTTCTCGTCTATGCTCCTGGAGGGCAACGCATTCATTCGTGTGTACGCAAATACCCGAAACGAAATTGTAAACCTTGTCGTGTTGAACCCGAAGACGGTGACGGTGAAACGAAACGGTTTGGGGCGTCTTCAGTTCACGATTGAGGGCGAAGACGAGGTCCTAAGCTCAGACGACATTGTTTTCATTCCCGACTTGGTGAAGCCTGGCAATTTGCGCGGTGTTGCTCGAACAGATGTTCTAAAGGAATCGTTTGGCCTCGCCTTAGCTTTGGAACGATATAGCCAAACGTTCTTTGGCAGCGGAACAACCTTGCAGGGTGTCATTGAGTACCCAGGCGCGCTTACGAGTGACCAGGCCTCAGATTTGAGAAATGGCTTTGATTCGGCTCACGGCGGTTGGAAGAAGGCTCACCGGACGGGTGTTCTCACAGGGGGCGCATCTTTCAAAACGACTCAGGTGGACCCTGAGAAGTCTCAAGCGATTGAGGCCCGCAGGATGGCCGTGGAGGACGTTGCGAGGGCTTTCAACGTGCCACCGCACCTGCTAGGTCTACCCGGCACTAACAGCTTTGCAAGCGTAGAAATGAACAACCTCGCCTGGGTCACTCACAATCTCCGTCCACTCGCAACTAAGGTCGAGTCGGCGATGTCTATTTTGATGGACCGTTACCGTGGCGGGTCCGACGCTTTCCTACGCTTCAATCTCCAAGGGTTGCTTCGCGCTGACTTGCAAACGCGGACCTCGTCTTATTCGACAATGTTGCAGTCTGGAGCAATGTCTATCAATGAGGTTCGCGCGTTGGAGGACATGCCACCTATCGCGTCCGACGCGGCGTCACAACCTCGTGTCCCGTTGGCGAACGTCAACATCGAAGACTCGTATGTGAAGGCACAGATGGAACGGGTGAAGATGGTCCAGGCGCTCGTCTATTCCGGGTTCACACCGGAGCAGGTGTTGCAGGTTATCGGAATGGATAACATCGACCACACCGGGTTGCCTTCGGTCCAGTTGCAGGGTGTGGCGCAGGTTGACCCTGAGGACCCCGATTCGGCTTACAAGGACGAGGTTAAATAGTGCCATATTTTATTACAGACCAGCACCCAGATTGCCCGTTGTGGGCGACGGTAAAAGAAGACGGCGAGTCTATAGGGTGCCACGAAACTGAGCAAGACGCTATCGACCAGATGGTCGCGGTGAGCTCTGCCGAGGAGATGGAACCGGGCGGAACTTATGAGGGCGACTTCCGTGCTTTTGTGCCTTTGGATTTGTCTGCGCCTGCATGGGTGCGGGCGATAGCTCGTCGGTCTAACAATGAAGACCCTGTGGTCGTGGCGGTGTCGCAGGGCAACATGACGCCCGCGATGTGGGGCGATGTGCGCGACATTGTTTCGGTTGAGGGCGCAACTCTGTGGGGCGCGGTGTTGTCGGAGCGAACCCGCGACAGGCTGCATAAATATGCGGACGACGTCGTTGATATAATTGTGGAACAAAACGAGGGCCGAGCTAAGGGGCAGGCAGTGAGCAAAATGGAAACCCGAACCAACCAAACCACGTTTGAGGTGCGCGAACTGGACGAGTCTGGTGGGATGACGTTCGAGGGTTACGCATCCGTGTTCAACTCTCGGTCGGAGAACCTTGGTGGCTTCCATGAGGTTGTCGCACCTGGAGCCTTCAAGCGTTCCTTGCGGTCCAGGAACGACATCAAACTGTTGTGGAACCACGACACCGGCAGCGTGCTCGGTTCTACCCGGGCCGGTAGTGTGACGATGGTTGAGGATGAGGTTGGTTTGAAGGTTCGAGCAGAACTCCCGAACACGACTCTCGGTCGCGACACCGCGGAGCTGATTCGGACGGGACTGGTCGATAGCATGTCGTTTAGTTTCTCTGTCATCAAGGACACCTGGGATGCCACGGGCACGAACCGAACGTTGAACGCTGTCAGAATTCACGAAGCCAGCATCGTCTCGTTTCCTGCATATCAGGGCACCGCGGGGACTGTGTCCATGCGCGGGCTGGACCGTGTTGCGCAACGCGCATCGGTTGATGTTGACGAACTCGCAGACGCTTTGTTGAAGATTGAATCCGGTGACGAGTTGTCCTCCGATGAGGCTGCACTGTTGTCCCGTGTTGTGGATGAACTGAAACCTGAAGACAAGGAACCCGAAATTGTTGGGGACCTTGGGCTTTTGGCTTTGAAGAAAAAGAAACTCGAATTGTTGGAGAGGTACTGATGGCTACATTTGAAGACGTGCGCCGCGCTATTTTGAAGGTTGCGGGGAACCCTGATTCTGGGGTGGTGAGGGATTTGTCGGCGGCTATGGCTCGCGCGGTTGTCGCGCTCGATGAGGAGCCAATGAAAGAGACCCGCGTCATGAAGGCAAAAGAAATACGCTAAGGACGGGTCGCCCCGGCTGTCGCCCTTCCCGATGGCCGGGGTTTCTTTGCCCTAAAATAGGTGTGGGGCTGGATGGTTTCGACGACAAGAAAAAACCTGTGAGGGCAACTTGTCGGACTGGGGTTCGACTCCCCACAGCTCCACGGAGCTAAAGACAGCACACAAACTACAATAGAAGGACCGGATGTGAGTCACTCTCTGCCGGAAAGTTGAGCGTCAATCGCCACTGAATCCAATCCGAAAATAACTAGGAGACAATTCACATGTCATTCATTCGCAACAGCGAAGAAGCGCGTGCGAACCTCATCCACCAGGTGCGCGAGGTCCTCGACCACGCAGAATCTGAAGGACGCGGCCTCGACGCTGAAGAACTTCGCAAAATTGAAAACATCGAAGGCGACATTGCACGTCACGATGAAGCCATTGCAGTAGCAACCCGTAACGAATCACGCGCAACCGAAGCATCTTTGGCCGCCCGTGGTTTCGTACCCGTAGAGGAAGCCCGTACAGACGCACAAATTTTCCGTGCGCTTGCAGACGGCGAACTCCGTGGACACACCTTCAACCCTTCCGTTGAAGCCCGTGCAACCTTGGTCCCCTCGGTGAACACTGTCCCCGTTGACTTCCTCGACCGCGTCATGATGAAGGCCCGCCTCGTCGGACCCTACCTCGACGTCGCAGAGGTCTTCAACCGCACTTCCGGTTCGGACTTGCGCATCCCCACGATGACCGCTTACAGCACCGCAGCAGAGTTCGCTGCCGGTTCTGCAATCGCCGCATCGGAGCCTACGTTCTCTAGCATCCTCCTCCAGCCAGAAAAGCAAGCATTCTTGGTTGGAATTGCTAACGAACTGCTCACCGACTCTGGTGTAGACATCGAAGGTGTCATCGCTGACCAGGCGGGGAATGCAATCGGAACCCGCGCGAACGCCGTCATCCACGCAGCCGTCACCGCTGTCGCTGGCTCCGGTGTGACCGCAGGAACCAGCACCGCCATTACCGCTGACGAACTCATCGACCTGGTCTTCAGTGTCGACGGGGCTGTTCGCGCAATGTCCGCAGCGTTTGTTGTGAACGGAAGCACCCTTTCCGCTATCCGCAAGCTAAAGGACGGCGAAGGCCGTTACATCCTCGACGTGGTTGCCGGTGGTCCTTCGACCATCCTCGGTTACCCCGTTCTGGAGCAACCAGCCGCCGCATCTATTGCTACCGGAACCAAGCCAGTCTTCTTCGGAGACTTCAGCTCGGTGAAGGTTGCGACCACTGGTCTTGATGTTGCAGTCTCCCCAGACTACGCATTCAACCAGGACATCACCACGTACCGCTTTGTGTACCGTCTCGCCGCAGGCGTGGGCGACGCAACAAGCATCAAGTACCTGAAGATGGCCTAGCCATTACCCCGGAAACCCCCGTCGCCTTTCGTTAGGTGGCGGGGGTTTTCGCTATGCTGGGGGGCATGTCTAAAGTTGAGAAAATAAATGGCGTCGTGAGTTTGGCGTCTAATAGTCCAGGCTCGGCAACAGGTTACGGGGTGCAGGCGAAGTATCTTGTGGACCGGATGAAACGTCACGGTATGGGGGTGGCGGCGTTGTCGAACTATGGGTTGGAGGGTTCGTTTGAAACGTTGAAGACCCCGCATGGTCATGTGAAGCATTACCCGAAGGGGTTCCGTCCGTATTCGGACGATGTTATTCCTTTGTGGCATGAGGATTTCGCGAAGGATTTCCCTGGTGTGAAAAACGCTGTCATGACTTTGTATGACATTTGGGTTTACAAGAACATGAAGTTTGATGGGAACATCATCGCCTATGTCCCTATCGACCATGTGACAATGCCTCCACTTGTTGAGGCGATGTTGCGGAAAGATAACGTCACCCCGGTCACGATGTCGTTGCACGGTCAACGGATGTTGGAGGCGCGCAAGATTGATTCAACGTATTGCCCGCATTCTGTGGACACGTCGGTGTTCCTGCCGACACACGAAATCAATGGTGTGCCGACCCGACAGTTCATGGGAATCAAAGATGACGATTTCTTGGTCTCGATTGTGGCGGCGAATAAGTCGAACGGGATTCTCCACCGCAAGGCGTTAGCCGAGCAGATAATGTCTTTCAGTGTGTTGAGGCAGAAAGTCAAGAACGCCAAACTGTATTTGCATATGGAAGCCACCGCAGCGTTTGGAGGGTTCGACATCCCTGCCCTGATTTCTTCGGTTGGGTTGGATGACACTTCGGTGATTGTTGCGGACTCTGCCACGTTGCGCATCGGGTACCCGCAGGAACACTTGGCCGCGTTGTATACCGCATCGGATGTGTTGTTGAACGCGACGATGGGGGAAGGGTTCGGGGTGACGACGATTGAGGCGCAGGCATGTGGGACCCGTGTCATCACGTCGGGTTGGACGGCATCACAGGATTTGGCTGGACCTGATTCTTGGATTATTGAGGGGCAACCGTTCTATGACGAACCGCAGAAATCTTGGTACAACATCCCGCTGATTGGTTCGTTGGTGTCAGCGTTGGAGTTAGCTCATGAGGCACCGCGAGGCATCAGCCTGGAGTCCATCAAGTTCGCGAAACAGTATGACGTGGAAAAGGTGTGGGCTAAGTATTGGATGCCATTCTTCAAAGGTTACTTCGGTGGACCTAGCTGACCTGAAGGACCGCCACCTTGGGGACACTGTTTGGGTGTTGGGTTCTGGTCCGTCATTGAACTTTTTGGAGCGGTCTTTCTTTAGCAACAAACTTGTGGTGTCGACAAACTATTCCGCGGACAGTGTCGGCGTGTTCCCTGATTACATGTTCAGCCATTACCACCAGGTCGCGTTTGATTTGCACACAAAGTCTGGGACGGTTGTGACGTTGACGAAGGACACGAACACGCAACAACCTTGGGCGTGGGAATGGTTAGACAACGCTGTGTTCGCTGACCAAGATTCTTACGCCCCTCCGGGTTCGTCTTGGAACCCGAACACCAGGAACCCGCCACGACCGGACAGTCTCGCCTATGGGTCATCAAGCCTTCACGGTGCAATGCATTTAGCGGCGCACTTGGGGGCGCATCACATTATTCTCGTGGGGGCTGACTGTGGGACCCTTGACGACGCACACCGTGTCGACGCTTACCCGGTGGACGGCCACAAACCCTGGACGCTATACAACGCCCACCATAAGCTCATGAAGGATTGGCTGGTAGAACATTACGGGGTGACGGTGTATTCGTTGAACCCGTTCATCAATCTGAACCTTGAGGGACACAAGTTTGGGGGCGTCTGATGATTCCGGTGATGGTTGTTCCCGTGTTGAACCGTTATGACTTGCTCCAGCGAATGTTGGACTCGATTGATTTCCCTGTCGCTGACCTTCTCATCATTGATAACGGTGGGGATGTTGACAGGTTACGGTTTCCCGATTTTGTTTTGAACTCTCACATTTTGCCGTTGCCTGCGAACCTTGGGGTGTCTGGTTCGTGGAATCTTGGGGTGAAACTGTTTCCGCACGCACCAAAGTGGGTTATTGCGTCTAACGATGCCGTGTTTGGGGCGGGTGCCCTTGAGAGGCTTTGTGACGCCCGTAGGGACGAGATAGTGCTGTCTAACATGTTTCCCCATTGGCATGTGTTTTCGCTCGGTGACGACGCTGTGAGGCGTGTGGGTTTGTTTGATGAGGCACTTTACCCAGCCTATTTTGAAGACAACGATTATTTACGCCGAGCCGAGCGTGCAGGTGTGGCGGTTCGTCGGATTGATATTTCTTTGGCTCACGACAACAGTTCGACTATTAAGGCTGACCCGCGTTTGAGTGCTGTCAATGGAAACACTTTTTTGAACAATCGTGAATACTTTGAAGGTAAGGTTTTGCGGGAGGATTTTGGTGAGGGCGGTTGGGTGTTGGACCGTCGTCGCGCGAACAGGTGGGACTAAAGAAAAAACCCCCGCCGTAGCGAGGGCCTTTTCTGGTTTTGGTGTTAGTGGTTGAGGATTGCGAAGTCTTGTCCCCAGGTGATGTCTAAGTCGTAGGCTTCCGCAATGGTTTCAAGCTCGTCTTGTGCGAGGTCTTCGAGGTAGATGCTCATGGTGTGTCCCTTTCGGTTGGTATTGCTTGTGTCTAGAACTATACACGAGCTACACAGGCAACGCAACCCCCAACCCCAAACACCCCACACCGGTACAATAGAAACGGAGGCACACACATGACAATCACCAACGGATACGCCACACTTGCCGACGTCAAAGCGGCATTCCGCATTCAAGACACCGTTGACGACACCCTGCTAGAACTCAGCATCGAATCAGCGTCACGCGAAATCGACGGATGGTGTGAACGTGTTTTCTACAACGCAGGGACCGCCACGAGAGTTTATGTCCCCACAGATTCATTCCTCGTCGAAACAGAAGACCTCATCTCCGTCACCACCCTCAAGACCTCATCCACGGGTGACACGTTTGACACGACCTGGTCAGCTCCAGGCGACTACCAACTGGAACCACTCAACGGAATCAGCGGTGGGCTGACCGTTCCACGAAACCGTATCCGCGCTATAGGCTCCTACGTGTTCCCACTCTGGGACCCCAGGAACATCAACGCTCACGAGGCCACTGTGCAAGTCATAGGTGTGTTCGGGTTCGAAGCAATCCCCACCGCCGTCAAACAGGCTTGCATCATTCTTTCCCAGCGAGGCTTCAAACGTTACGACACCCCGCTCGGTATCACCTACGACGAACTCGGTGCCATGCGTGTCGGACGGGTAGACCCCGACGTAGAGAAACTTCTCTCGCCATATAAGAAAGTGCGAATGGCGTGAGCATAACCGCAATTCGTGACGGCATCGCCACAAACCTCAGAACCCTGTCAGGGTTACGCTCGACAGGTGAAGTGCCCGACAACCCCAACCCCCCACAGGCTGTCGTCCAGTTACAAGCTGTCGACTACGACGGCGCATTCCAGGGTGGCCTCGCAACATACTCTTTCCTCATCACCGTCCTCGTTGGTCGCGCTGCGGAAAGAACAGCACAGACTCGTCTGAACGCTTACGCCTCAACAGGTTCCGGTGGAATCAAACAGGCAATCGAGTCAGACAAAACCCTTGGTGGTAACGCATACGATGTTCGCGTCGAGACGATGACGAACATCTCTGCGGTATCATTAGGGGGAGACATTTCCTACCTATCGGCAGACTTCGTTGTCACCGTAATCGCTAACTAAGGAGAACAAGATGGCACGCTTCGTCGCCACGGATTACAACATCACCATCAACGGCACGGACTTTTCCGACAGTATTGCCGCGGTCACCCTGGATATTACTTCCGAGGAGCAGGACGTTACAGCTTTCGGCGGGTCTGGCTATCGGACTCGCATCGGCGGGCTGAAGGACGCAAGCATCTCGCTTGATTTCCACCAAGACTTCGGGGCAGGCGCAGTTGACGCCACCCTGTTCCCCTTGCTTGGCACTAACGCCACCGTCGTTGTTCTTCCCACTTCGGAGGCAATCTCAGCCACAAATCCCAGCTACACGGCAGAGTTTCTGTGCTCATCCTATTCTCCCTTCGCAAGTACGATTGGGGATTTGGCCACACTCAGCGTTTCCTGGAACCTCGCAGGGACCGCAGGAGTCGTTCGCGGAACAGCAGCGTAGCCATAGGGTAGACTCTCTCGCATGAACTTCACGCTAGAGATTCACTACATTGACAGAGACGACCCTAAGGTTGTCAACGGTATCGCGGCGGACATTGTTGCGTTCGAAACCAAGTTCGACCTTTCGATGTCGCGCTTGCAGAAAGACGCAAAGCTGACTCACCTGATGTTCCTCGCATGGCATGTGGAACATCGGACGAAGGCGACGGCTAAGTCTTTCGAGGAATGGCTGAACGATGTCGAATCGGTCCAGGCGGCTAACCCAAAAGAATAAGCGGTATCGGTGACGATTCCACCCATTGGCTTATCGCAACGATTGCTTGTGAGACGGGCTTGTCTCCGACCGAGTTGATGAACTTGGAGCCACGCATGTTGTTCACTATTCAACGGTACCTTTTAGGCAAGGCAAGACGGGGACAGTCTCGCCGGTAGAATAGAGGGAGACTTTGAGGAGTTTTCCCCGTGGATATTTCTGTTGACCAACGCGACCTGATTAGGGTTGTCCGTGAGCTGAAAGCTATCGACGATAAGTCTGTGCGGGCTTTGCGGACGGGGTTGATGGTTGGGTTGGCTCCCGTTGTGGCGAAGATTCAGTCTGACATCCCCAAGACGCCACCGTTGTCTGGTATGAATCATCGTGGCCGGACTAAGTGGCGAGGAATCAACAAGCCTAAGGTTTCATTCATGCCTGGCAGGTCAAAGAAAACCACCAACTTGCTCATGATTACGGTCACGGGTGGCAAGCGCGGATTAGGTTTCGACTATGCGGAACTCGCCGGAATCAGGTCACGCCCTGGGGCGACAGTCTCACGACCTTACACACGGCGCACAGGTAGGGGTGGGACAACCCGCGAGATGACTCACCGGGTGACCACTCAGGGCGACCAGTTCATCAAAGCTTTGCAGGAGAAGAAACCCATCAGGGGTGTTGCGGGGCGTTACGCCTACGACAGTTTCCTGGGGATGAAACCTCAAGTTATAGAAACAGGGCGTCTCATCATCAACAAGTTCATGGCAAGTTACAACAACACGTTCAGGGTGTAGGAGGCTCTCATGGCTGGCGGTCCAATTCGTCTTGTTATTGCGTCAAAGTTTGACCCTAAGGGAATCAATAAGGGCCAGTCATCGCTGAAGAAGTTCGGTGGTATTGCGGGGAAGATTGGTCTAGCATCGGTTGCCGCCATTGCGGGGATTGGTGCTGCGGCGCTGAAGATGTCGTCAGAGTTCGAAACAAGCTTTGCGAAGATTCAGGGTTTGGTGGGTGTATCCGCTGACCAGATTGGTGTCTTGGAGGACGCCGCTAAGACTTTGGGTCCACAGTTCGGTAAGTCAGCGCAGGAGGCCGCGGACGCCCTGTTCTTCATTACCTCTGCGGGTTTGCGTGGCGCGGACGCTACGACCGTCCTGGAGGCTTCCCTGAAGGGTGCTGCGTCTGGGCTTGGTGATACAAAGACTATTGCCGACCTAGCAACGTCTGCGGTGAACGCTTATGGCGCGGCACAGCTTGATGGTGCGCAGGCGGTTGATGTTCTTACTGAGGCGGTCCGTGAAGGAAAGCTGGAGCCGGCTGAGTTGGCTGGGGCTATGGGGCAAGTGTTGCCTTTGGCGTCGGCTTTGGGTGTTAGCTTCAATGAGGTTGGCGCGTCGATGGCGGCGATGTCGCGGACGGGTACTGATGCGTCCACGGCTTCGACACAGTTGCGTCAGATTTTGGCGAGCCTCACAAAGCCGACAGCGGAGGCGGAAGTCGCGCTTGCAGGGATGGGTTTGTCTGCCGAGGGCTTGCGGACACAAATCAAAGAGGAAGGTCTTCTCTCTGTCCTTGAAACCTTGACAAGCGCTTTCGATGGGAACATTGAGGCGACCGCGTCGGTGTTCGGTAACGTCCGCGCCCTGTCCGGTGTTCTTGACCTTATGGGTCCCGCCGCTGACACGACCCGTCAAATTTTTGCGAACATGACTGACGATGTTGGCGCGCTCGATGACGCCTTTGCCGCTGTCGAAGAAACTGCCGGGTTCAAAATGAACAAGGCGTTAGAGACCGCGAAGGTGTCTTTGCTTGGTGTGGGTGACATTCTGCTCCCCATTGCGGCCCGCCTGTTGGATTCCCTCATGCCTGTGATTGATTCGCTAGGCCCGTTGCTAGAGGACTTGTTCACCGAACTGGAACCTGTCATCGGTGAGTTGTTGGGGATGTTGCCGGAACTGCTCCAATCATTGTCGCCTATCTTCCCAATCATTGGGGACATTGCTGGGGTGTTCCTCGACCTTGTGAAACTCGCGTTGCCACCGTTGGTTGCCCTTCTTGACGTCCTCATGCCTTTGTTCGCCGACCTCACCGGGGTTTTGGGCGAGTTCATCGGGGATGCGCTAGAGATGCTTGCCCCTGTCCTGATGGATATTGTTGACGCAATCACACCCATCATCGAGGCCGCGTTCCCTGTGTTCATGAGCCTGCTAGAAACCATCATCCCGATTGTGTTGGAACTGATAGAAATGTTCTTGCCCCTTCTGGACTTTGTGTTGCCACTGCTAGGTGTGATGCTGACCGATGTTGTCATCCCAGCGTTGGGCCTGCTAGCCGAAGTGTTATCGGTGGCGTTGCCTTTGGCTATGGAGATTTTCAAAGAGTTAGGTTTGGGGAGGCTGCTCCTCGCTCTCGGTGATTTCTCTGGAGATTTCGAAGACTTCGTTTTCAATCTGCGCACAGCTTGGGCGACAACTTTCAACGGCATGATTGAACATTTAGAGGGTTGGATAAACTCTGCTATTCGTGGGCTGAACTGGTTCATCGATAAGGCGAACTCATTGCCCGGTGTGGAGATTGACTTCAGCGCTTCGGAGATAAGTTTGGGCCGGTTGGACATGCCTTCACGTTTCGACGGGATGACCTTCGATGAGGTGGACGTTTCTGGGATTAGCGACATTGGGCGTCGCGGTATTCAATCTGTCGGGTCCGAGTTTTCCACAATGTTTGATGACGCCATGGTCGGGGTTATGCGGAACCGTGCCGGGGTCACCGGACAGTCGATGGCTGCTCAGATTCTTGCGGACCGTTTCGGCATGCCCGCGATGGCTCAGGGTGGCATTGTTACCGCGCCGACGTTTGCTTTGATTGGTGAGTCCGGCCCTGAAGCTGTTATCCCGTTGGGTGCTAACGGTGGCGTGGGTAACACTTACAACATCACCGTGAATGCTGGGATGGGTTCTGGGAATGGTGCGCAGCTCGGCGAGGCTGTGGTCAACGCTATCCGGTCTTATGAACGGTCCTCTGGCCCTGTGTTTGCGGGGGCGTGATGCACGACACCACAGTTGAGGTTGGCCGTACACGCGGTTTTATTCTGGACGACCCGGTTGCAGGTGTGTTGGACAACACAGAGTTCCCTTTGGGTGGAGTGTTTTTTTATGACGTAAGCCGTTTTGTGAGCAGTGTGTCTGTGCAGCGGGGAAAGAATCGTGAGCTTGACCGGTTTTCTGCAGGGACTCTTGGTGTTGTTTTGAATAACGAGTCACGGTTTTTTGACCCTTTTGGCGCAACAGAGATTGACCCTATCCCTCGGGTGCCTATTCGTGTGACGTCGGGTTCGGTTGTGCAGTTCACGGGGGTTGTGGAGGATTGGGATTATTCCTACGAACCGGGCGGTCGGTCTTCTGCTTTGGTGAGGGCTGCGGATGATTTGACCCGCCTGGCTCGCACTACTGTGGTGGCTTCTGGTACGGCTACACCTGAGCTAAGTGGGGCGAGGGTGAATCGTGTGTTGGATATGGATTCGGTGCGGTGGCCTGAAGACCGTCGCTTTGTCGATGTGGGGGATTCGTTTTTATGTTCTGACGTGTTTGAGGGGCAGAATGCGTTGGAGTATTTGCAGTTGGTGGAGGTGTCGGAGCAGGGGCAACTGTTTGTGGGTAAGGGTGGTGATTTGGTTTTTCGTTCGCGTACTTCGGCGACACCTCGGACGGGTGACGTGTTGGTGTTTGCGGATGATGGTTCGGGTGTGCCTTACAACCAGGTGCAAGTGAATTATGGTACTGAGTTGATGGTGAACCGGGTTACTGTTTCTGCACCGTTGTCTACGGCTGTGGCGGAGAATGTGAGTTCGCAGACAACGTTTGGGGTTATTTCGGAGGAGCTTACGGTGTTGTGTGCTTCTGCTTCTGTTGTGCAAAACATTGCAGATTTTGTTGTGGCACGTTTTGGTGAGCCTGAGTATCGGTTTGAAACTTTGCTTATTGATGTGGATGGGTTGGCTGCGGGGCAGGTTGCCGATGTGTTGGCGTTAGAGATTGGTGATGTTGTTGAGGTGAAGTTCACCCCTAATGGTGTGGGTGCGCCGATTGATAGGTTTGCGCAGGTGATTGGTGTGTCGCATGAGGTGGGGCCGATGTCGCATCAGGTGTCGTTGCGTTTGTCGTCGCTAGAGTTTGCGTTCTTTGTGTTGGATGACGTGGTGTTCGGTATACTTGACACTAATCACCTCGGTTTTTGATAGGAGTTTTTTGTGGCTGTTCCGGCAGGGTTTAGGACGTTTGATGCTGGGGCGGTGCTTACTGCTGACCAGGTGAACACTTTTTTGATGTCGCAGTCGATTCCTGTGTTTGCGAGTGAGGCTGTGGCGGGTTCTGCTATTGCGTCACCGCAGGAGGGCCAACATCGTTTCCTCAAGGACACGGATGCGTTGCAGTATTACACTGGGAGCGCGTGGGTTGCTGCAGGCGGTGCCGGCGGTGGCGGATTCGAAAACACGTTCATGTTAATGGGC
>Ga0207997_1000850_pt1 | contig 15640 bp, 51 predicted proteins | sample AntAceMetag02UKN_FD_184777 | JGI IMG/M metagenome (GOLD analysis project Ga0207997, IMG submission 184777) | Saline lake microbial communities from Ace Lake, Antarctica - Antarctic Ace Lake Metagenome 02UKN (SPAdes) (version 2) | ecosystem: Environmental > Aquatic > Non-marine Saline and...
ATCCCAAATATCAAAAATCCTTAAATCTGTCGGTAACGAACACAATTTTATGGATTTAGATGTTTATAGTGGTTTATCTAATGATACCACAGAAAGTAGTTTTAAAGAATTTCTATTAAATGAATATGGTTTGTCTAATGATTACGAAAATATGAATTATAACGATATTTTAAGTTTTTATCAAGTTGATAGTATTAAGGAATTAAAAGGAATATTAGAGCAAGAGCAAGAACAGGGTATAAAAGAAATAATAGAAATACCTATAAAAAATATAGTAAATAATACAGAAAAACCAAAAATAAAAAGATTTTCTACTGAATTTATATTATTTCAAATAAAACAACATAAACCAAAAAAGGAATATGTAACAGCAGAACAAAAAAGGACAAAAAGGTTAATGTTTTTAGAAATGTTAAACAGGGCTAACATTAACCCAATTATAAGGTGTTAAAAAGATGATAAGGTATAATGAGAGCATAAACAATTTAATGAGTGATTTAGGATTTTATGCCTTATAGGAATTAATATTTATATGTCGCAAAGCCAACGACTTTAAAATAAGGCAAATAAAAAATAATAAAAGGGTGTTAAAATGTTAGAAACAATAAAAACACAAATAAAAAAAGGTATATGGAATAGCAAAAAAGGAAATTGCTTTTTTTATGTAGATAGCATAAATAGAGATACCTTAAATATGGATTTTGAGAGTATAGGAATAGAACGATTTTTTAGAAACAACAAAGAAACAATAAGAGCAAAACAAGAAAACGATTTATTAAGAAACAACAAAGAAACAATAAAGGCAAAGCAAGAGAACAATTTATTAAATTCTCTTATGAGTGGAAATAAGATAAATTTAGGGGGTTTTTAAAATGGTTAAAAAACTTTATAAAAAACTGACACAAGAACAGAAAGAAAGAGGGGTTGTTTTTTCAAGTTGTTTAAGTGTGGAAAGAATAGAACAAGAACAACAGGGCGACACAATACACGAAGTTTTTGGTTTTAGTAGAGAAGATGAAAAGAAAATTGAAAGACTTAAAGACGATAAATTTTTTAATGAAAGTCATTTTAATTATAACATAATTAGGCGAGGTTAAGGGGTTTAAAATGAAAGAGGATTTAGAATTAAAGGATTTAGGACAATATTATGGAACTACACAATATTATAATATTATGGGGGTTAATATTACTGATGGTGTAGAATACATTATGAAAAATGGGTATAGTTGGTTTGTTACTGATACTATCGCAGTTATAAAAAATAAGGCACAGATACAGAAAGAGGAATTTTTAAGCATAAACCTTAAAATTGATAGTGATAAAAAAGCAGTTATGACTATTGGTAATGGAAATGGAAAAATCCTTTATACCCAAAAGTATGATTACACAAATTGTAAGAGGGATTTAAACCTTTATTTTTGTGATAATGTTATGATGTTAAATAAAGAATATTAAGGGGTTGAAAATGGAAAACCTAAACAGGATAAACTTAATTACAGAGAGTTTTTGTAATAAGAAAATAATAGGCGAACAAATGGCTAATTTAATAAATAAGTATGGTGTTGAAAATGTATGAAAGATTAGGGATAATTTACGATATAGACGAGGATTATTAGAATAGATTTTGTGAGGCAAATAAAATGGATTATAAATACAAATATGAATTAAGAACACACATAGGGGAAATTAACAATAGACAAGTATATTACGATAAGAAAGAGGGGTATTCAATAGAGGAATATTCAACAGGTATGAGAAATCCAACACCCAAAGAACTAAATGATATAAAGTATGGGAATTTAGAAAATAAGGTTTTAACAAAACAAAAATGAAAATAAAATTTTATAAAAAGGAAAAAGAAAATTTTGATTTCAAAATTAAACAATTAAAAGAGGAAACAATAACAGGAAGGCATATTTTAGCAAGTTTAGGAAGTGTAGGTTTAACTTTTGTTAGTGATATAAATAGGTTTAAGGATTATCTTAAATCAAAAGGCGAACTTACTTTATTTAAAATTATTGAGGATTGCAGAAATTTAGAGGAAAAAGAACTAAAAAAGGTTAGGTTAATATGGGGTTAATGGAACAGGCAAAACAGGACAATTTTTTAGATGTAGTAGGCAGAAAAAAGGCAGAAAAACTACAAAAAATATGGGTTAATACCTATCCTCGATATTGTAGTATTAGAGGGGAATACCCAAAACAGCACACAAAAGAGGAAGTTTTTAAGGATAAGGCACAGCAAGAGGGGTTTAAGGATAGCGAAATAAACCTATTCCTTAATCTGTAAGGGGTTTTAAATGAGAATAACAAATAGTATTAGATTAACAAAAATAGGTAAAGAAAGAATTGAGGAATTATTAAAATCTATATCTGTTTTAGATTATCATAAAACATTATTAAAGGCAATAAAATCAAGGTTGCCTAAAAATATCTCTAAAAGTGATTGTGAGGTTTTTAATGAAATATCAAAGGGGTATAATTAAAATGGAAACAAAGTATAAAATAGGGAATAAAGTAAAAGTAAATAGTGAAAACGATAATGAAAATTATGATGATTTTAGAAATAAGGTTTTAGTAATAACAGATATAGCAACAAATATACAGGAACACAAAGGTTTTGACGAGGGGGTAAATCAACCACTTTATAGTTTTAAAGATGAAAAAGGAAAAGATATTAATTGCTCTCTTTATGAGTATGAAATAGAGTAGTTACTACTTTAAAGTATAAAACGATAAACCTATAAATTAGTATTACTTATACTATCTATATAGGAAAAATAATTAAAATGATAAAACCAAAATCAATAAAAGGAAAATTCAATAAAAAAATCTGTATAAGTCGCAAAGAGTTAAACAAGATAGTAGAGAATAAAATATTTGAAATATTAAAGCAAAGCAAAGATGAAGCTGATGAATTTAATGAATATATAGGGTGATTAAAAAATGGAACAAGAACAGGAAATAATAAACAATACAAAAGCCGAGATTTTAGAAAATCTAAAAGATAAATTAGAGGAAATAAGCAAAGGCAAGAAAGAGGAAATATATTTTCAAGATGAAATTAGAACTTCTGTTGATAGCAATACACCACAGGACACATTAGAGGCGATTAAGTTTGCTGAATACACAGGCAACGAACACTATGCTGACGAGGGAATTTTAGACAAAAGCAGTATAAACAGGTTTGCTGTAACTATGGCTTATGAGTGCCTAAACCAAGAAGTTTTTAATGATGATTTTATACAGGAATTAGAGGATAAACTTAATAATGAAAATGTTGGTTACAAAAAAGCACAGGAAATAATAAAGGAGATTGAAAGCGAACTCTCAAAGTATGGTGAAGTGGAACATAAAGACACAGAAACACAGATATACATAAACAAAACTTTTGATTTAAGCAAAGATGATTTTAAGCAACCTTATTTTAGCAAAGGGCAGATTTTAGATTTAAGCGATAATTCTATTAAAATATTTACTAACAATAAAGAGGTTAATAAAAATGCTATTGTTTTGGAAAATGTTAATAAAAATCCTTTTAGGGTTTATTTAATGGGAAAGGACAAAGATTTAGATGTAAGAAATCTCTTTTCTAAAAAAGAGTATAACAACAAAAAGGAGTTTATATCTGTAATAAACTTAATGGCTAATAATTTAGTTGAAAAGAGTATAAAGGGTTAAAATGGGGAAACATACCACAGCAACAATTAAGGATATTAACACCAATAATCCGAGATTATGTTTAAGCCCTAAAAGGTATTTAGGCAAATGTTATGAGTGTTGGGTTTATCAGATGTGGGTTAAAGGCAAAGGCAAGAAATGTGATAGTATGATTGTTTCAAAGGAAATGATAGAGTATGAGAAAAAAGTAAAGAAACAGGCAGAATTAAGACAAAAGATTAATGATATTGAAAAAGAAATAGAGGGATTATAAATGAAAGCAAAACAACAATTAATAGAGATAAACAACAAAAGAGATATTTTAGATAAGGTAAAAGTATATTTAAGCACAGCAGTAGAGGAACTTAAAAATTGTGTATGCTATGGTTATTTAGACGAGGAAATAATTAATCTTAAAAAGAAAATAAAGGAGTGTGATTTTGAGTTAAACGATATACTTAATTTTGAGTATGACGAGATATTAAAGATGTATGGGATTACAGGACAGGACTTATTTAATTTTCAACAAGAGGAACTTTTAGAGGTTATAGAAAAATGAAAATAGAACAGATAAGGAAAATAGCAAGAGAAAAGGGATTGTGGAACTGCGAATTATTTGAAAAATTTATTACAAAAAGGTTTCCAAATGAGGCAAGTGAGGAATATGTAAGGGAGTGGGTTGGTAGATTTTTGAGTGGTAATCCTACTGCTTATATGGATAGCGAAAGCAAAAAGGCATATAAAAGTTTATTTTAAGAGGGAAAATGAAAGCAGAAAGAACAGATAAGGGAATTTTAATAAATGGAAATCTAATAGACAACACTATTTTTGATGAGGAAAAAAGCAATTATAAATTAGTAGAAAGAGAGCAACAAATAGATGAATTAATTGATTGGATAAGTGAAGCAAAAGGAAATGATAGATTTTTAATGAAAGAGGATTTAAAATATTTAATGAGTTTAGATGATGAGTATGTTTTTTCCTCAATAAGCACTAATGAATTTATTGCTGAAAGTGATAATGAAAAAGAGTTTGATGATATTTGTAATGAATTACTTAAATTGAATAAAGAAGAAATAATTAAATTAAATAGTGGGGTAAAAAAATGAGTAATATATATTGTTGGTTAAATACTGATAATGCGAAAGAAGTAACAAGAACAGCGAGTTATGAATTGAATTTTAAAGTTAATGTTGGAAGTAAAGCATTAAGCAAAGAGATAATCAAAATAAAAGTGGGTAAGACAAGAACAGGATTTGAAGTTTTTGTTGATAACAAAAAGCATAAAGAAATAAAATCAGATTTGTGAGGTAAAAAATGGCTAAACAAACATATAAATTGTGTGCGAGAAGTTATTGGAGTAAAAACTTAACATTTCAAAACACAACATTAAGAATACCTTTGGTTTCACAACCTTTAACGAACAGCAGTAATCAAATAAAGTTTAATAATGCTTGTCCTATTTGTAAATCTAAACTGAAAAGAGTTGATTATTGCCCTAAATGTAGTCAAGAGTTAAGGGGTAGTTTAACAAATAATTTAGACGAACAGCAGTTAAGCGAGATATTTAAGATAGTAAGCAGTAATGAAGTAGTCAAGATACACACAATAGGCGAGGAAAATATTGTTTTTAGCAAAGAGGAATTAGAAACAATAAAGACAGAAACAAGCGATATTTTAGCAATAGGTTATGGGGATATTCTGACTATAAACCCACAGCATATTGAGAATTGTTATGCTTTATTGCCTAACTTAAATGAATTTAATGATGATGGCGATTACAGGAGATTATTAATGGCTTTAATAAAATCAAAAAGGTATTTAGTAGTTCAATACAGCGATAGGGGGAACACAAAGCAGGGTGTTATTATTGGATATAAGGATAGTGTTACAAATAAAACTTTTCTTATGTTGGTTAATACAAAAGAGTGTAAGGATTTGAATACAGCAATAGAATATCAACCTAATTTAGTAGAGAACGAAACAGAAACACAGCAAGTTATTGATTTTATTGGAACAGCACTACCAAACAAGAATTTTAATGATGTTACAGAAAATCTAATTGAGAAAAAGAAACAGATGTTAGTAGCATTAAAGTTGAGTGGGCAACCTATCCCATTAGAGCATAAGGAACAACCAAAACCACAAGTTAATGGATTTGCTATGGCTACACAACAATTACAACAGCAAGAACAAAAACAGATAGAGGTTGAAAATGAGTGAAATGAATAATGAACTCCAACAGATAGACAAGATAGTTGAAATCCTTAAAGAGAAAGGAGTATTTAACGATAAAGATATTGAGAGAGTTTATAACGAGTAAAAATGAAACCAATAACACAGCAAAAAGCAATACAAATACTTAAATCTTGTGGAGAGGAAGTTATATTTTGCCCTTATTGTATGTGTCCTTTAACAGAAGTTATTGGGGGGGTTTATTACTGCCCTAATGATATGTGCCTTAATGAATATCCTGTAATTAATGGAAAGGTTATAGACGAATGGGAAATGAGTGATTTAATTAATAAAGAAAGGGGGGTTATTTATGACTAAAATAAATGGTATTAGTTTTGGAACTTATGATAAATACACAAATGAGGAACTAATTAAAATCCTAAAAGAAAAAGGCAGATACTACAAATGCAGGGTTTGTGGGAAAAAATATGTTGAGAAAAAAGGGGATTTATGCGAGAGTTGTAAATATAAAGCGAGGGATTTAGAAAATGATGAAAGTTAGAGATGTAGCAAAGGAATTAAATTTATTTGGTATTCCTTATAGTTGGAAAGAGAACTCTTTTAGTGAGTTTATGAGGTTTAATGGATATGAAATTATAGAAGCAAAAGAGGGTGGGGAATATGCTGATTTTGAATATGAGGATATTAAAGCATATTTAGATTTAGAAATTGAGAGGTTATAAAATGTCAAAAGATAAAAAACCTTATGGATTTAATATTGTAATTGAAGGACATAATGAGGAACAGATGAGAAACTTATTTGAGGAGATACAAAACAAATATAGTTTCTATGATAATTGTGTCTTTGAAGAAATAAAGAAAAAAGATACAATAATAGATAATGATAGGAGAGAAGAAACAGGATATTTAATAATCAACAAACAATAAAAAAATAAGCGAGGGATTTAGAAAATGTGTGATAAAAATTGTGGTAATTGTGAATTTTTTGATGGAAAGGATTGCCGAAATACAGAAATGTTGATAGAACAGGCAGAATTTTATTATGAGGTTAAAAATGAGTTTAATTAAGAGGGCTTTATACCCAAAAGAGTATGCTTTATTTGAGGATTGTATAAACATATTGGGAGTTGAAAATGGAAAAGGAAATAAAAGAGTATTATGATGATGAGGATTATGAGGCATATTTAGATGACAAAAAAGCAGAAAGAGAGGAACACAAAGAGGAAATGCCCTAATGGAAACCAATAATCCTTATGTAGCCAACGAGAGAGAACTGCTTATTGAAATTGAGAAAGAGGAACATAAAGAGGTTAAGGATAAAGAAGCCATCTACTTTTTGAAAGAGGAGTATGAGAAAGTCAAAATAAAGTCAAGAGAATACACACAGGATATTTTAGATAAACTAAATAGGGGAATTGAGGTTATTCAAGAGAGCAAAGCAGAAGTAAAATATATCCCAAGCGTAAGAAAGCAGTATAAAGAGTTGATTAGCATTTATAGACAGGCAGTTAATCTTGTTGATGATATAAGACAGGCAAAAAAGGATATGAGAGAGGAAATGAAATGATAGGATTATTACAAATACAAAGGGTTAAACCTATGCTTTTAAAGAGTATATCCTCAAATGAGTTGAAAACCCTTAACCCTAATAAGTATTTTGCTTATCAAAAATTTGACGGATTTAGAACAATTAATGATGGAAAATTAAAAGAAAAAGGTTTGTATGGTAGGTCGGTGGAACAATTTTATGTTTATTTCCCAGAAATAGTTAAAGCCCTGCAACCCTATCAAAATTGTGTTTTTGATGGCGAACTAATAAACAGAAATGGAATATCAAAGGCAAGTAAATTACAAAAGAGGTTAAGGAGTAATGATTTTCATATTAAGGTTATGAGTGGTTTGTTTGAGGGTGTTGAGGCAACTCTCCCTGCAAGATATATGGTTTTTGATATATTAGAGAAAAATGGTGTTGATTTGAGGCAAACCCCCTTAATTGAGAGGCAAAGAATACTCAAAGAAACTCTTATTGAGAACGAGTTGATACAGATAGTCAAGCCAATAGAAAAGTCCTTTTTTGAGGCATTTAAAGAGGTTACAGAACGAAATGATGAGGGAATAGTTTTGAAAGACAAGAACTCAAAATATTACGAAACCATTAACAGCGATAAAAGGACAGAATTTTGGTTAAAAGCAAAAGATAGAGTAGAAAGGGTAATTAATTTCGACAATTATGAGAAAAATCCGATAGGAATAACTATAACCAACAAAGAGGGTATAAGGTGTGCTGTTAATGGACATAAGCATATTATAGTCAAAGAGGAAATTGACAGCAAGGGCTATGCTTTTGTTGAAGTTGAGGGATTAGAGATTACTGAAAATAACAAGATAAGAAATATTGTGTATAAGAGGTTAATAAAATGAGGAAAAATGAAAAAACCTTATTGTGAGAATTGTTTTAAAGAGGATTTAAAGGAATATTATATAGATAGTTTAGGCACTATATTTTGTTCTGTTAAATGTTGTGAGGATAGCCAAGAATATAGAGATTTAGATGTCAGTTCATTAACATTAGTTGGAAAAAGGGTTTAGAAAATGAAAGTTAAAGAATTAATTAAAGAACTTAAAGAGTGTAATCAAGAAGCAATAGTAAGTATTGTTGTTGGTAGCTATGATGAAAATATAATTGATACATATAAATTTGAAATACATTCTAAAGATGTAGCCGAATATATTGAGTTATTTGTTCTTAAAAAGGAAAAAAATTAAGGGATTAAAATGACTAAACTAAAAGATTTGGATATTGAAACTATCTTTTACATATTTGATGATGAGGATAGTGGATTTGAGGGGTTTTATGGAACTATTGATGATGTTGTGGAATATTTAAGGGAACAACAGGAACAGATAGAGGGATATAACGAGGTAGATGGATTTATTAAGAATTTAGAGAGATATGGACTAACATTTAAAATAATAAATTGAGTTAAAAATGAAATGTAAAAAATGTAATAAAAAGATGATACTTTCGGAAATAAAAGTCCTAAAAAATATGTGTTGGAATTGTCAATTTGATAAACGAGAGTGGAGAGTGGATATAAGATGAGAAGTATAGGATTAAAAAAATTAGATGATTTTTTATTAGATTGTGAGTATATATCTCAAGACGAAAGAGAGGAAATAATAGAATTTAGTATTAAATTAGATAAGGGATTAGAATAGAGGGTAAAATGGAAAGAAAAGAAAAATTAGAACAGGAATATTTACATTATTTAGCAGAAATTGAGGGCGAGGATTTTGTAGATGAAGTGATATTTGATTTAAACGAACAGATTAGGTTGTTATAAAATGAAAATAAAATTAGAAATGGAAATGAGTAATCAATTAATAAAGCGATAAGGTTGAATAAAATGGCTAATGATATAGATATGTGGAACGATATTTTGGAATTGGAAAATACAGGGGAAAAAGAAAAGGCAGATTTTTTATTAAGATGTTTTAATGCAAAATATAATGAGGGAGATATTGAAAAATCTGAAAACCTCAAAGATGAATTTACTAAAAAATATGGTGATAAAATTGGATATTAATAGTTTGGGAGTTTTTAACTCTATGCACAATTTAGGGATAACAGAAAGCGAGTTTGCCGACATAGAAAGAGAGCAGAACGAGGGCAACACAGGGCTATACATAGCGACTATTAAAAAGGGTTATTCAATTTGTGTAAGTAATGACGAAAATCATCAAATAATAATCAAAAAAATAAAAGACAATAAAGTATGTCCTCAAAGCAGGATATTATTCAAGACATTAACAACATTAAAGGATTTACCAAAAGAGATTTATATTTTACACTCTATTGCACAATACAGGGCATTAGATAGCACTATCAAATATGTAACAAATAATTTAGAGGAACTGAAAGACAGGATTTGCGACAGATTTGTTGATGAATACCCAAAGCAGTTGGGAGAGGCATTTTGGTATGATAGTTATGATTATAACAATTTGAGAGAGGAGAAGAAAGAAAAGAAAGAAAGTTTAATATCAAAGCAGTTAGAGGCACTCTTTTGGTTGTTTGGAGAGGATTATAAAAAGTTTCAAAAAGAGGTAAAATTTGCACGATTTAATGTTCCAAGAATTATAAAAGTATTTCAAAGGAACAACAGGAGAGTAGCAATTATCCAAGAGGAAATGGATTATGAGCAAAGGAGAGGGGGGTATTTTGGAACTTGGGCAGAACACATAAAAGGAACTACTTTTAAGGTAAGGACATACACACCAAGAAACAGATGTTTCAATTATTGCAGTCCAAATAGGGAACTTTATATTAAGTATGATAAGGAGATTTGGCTTGATGATGATTTGTTTGAGAAAGTTTCGCCAGAGGAACTGAAAGTCCTTTATAACAGGATAAATTTTGATGATTGGTTGTTGCTTACTGCTGACGAGTTCAACGAAAAGCAACCAACCATAAGAATAGAGATGATGAGTGAAAAAAGAAAAGCAAGAGATGAGAAAGCAAAGACAAACTTATGTAATAATATAGAAAAGCAATTTAAAAGTGGAAAGGTAGTAAGAAATGGAATTACAATAACAAAAAAAGGTATGGAATATGAGGGTATTGTTTTTAAGGGGGAAAAGTTTGGGGAGTATGTTGTAGATGAGCAAATCCATTTACAAACCAACCCCGAGTTCAACAAGATTGTAGAGGGGTATATTTGTTGGGTATTAAACATATCTGTAAAGTATGATTATTATAGTCGTGGGGGTAGTGTCAAAGGGTATGATTGTGAATTTAAGGGCAAAGAGAAAATACAGATAAAGGACATTAAGATAACTATTGAAAGCAGAAAAAATAATATTTTTGTAAATGATTGCAGAATAGTAAAAAATGATGTTAAAGATGTTCTTGTTGAGGCAATAAAATACCAACAAGCCCAAGAATACAACAAATGGGTAAGATACACAAGCACAGTTAATCTTAAACTGCAAAAAACATTAAAAGAGGGTGGGCTAACATTTAACCTAAAAATTGACACAACAGATGATAACGAACTTCCAACCTATGATGGAAAAATGCTTTTAACCATACCTATTCGCAGGGAAAAAGGTAAAACTTATGCTACAATTAAGGGAAAGGAATACAAAGTTAAAAATCATAATGCCTTATTTGATATTGCGAAAGAGATTGATAGTTGTAGAATTGGGTGTGGTGGTGGTGGCTATCTACAAAGGACAATCAAGTTATTATACAGGGCATTAGAGGGAATTACCTACAAAGAAATTGGGGATATGATTACAGGTGGGCGAAAGGAGTTTAAAGTAATGCAGTTAAGAATAAAGAAAGAAAATGCTGAAAAAACTAATAAAAGTAAGGAGTTTTTAAAAAATGCTGTTAAGTTGTCAAAGGCAGTTAAGATAAAGGGTGGCTATAAAGTTAATGGGGAGAGTGGAACAATTTACACGATAGATACAGATAATTGTGGTGTTAATAAAATTGAAAATGGAGAGAAAAAATATCTTTGCATAGTTGATAATATCTATAATGATAAGTTTGAGTGGGAAAAAAATGATAAGATAGCAAGGAGATTATTAATGCTATCAAAAGACATTAAGGTTGCAAATGAGATTTATAATAATGGCGACAAAATGGATAAATGGTGGTTGGAACTTACTCACCAAGAGGAAAAATGGAACTAACTGAAAATAAAAGGCAAGAACTAATAGAAAGAATTATGTCAGATATTGAGAGTAATATGAATAACTATGAGAAGTTTATTCTTGATTGTGTTAAGGATAGGGTAGAGAATTGGGAAAATGATGAACTGCTTAATTGGATAAATTGGGAAAATGAGGTTTAAATGAAACTATTAATAATTGGTATGGGTGGTAATGGGAGTTATACACTCAAAAATATCTGTGATTTAATAGACAAAGAGCAGATAGGTTTTGATGATGATATTTTAATTACCATAGCCGACAACGATATAGTGGAATTAGAGCAGATAAAATATCAAAACTTTAATGTTGAACAGGCAGGTATGCCCAAGACACAGGCACTCAAACAAGAGTATAGCGATTATGGGGTAGAGGAAATTAGAGAAAGGATTACAACCCCAAAAGAATTAGAGGAGTTTGATGTTATAATCCTATGTGTTGATAATGAAACAACAAGAAAAATGGTAATTGAATATTGTCATAAGAACGACAAAGAGTTTTTGGATTTGAGGGCAAATGGTAGGAGAATATTTGCTATGCCGAAAGAGAAAACTTTGCAGGAAAACCTTAAATTTGTTGATAGCAAAGATATGAAAGAATATTCCTGTCAAGATAAATCTGATTTGGAAAAAGGGAGAATACAATTAGGAAATCGGATAATAGCAATAATTGGAACACAGATGTTACTCAATATATGGAGAGGATATAACAATAGGATAATAAGTATGGTGGTGTAAAAATGGGTAAATTTGAAAAGATATGTTTAGAATTAAAAGATTGTGTAGAACATATAAAAAATGCTATTAGTGGAAGTGAAATTGATACAGATTTAGAAAGAGCAGAAGTATTGATAAAGCAATTAAAAAAGATGAGGGAAAAATGAAAGAAATAAGAATACAATTTGGAGTTGAAAGCCCAAGAGGAGATGATAAACTTGGAACAACCCCAACAGGCGAAATAGTTAGCGACTTTGAGGCAGAAAAACAGGGAGTTCCTTTTGAACAGGGAGTTCCAAAAAATAAAATACAAGAGGTAGTAGAAACCCAATTAAAAGATGATAAATGGGTTACATTAGAGAATAACAAAGGAGATACAGAAATACTAACAAAAGATGATATACCAAAAGGACAGGGGGAAATAGATGAAGCAAAAGATGATGATGACTTAAATGACTTTGCGAAAGAAATGGAAGCAAAAAAGGTTGAAAAAAAGGTTGAGAATTGGAAAAATACCTTTAATGAAACAAAGACATCAACACCCTCAAAGACAACACCTACAAAAAAGTGGGAACATAAGTTTGAGGAAGTCAAGAGTGCAACCTCAATATTTAAATCAAAGGGGGGGTAAAGTGGAAAGTATTGTCAAAGAAAGGGTAGTAAAAGAGATTTTAAAAATTGAGGGTGTTTCACAGGAAAAAGATAATTTATTTTCTATTGATGGAACAAACTATGTAATAGAGGTAAAATGAATAATGAAGTTGAACAACAAGAACATTTGGAGTGGTTATTACATACTCCTTTTAGTGATGGAAATTTTATACATCATCTAAAAAAGGCAGATGTAGATACATTAAAAGAAGCATTAAAAGATGATGAAATTACTAAAAGTGCAAGAAAAAAAATAGAGATTGAGATTAGGAAAAGGGAAAATGGAAAATAAGATTTTAGAAGAAATTAAAAAGTTAAAAAAAGAGCAAACAGAGAATTTTAGTTGGGAAATAAGAAAGGACATTCAGAGAGAAATTGATAGTTTAATTGAAAATAAGTGAGGTATAGAAAATGAAATTTGAAGAATTAATCAAGAAGTATAAGGAAAGTGGAATTAAATGTTTTGTAAATGGGTTAAGAGGGAAAATTACAGGAATTGATGAGGATTACATCATATTTGAGATAGTCAAGAAAGCAGAAAAGCAGGAAAACACAACCAAAGAAATAATTTACATACCTAACACACAGATATTTTCCTTATCAGAAGGGGAAAAGAAAGTTGGAACTCTTGGAGCATTAGCACAGGAACTTGCTGAAAAGAAAGGGAAAGAACTTTCAGAAAATACAGAAAGTTCAGAAAGTTTAAAATGAAACAAAAGTTTAGTTTCAATATTTGGGATTTTATTAGTTGGGAAAATGCTAATAGTGAGTTAGACAAACACACAAAAGAAGGGCATATTGCTACTGACATAGAGTATAAGTGTTTATCAATATCTGATGATGGAACTCTTACTTTAGAAGCAAATTACACCCCAGAAAAATATTGAGGTTAATAAAAATGAAAAAAAGATTTATTGTTGAAATAGAAGTTGATTTAAAGACAATAGAAAAAAAATATCCAAACTATAAAATTAACTATAATAATGCAGATGAGTTTATCAGTTCATTAATGAATAATTTTAAGTTTGAGGGAGATACAGATATGTCTAAAAATGGGCTTAAAAAGTGGGGATATGCAAAAAGAGTAGGGGAAATAGAAAGTTAGAGGGGAAAAATGAAACAGGAAATTAAAGAATTGTTAAAAGATGATGTTAGTTTAGACGAAAATACACAGCAGAATTATAATTTTTCTGTTGATGAGGTTGATACACTCATTATTTTAATAGATAGTGAATTTGAATCAACAGATGAGGGGGATTATGAGAGTAAAGAAGAATATGATAAATATAGGGTAATGTTACAGGATATAAGAAATAAATTAACTTGTTGAGGTGAAATAAAATGGAACAAAGTTTTATGATAAAGTCAGAAAAAGGGATTACACCTTTAGAACTTTTGGGTATGTTAGAAAATTCGGAAAGTAAAATCAAATGGGAAGTTAAGGAATTGGAAAAATATCCAAAAGCAAAATATGATGAAGTAATGTGTTGTCCTGAATGTGGGTATTGCAAATCAGGGGAAGGTATGCCTGATAGAGATGATTTTGAGTATAAAACAGATGATGAGGATATAGAGTATGTTAAGTGTCCTTGTGGTTGTAAATTTGTAGAGGAATAAAAATGGTAAAAATTTCAAAAGGATTGAAAAAACTTTTTGGTGTTGAGATTAGAAATGAGGAATTTGGGGGAGTTAGCCCTGCTAATTTGGTTAGTGCTTTGGATAGTTGGACACAAGCCCCTGATGATGTCTTGGAAAGTTGGACAGAAGTAGAGGGTAAAAAGGAACTTAACTTAATAGAAAAGGAATTAAGAGTGTTAATCAAGAAATATAAGGGCAAAGAACTTACTCATTTTTTAAAAACAGATAGTGGGATTTATGTGTTATCCATAGATGAAACATAGGAGAAATAAAAATGGAAATAGAATTAGTATCTGGATTGGAAAGTATAACTTTTAAAGTGAAAAATAGTGAGGCAGAGGGATTTATCAAATCTCATTTGGAAAATGGGAGAGAATTTAGTATTTTCTTTCCAGATTTTCAAATCTAAAAAAAGGAGTTGAGAAAATAATGACCGAAAGAGGGATAAAAATGAGTTATATCTGTGATAGGTGTGGAAAAAATAAAAAACTTAAAGCATATAAAAGCAAAAGCAAAATATATTACTATTGTGATGAGTGTTTTGATGAAGTAATGGGGGGAATTAATGACAGAATATTTGATTAAAGATGAACAAGGAATAATTTTTGGTGTTTTTTCACAAAAGGAAGACAGAGATTATGCTTTAAGAAAATTTGTAAAAACTGGTTTTCCAAGTGAGGAGAAATAAAATGAAACTATGTGCCTGTGGTTGTGGACAAGAAATTAAAATTAAGAAACACCATAAATATTATGGGATACCTAACTATATTAAAGGACATAATACAAAAGGAAAATCCCTTTCAGAAAAAGCCAAATTGAAACTTTCTCAAAATGCTGAAATCAATCCAAATTATGGTATGAAAGGAAAACACCATTCTTTGAAAATTGTGTATCTTTATGCAGAAGTTGTCATACAAAAACGAATACAAATCGCAAAGCTTGGACAATCTTTTTTCAAGAGTTGTTAAAAGAAAGGTATAGCTATGAATACACACAAGACCAAAAAATAATATTAAATTATATGGAGAAATAAAATGGAACTAATAAAAGAAATGGACAGAT
>Ga0207997_1000851_pt1 | contig 15638 bp, 9 predicted proteins | sample AntAceMetag02UKN_FD_184777 | JGI IMG/M metagenome (GOLD analysis project Ga0207997, IMG submission 184777) | Saline lake microbial communities from Ace Lake, Antarctica - Antarctic Ace Lake Metagenome 02UKN (SPAdes) (version 2) | ecosystem: Environmental > Aquatic > Non-marine Saline and Alkaline...
ATAGGAGATTCGTGGAAAACATTTTATTAAAACAATATGAAAATAAAATATATTATAATAACAATCGGAATAATCTTAATAATTGCATCAGTAGGATATAATATTTATACAGGATTGAATAACCTTTATCAAAAGGGGGTACAATATGGACTTGATAGTGCAGTCCTACAAATTAAAAATGGAACAGTCGTTAATTTAGATACAGGAACAATCGAATTTATTCCTAATCAATAATATGGCTCAAAAAGAAATACCATGGACAGTTACATTAGGAGGTAGAAATGGATGGGGTGGACTATGTCCATCTTATTTTGATAATTCTTATCCTTTTTATGGAAACAAAAATCAAGCATCAGAAACTATTGATGTTGATCTAAGTGATCCTAACGTATTAACTCAAGGTCCGGGTATAGCAAATCTAACAGGTGGAACACAAGAAGGAGAGTTAGGTTCAGTCTTGATCACAGCTATCCTTAAACACGCCACAGTAAGTAATGTTTCTTACGCATGTGGAGCAAATAAGGTTTTTAAATTATCTTCCACAGCTGTGTTGACTGCTAATTTTCCAAAAACTATTGATGCGGGTACAGCTAATGTTGCTGATTCTCTTATGTATTATCAATCATTGGTATTTGTCTTCTGGAATGATACCGGTGTTGATGGAGATATAGGACTTTTAACAAACGACACGACCTGGGATCCTGATTGGGGTTCTACGGTTCCTACAGGTCATGCAAATTTAGAAGATGCTCCTCATTATCCGATAATAGGTGGAACCAATGGTGACGTAATGTTTGTTACTAATGGAAAATATGTCGCATCTTATAATGGTACAACTTTAGTTCCTCAAGCGTTGGACTTTTGGACAGATGCCGAAACAGTTTCATTAACTTGGAATCACAATAGAATATTAATTGCAGTAAACAGACCAAACATCAGTGGTTCAAACTTTAATAATTCAGGAATATATACTTGGAATGGAATATCGTCAACATACGAAGGCGATCCAATTGAAGTAAGTGGAGAAATTGGTGCGTTATATACAAAAAATGGTACAACTTATATTTGGTGGAAAGATGGAACATCTGCTGGAGGATATAATTTAGGTTATATTTCTGGAGGTAAAGTAGAACCGATACGAAGATACGAAGGTTCTTTGCCAAATCAAAATCAAGTAGGAGAACACGAAGGACTTATTGCGTGGGTAACAGATAATAAAGTTTATAAATGGGGAGCAAGAGACAATCAAACAGAAGTTAAAATGTTTCATTATTGTTCTGGCAAGAGTGCTACTATAGGAACGATTGCTGCACCCTTTGGAGACTTGTTAGTTTCGTCTAATGTTACGACTACTTATAACATAGGAAAACTAAGTGGATATTCAGTAGCTGCAAGATACAAAACTCTCGTGTTTCCTGTAAGTACCGCTGAATTAGAAAGTTATCTTGATACTATAATAGTAGAAGTAGATGAAATGAAAACCGGTGCGAAATGTGATTTTACAATTACATATAATAAAGAACAATCTACTCAAGCACTTACACAAATCGCATACACATCAGATAAATATACAAGATACAAGATTTTAAATAAAAGTTATAAATTAAACGATTTTAGATTCGACATTTCATGGGCTAATGGAAGTGCCACTAACCCTGTAAAAATAAGATCTATCTTTATGAAAGGACATTACGAATAAATAATATAAACATATGCCTTCATTTACACAAGCAGAATTAAATACAGCAGTAAGTTATATGGTTCAAGAGAAATACACTGCTACTGAGTTTCTTGCAATAGCCAACAGAGCTGTAAGAGATATTTTAGCAGATGTAGATTTACGATCATCTAAAAGAAGTGTTGCTTTAAGTCCTAATCTTTTCGATGATGTGTATCATTATACCTGTCCTTCCGATTTAAAAGGAAATAAAATAATAGATGTTCAACCTCAACGTAACAGAACTCGATTTGATCATTGGATACTTGTTACTCAAGAGGAATTTGATAGACGAAAAGAAATTAGAAAAGACAATTATTTTGTTGCTATATCAAGAGATGATTTAACAAATAAACTTTTATTATCTCACCCGATAGATGACACCAGCATAACAATAGGTTCTTTAAACGCAGTAGGAGATTGGTTATTATATGGAGATGGAACTAACTTAACAACAGACGTGACTAATTATGTCACAGGTAGTGGTTCTATTAATTGGGACATTTCAGCTGCTGGTGGAACAACGGCTGGGATTTATAATGATTCAATAGCAACATTCGATATATCTCCTTATGCAAGTTTAGGATACGCTTTTGTATGGGTATATGTTACAAGTACAACTGATTTAACCAATTTTATTTTAAGAATAGGAAGTAGTTCGGCGGCATATTATTCTATTACTATCACAACGAATAATGAAGGTAATGCATTCTATAATGGATGGAACTTATTAAGATTTAGTTTTACTAATGCAACAGAAACAGGCACGGTAGATAAAGATGGTTGTGATTATGCTGCGATTTATATGACTAAGGATTCTGGTAAAACATCAGAAACAGATTATAGGTTTGATAATTTAGTTTTAAAGATAGGAAATCATTATAACACAGTGTATTATTCAAGATATTTCTGGCAATCAAGTGGTGGGACGTATTTAGAAGATGCGACAGCCACCACCGATTATATTAACGTTGAAACAGATGAAATTGGTTTAATAGAAGAAAAGGTTGCTCAATACATAGAACAACACTCAGGAAACACTACCGAAGCAACAAGACATGAGATCGCTTACGATAAAAAATTAAAAACATATATGTTTGATAATCCAAGTCAGGCATTGATGTTACAAGAAATATATTACGATTTTTAAACATGAGTGAATTATTTCAAGAAAACTTAATCCCGATAGAAACATTAGATAGCATATTCGTATCTACAGATGGCGGATCTATATATGGTTCAAACATCTTTGGTGGAATGATTGAAGGCAGTTCTTTTAGAACTTCTTCAGACGGCGCAAGATTAGAGATGTTTCCTGAATGGGATCCGACAATAGGCTTAGTTGTATACAATGCTGCGGGTTTAGAAACTTTTAAAATTGAGATTGATGGTGCAAACACTGGTGATGTAACTTTTGGAGATTATGCTAATGATAATGGTATTTTATGGGATAATTCTGCTGGTGTTCTTTATGTTAAAGGAAGTATTTCTGTAATCGCTAATTGGAGTGAAGTAGTAGATGACGATGGAAAGAAACCTGAAGATAATGCCACATTAGGTGCTGACTGGTCATCTGATCTTGATAACATACCAAGTACATTAGGAGCGCCATCTGGAAGTGGTTTATTTTTAGGTGCTACATATATGGGTTATTATACAGGTGGTGCATGGACTACATATATAGATAGTTCAGGAAATATGCTTTTAGGAGATGCTGCTGGTGGAAACAAAGGATTAAGTTGGAATCAAAGTACAGGAGTATTATTAGTTAGAGGGAATATAACTGCTGATGATATAACTGCTGGAGGAACTATAACTGGAGTTGGATTTAAAACTGATACTGGAACTGCAGATCATTATCAAAGAATTGAACTTACTTCTTCTCTTGCTAATTTTTATAATACAGACAACACTCTTTGTGGACAAATTTATGGATATGTTTCTGATGGAGATCCGGGATTATTTATTACTGCTGATGGAACAAATCCAAACCTTTGGTTAAATGTTCCAGCTGGAGGAACGATAGGATTTAGTGCAGGTGGAGCTATTCAAGCTTATGTTACTGATAGTGGATATTTTCATATTCCGGGTGATGCTGGGCTTGATATTGGAAGTAATAATCAAGTTTGTACACTTGATATGGAAGTTGACCACATACTTTCGGACGATTTAACAATGTATCTTTATGCAACAAATGTTGGAACTGGAACAAGAACTTGTGGCTTAGTGTTTTATCAACCGAAAGATGCTACTGGTTATATTGCACCTTATTCATCTGCAAGTGCAAGTTTAGGTGCTGCTGGTAATAAATTTAATAATCTTTATCTTTCAGGGAGTATAGTTGTAGATGGAAATGTTGATGGAGTAAATATAGCTTCTCATCATTCAAGACATATATATGGAGGAGGTGATGCTGTTATTGTAGATTCAGCATCTAATGGAAGTGCTTATGGAATCAGCTCCAATTGGGCTTATGATCACGATGCCGATGTTGCAGCTCATCATCATAAATATACAGACTCTGATGCCAGAAGTGGAGTAACAGGAAGCGATCTTCCCGGAGGATTACAATTAAACAACCATAATATATCAGATGTTAATACCTTAGGATTAAAAGCAGTTACCTCAAACCCGGATTCTAATGGACAAATGGCTTATTATGATTCTGGTGGAACGCAAGAAATAAGAGTCAGAGTTGGTGGAACAGTTTATGCTGTTGCGTTAAACAATATATAAACAATAAATAAAATAATGAAAATAAAAATTAACGTAAATAAAAACATATGTCAAGAACAGTAAGACCCGATTGGGTAAAACCTGGAGGACAGTGGTCATCAGGACAAACCTTTGAAGATTACAAGGCGACAGGACAACCTGTCAACCCTTCGTATGCTTCGACAACTACGCCATCTTCAACGCCTGTGTCAATTCCTAATCCTCAACCAGCTTCTGTAAAATCAGAATCATCAGGTATAGTCATACCTACAGGAGATGCTGCTATAGGAAAATCGGTAAGAATTGATGGGAAACTATATCCTTCTCAGGAATGGTATGATGTCAAGGTGTTAGGAAAGAATGAATCATCCGCGACATCTAATGCTTTAACAGACACACCAGATGAAGGTAGCGAAAGAATTAATCCTCAAACAGGTGAAAAGGAACGATATTCTCCTCTAGGTTGGAGAGGTGTCGATTCTCAAGGAAACACTATATGGGAAGGCGATGAAATTCTTGAAGATGACACGAATGATTTATTAGGTGATTCAGGTGATGCACGTTCAGCAGAAGACGATAAAAAACAACAGGAAGATGAAAAGAATAAAGAATTAGCAGATAAGGATGCTGCTGATATAACTAAACTAACAAATGCAGGTCAAATTGCGCAATTAAAATCAGATTTATCTAATTTAGGTTTCGATTACGATATGGATACGGGCACAATGACAAAACGACCAGGACTTCCTACATACGAAAGTGATTTTGATGCTTTAAGGGATGAACATGGAATGGATGCTATTGATACACAATTAAACAACATTAATAAGTTAATGGCAGATAAAGAAGAGTCGTTAAGACAAGGATTATATGACATTGAAGGAAAGATAATGTCTATGGAAAACGTTAGTATTGCTCAAAGAGAATTGAATAGACAAGGTCAAGAAGATATGGATGAATTAACCAGAAGAAAAGCGGCTCTTGTAGATGAATATAACACTAAAGCGAATCTTATTAATAACATAATGAATCTAAAGCAAATGGATTATGCTGCTGCTTCAAATGCATACAACACAGCATTCACTCAATCCGTAAACTTACTTAATATTATTGAAGGTCGAACAGATAAGGCACAACAAGAAGCCACTGCAGCAACCGATGATGCAAGAGCTAATCTTACTATATTAACCAATTTAGCATCATCACAAGGTACGTCTTGGTCAGGTTTAGAGGACGATATGAAATCACAGATCACTTCGTTAGAACTTAAGGCAGGCATACCTTCAGGGGTGGTTAAATCATTAATGAATAGCGATTTCAATTCTGATATTGATTATGTATCAACTGGGGTGAACTCTGATGGACAATATGTTGCATCATTCTTTAGCTATAACAATGGTAATCCAAAGTTAATATCAACAATTCCTACGGGAGCAGTTAAAACAAGTTCTGGTGATGGAGAAGGTAGCGTTCCTGGAATAGATGCTTATGTGACATTCTTTCAACAATTTAAAGATAAAGATTGGACACGAGAAGATTGTGAAAGACAATTTAGAGCGGAAAATAAAATAGCTGTTGATGAAACTTTACCTTCAGTAGTCATTCGGTCGTTAGATCAATTATATGCTGAACCTACAAAAGAATCAGGAGGATTATGGAACTGGTTAAAAGATGAGGTGTGGAGCCGTGTACCGTTTGTAAAGTAATATATCATCTTTTCATAGAAACACATTCACGCATCATCTAGCGTCATCTGAGATTAAACTAAACCAACATATGGCATTCAATCTAGGCAATATTAAATCACCATCGTTTTTAAAACCATTGACGGGCGATTACTTATTTAAAATAGAAAATAAGAAACTGTTAGATTTTAAAATGGGAGCTTATGAATCAAAGGAAATGGTTAGGAAAGAGAACGATACAAAATTATTATTTGAGGAAGCTAAACAAAAAACAATAGATTTTAACGATTTTATATCTGCAAAGGAATTAAAGATCGATACCCCATCAACAACAAAGACAACAACACAAGATTATTTCAAACTTGGAGAAAAACCTATTTTAGGAGAGATTTTAAGAAGAGCACCTGGAGAAACCTTTGAAGCTGCGAAATGGTTAGGAATTCTATCTACTCCTGTAATTAGAGACAAATTCATTGAAGAACAACCGGAAACAGCAATGAAATATATTGAAGAATATGAAAATTTATGGGGTCCTTTTGTACGAAAAGCATATCCTACAAGAATTCCATTAGCGATAGCAGAAAAGATTGTAGGTCATGATCTTGCAGTAACATATGAAGAAATAGCGGAAAGAGCTCCTGTGAATGCTGTGATAGGAGGATTAATGGGAGATATTTATAATTTAGTTGCGATATCAACGTTGACAGGTGGCGTAAAAAATTATGTTAAACTTCCTTCATTGTTTCAGGCCGCACATCCTACATTAACAGCATACCTTCCTAAAGCATTGCATGGAGCAGTCACTTGGGGTATGAGAGGTTTACTAGATGAAGCGACAACACAATTTGAACAAGGAGAATTTGATCCTGTAAAGTTATCATCTGAGACAGGTAAAAATGCCTTGTTCGGTGCATTAATCGCAGGAACAAATGTATTTGAATCTAAAAGTGTTAATATTTTGTTAGGAGGAGCGGCTAGAGGAAGTTGGGCAGCCGTGGAAGCATATTTAAAAGAAGGCAAAATAACAGCACAAGATATTCCTAATATCGCGACCAATACTATTTTAGGAATGGTGTTTAATGCTATTAACGCAAAAGGTGTTGTTCGTAGATTAAAACAACAAAAACTTGATGTTTTTTTACATCGTCAGGCAGTGGTATCAACTGGATTACCTGAAAAGGAAGCAGAAAAAATTGTAAGTTTGATAGAAAAATTAGGAGGATTACAAAAAATGCCACCTGCAATAGTTGAAAGAATAAAACTTCAAATACCTAAAGGTTTACAATTTTTATCACAAACTGATCAGGTGGTTATGGCAGATAAAATATTACCTATTGTTAAGTCTGAAGTATTGGCGGGTACTCCTATATGGGACGCGGTATTAAAAGCGTTGCAGTCCGTGGGTTTTCCTAGAATAGAGATTCCGATAGGAATGACAATCAAAGACGTCAGTGAACCTTCAAAAGAAGTTATACCATCGGAAGAACAACCTGTTTATCACGGAACGAATGTTGATATTGCTACGATAACGAAAGAAGGTTTAAAAGTAGATAAAATAGGAGAAGTAACCATTGCAGGTTCACAATACCCTGGAATCTTTTCAACATTCAAAGCAGATTATGCTAAAAACTTTGGAAAAAATATATTTAAAATAGATACTTCAGAAATGAATATTTTAAATACAAAAACTCCTGAAGGTTTAAAAGCGTGGAATATAATCAATACTGCGGGTGAAGAGAACAAAAACATGAAACCTATTATTGCTCAATTTAGAAAAGAAGGCATAGATGGGTTAACTAATTTTGCTGATGCTGACATAATGTTCTTTAGAGACATAAGACCGGATGAATTATTTTTAAATGATAAACGATTAAAAGAAACAGATGTAACTCAGTATAAGACATTATATCATGTGACAACTCCTGAAGCTGCGAAAGAAATAAATAAAACAGGCGTTCCTACACTTCCAAAGGATAAAGGTTTTTATGCATGGAGGACGAGAGAAGAAGCTGAAGAATATTTAAAATCTCTCAAAGGCAACAAAGTCATAGTTGAGGTTCAAGCCATTCCTTGGAACGTTAAAGATGCAGTTAAAAGAAAGAAAACAGCAGGACCATATGATGTTGTTTTTTCTGAAAAAGATTTTTTAAAAAAAGAAGTTAAACTAGATTCGTTAGAACTTCAAGCACAAAATGCATTAAGTTTAGAATCATTTTTAAAATCGACATTAGTATACTATAGAGCAGAAGGTCTTAAGGTTGGTGTCGCTAAATTAGGTGAAGGTTCTTACATTACTACTGACAAAGATGTTGTGGTTGCTTTTGCTAAGATTTCAGGTGTTAAAAAACCAAAGATAATACGATACGGATTAAAAGGAGATTTAAAGATAATGAGTGAAGGAGGACCAGAGTTTAGTAAAATAAAAGGAGATTTAGGATTTAAACCTTGGGAGAGTCCTGCGTCAGGTTCTCTTGCATCTAAAATATTAACGAATTATGTTAAAGAAGCAGGTTACGATGGGGTCAGAAGTCAAGACAGGTTTACTGGAACAGTTATTTTTGATAAAAGTAATTTATTAACTAGAAAACAATTAACAGATATTTATAACAAGTTTAACATACCTACGCAAGAAACAGAGATAAGTGCTCAAGAGAATTTTACAGACAGACAAGGAGAAATACAGGCAGAAACAATAGCGCTTATGTCTGATATGAAAAATAATGTCATTTCAAATGAAGACGCTATGATAAGATTAGAAAAACTACAAGAAGAGTTTAAAAAGATAGCAGCGTCGATTGACACACCAAGTTATAAAACAATAGAAATCTTTGAAGGTTATTCTGAGTTGACGACCAATGTCCTTAATTTATTAAAAGGAAAAACGACTGTTAATAAACAGTTTATTATTGATGCTCTTAAAAGAGAAGGCGTTAAACCTGGTGAAAAACTAGCTTTCGATACTGTACTGGAAGAATACAAAAGTGTGGAAAGAGTACCTGTTAAAGAGTTTGCTGATAAGGTTAAGTTACAATTATTACCGTTATCTAGACAGGATAGATGGGGGCACAAAGGTGGATACGTAAGTCCTGCCGATATGACACCCGAGATAAAAGAGGACCTCGAACATGGGATACCACCAATTAAACGATTTGAATTTCCATATACTGTAAAAGGAAGCAAAAGAGGATTTGTGTCGAAATATAGTGAAACCATTTATCAAAGTCCTGCGTTAAATGATGCAGGAGGTAAACATTATAGTCAACATGATTTCCCTGGTTATTTCGGTCATGTAAGAAAAGAAGACATGGTAGATACTAAAGCATATACTATGTCTGAAGCCCTGAAAGATAAAAGTTTATCTGTTGAGGATAGAAAAGCGATGACATTAAAAGATAAGAGATTTTATTTACAGGGAAAAATTCGTAGACTAGTAGAAATACAAAGTGATTTTTTTCAAGATAAAGTGTACTATGACAAAGCAAAATATAGATATGGATTGTACACTTCTGATTTACCTATATTTAGAAAGGCGATAAAAGAGACCACAGAACATATTAATGCTGGAATTACATTAAGAGGAAGAGATATTCCGCTTAGTCATATAAAAGAATTTGTTAAAATGAATGATGACTATGATAAGCTGATGGTGTATTTCAAGATTTGGTATCAACGATTAATTAGGGAAGAAATAAAACTCGCAGCCGATGATGACAAAGACATATTAAGATTTCCTACAGGAGCGACTGCTATGAATATCGAAGGATATGGAGAAGAAGGAGGAAACGAGTGGTTTGAAGTTATGACTGATCGTCCTACTGTGCAAGGTGATCAGTTGACTCAAGCATATTTAAAGCAAGGTATGATAATTCGTCAAGGAACAGGAAATGCAATACAAAAATGGATAGTTACACTGGTTATGCGTAACGGACAATTTAAAGCAATGCCTGTTACATATAAAGAATCTTTTCTAGAAAATGTTGGATTATTTAAAGATAACAAGTTTAATGCTGGTGTCAAAATTATAAAGACAGTATATCAAGGACAGACATATTATTTTAACAAAGATACTGTTGATTCGCATATTAGAGATTCAATGACAGAAAAAGATTGGACTATCGCACAACAACTCGATGAAATGATAGAAAACAGAAGCGAAACCTTTAACGTATCATCTCATGTGAATAAAAATCATCCTATTTATAAATTCTATGAAGTTGATATTCCTAATTTTTTAAGAAAAATAAGACCCGATCTTAAACTAGTCACGGATGAACAAGGCATTACTTGGTTCGAAACACACATAACAGAAAAAGATAAAGAAGCAGTTATCGCTTTCAAAAAAGGAGAATATATTGGTAAAATGATAAGCGGCAAGGAGGCAATAAATAATGCTTTAGAAATAATTGATAGATTGAAATTAACTAATATGGAAACAGAGTTGGTTAAAACAATTCTTACTGGTGATGGTGGACAAGCACTTGCGAGATCATTTGGTAATAAATTATCGTTTACTGAAATGGTTCCTGAATTTGCTGGTGAACATGAAATCATACACACTATTCATAAAAATGTTGACAACATAAAACTATTCACAAGTCAAGGAATTACTAAGGCCAAGTTAGATAATGAAATACTGGCGGCGTATTCTGATTTAAACACTCCTAAAGATTTGTATGAGGAAATGACTATTCCAAGAAGATTGATGGAAAGATTAGCAGAAGATGGTGAGTTACATTTTCAAATGAGATTGGCTAATAAACCGACAACATTAACAGGGAAAATAAAACAATTCTTTGATATTATCTGGGAAACACTTAAAAAAATATTTACTGGAGATAATAGAACTATTACAAGAAAATTCTTTGATATAATAGAATCAGGACAAGCGAAAGAAGAAACAAGGATTGAGAAAAGAGGTCCTCCTGCATATAAACGTGGACCATCTCTTGTTCACTTAGGAATACATGCGTCTCCTAAAGAAATAGTAACCACAGATTCATTACTATTGAGAGCTCGTTTAAGAGCAGAAACAAGAGGTGCTAAATGGGGAGTAAAGACAGCTAAGATACACATACAAAAAATTAAAAAATCGTATAGACTTAAAGACACTACAATACAACAAACGAAACAAATTCTTGTTGATTACATTAGACATAAACTTCCATTGTTTGTTAGAGGTAAATTAATTGCTCAGGTTAAACAGGTTAAAAATGATAGACAATTAATGTATGCGATTAATCTTGTTGACAAATATGCAGAAGAGACTAGACAAAAAATATTAAGAAGTAAGATTGAAAAGGAATTAAAATCAACAAAAGCAAAGGTTGATTCAGGTATATTAAAAGGCAAATACACAGCTGATGTTCAACGAACATTAGATACAATTAAAGCTAATATATTTGCTGACAAAGATGATGCACGAGATAAAATGATAGATAATATTTCGAAATATCAAGAAGGTAAACTTTCGTATGATGATATGAGATCAAATAACGAAATATTAAGCTTATTAGGTATTCAAGGAATGACCTCTGATGAATTATATGATGTGTTAGATACCATTCGTTCTATAAAAGATAACGGTAAAACTATTAGAGAATTGCAGGCGTTTAATGAAAATACAAGAATTCAAAGAATTAAAGAACGTCTTGTTGATATTCTTACAGGTAATCAAGGAATACGTGAAGGGGTCGCATCTATTCCTACAAAAGATTTAGAACTTAGACAAGGAAAAATAGGCACGTCAGTTGAAAAGATTTTAAATTGGCAATATGGTTGGGACGACATAATGGATAAGTTAAGTAAATTTGATTCAAAATCAAAACAGTTTGAAAGTGATTTAAGTAAGTTTGCTGGCGAAATACATGAATCAAGAAGAAGTCAAGATGAAGGTGAGGAAAAATACTTAAAACATATACAACGAAAAGTTAAAGAAATCTTTGGTATAGAAAAAAAACAAGAGTTGAATGCATTTTTAAATAGTTTGAAAGGACAGGATGTTGATATAGGAACATTCAAAAACACAGACGGTGTGTCTGTACATTTGAAATTGACCAAAGAACAATTAATGAAAAAATATCAAGAATTACAGGATATTACATTAGATAACACATTTAGAAATACTATGAAATGGACTGATGAAATGATGGATGCTGTTAATGATTCATTAACTGACAAAGAAAAGTCATGGGCAGATTATCATATGGAATTCTATCAAACGTATTATGATACTGTCAATGATGTTTACAGAGAATATTATGGAGTTGACCTACCTCATAATCTTAATTATAGTCCTATAAGCAGGGATATTGAATCTACCGTAGCAGAAAACGTATTATTGGCCAGAGAGGCATCACAATATGCGTCAACTATTAATGGAAGTTTAAAATCAAGAACAAAAACTACGGCGCCTTTAAAGTTTAGTGATGCCACAGGAACATTGATAAATCATGTATTTAGAATGGAACATTTCAAAGCTTGGACCGCATCAATGAGAGATATGAGACGAATCTTTGGTGATGACGAAATTAGAACAGCAATAAGACAATATCATGGTTCCGACATGTTAAGAACAATAGATAATTATTTAACAGATATGGCAAGAGATAGCATAGATCGAATGTTAATAAACAAAGGATGTGACATATTAAGAAAGAATTTTACAAAAGCAGTATTAGGAATAAAACCTGCAATTGCTTTAAAACAAATGCCTTCTGTATGGGCGTATTCGACTGAAATGTCATTTAAAGATTTTATAGGAGGAATACTTGATTTTTGGAAACATCCATTAAAAAATTATCATACTATGGTTGATGCTTCTCCATTTTTAAGAAAACGTTTTTCAGTAGGTTTTGAAAGAGATATTAAATTTGCAATGCAGAAATCTGTATCAAAAACAATAACGAAAACCGGGAGCTTTTCAGATTGGTTCATGCTGTTGATTAAATCAGGAGATAAGTTTGCTGTTTCACAAGGTAGTTGGGCAAAATATAGATCTGAACTTAATAAGGGAAGTAGCACAGACGCTGCTATACGAGCTGCAGAGGCCACTACAAAACGAACGCAGCCTACTTTCGATTTAGAAACAATGTCTTCATTACAAAGAGGTGGTTCATTTATGAAACTATTGACAATGTTTCAGAATCAACCGAATAAGTATTTTAGAATAATAGCGAACAATGCTAGAAATATTAAGTTTGGTCGACAATCGGTGGCAAAAGGATTATCTAATATTTTTTTAGCATGGGTAATGTTACCTGTGTTATTTCAGTTTATAGCGGATGCTTTTAGAGTTGATAAAAAACACATGGCAAGAGCGATAGTATTAGGACCATTGAATGATATATTAGTGGCAGGACAATTGATAAGAACAGGTTATGGATGGTTGTCGGGAGAAACATTTGATGCACAAATTAGTCCTGTGTTTTCAACATTGCATGATCTTCAGATTGCGATTACAAAATCGGTTAAATTAGTTAAAGAAGGTAAAGATCCGTATAAAATAGTAGATATTGATGATGTAATTTCTGCTGTAGAATATTATGCAAAGGTGGGTGGACAATTAACAGGATTACCTACGCCGTATGCTATTCAGGCAGAGAAAGCGATTAGAAGAGGAGAACCAATTGAAATGTTGTTTACTCCTTATAGTTTAGGTCGATCAACACAAACAACGGGAGGAGGGATTCCTTCGGGAGTATTCGATTCTGACCAGTTTAAGATGCCTTCGATGAATGATTTACCTTCAATGAATATGAAAGACATGGATATGAATGTTCCTTCAATGAAGTTAAAATAAAGTTACATGCAAAACACATTAAAAGATGAAATAATAATAATGAAACAAGACATTAAAGGTATCAAAGAACGATTAGATCTTATGCCTACAATAGAAGGCATGAAGTTAGCCAACAAGGAATTGGTAGAAGAGATTTTTAAAGAAACAGAAAAAAGATATGCCTGTAAGGACGTAGAGATGTTAGTCAACAAACTTATGTGGTTAGTCATCTCGTCTGTAATTCTCGCAGGTTTAGGTATTATATTTTTTTAATCAATTAAAAAGATTTATAACATTAAATATATGACAAAGCAAACACATAAAATGATATCGATGTACAAAATATTAGGTCTCAATCTTATTAAGAATGGTACTGCGTTTTTAAAGAGAGCGTTTCATTTAAAAGTCAACAAGACTACTCGAACATATCTTAGAGGTATTTTGCTTAATAAACAAACGCCTCTTAAGAATGTACTTTTTGCTGATCCTAATTATTATTTTGTAAGCATTGAAGAGATGAGAGATATTATCGAGCATGATTGGACTGACAGAGCACAGTATGAAAAGGACTGGAACGATTGTGATGATTTCGCATTTAGATTCAAGTCTCATATGCAAGAAAGATATGGTGTGACTGCTGTTGCATTGTGTAAACACATTGAATTATTCGATACCGACACAGGAGAACATTTAGATTTCCATAGAGCTAATGTTTTCTTTGCTGATGAAAATGGTATAATAAAACTATGGTTTCTTGAACCACAGACAGATCGCGTGGTTGAGGTTAAGAATTATACTGAATTTATTAAATTAACAGGTTGGTTAAACAAATTGAATGTCTTTGATTTTTAATTGCTAAGTGACTATCTTATTATTCTTCAACTCGGAATGATAAGGCAACTACTCTTAGCGGGGATACGCCATATTCTCCAAACGTACCAGCGGTTTAATACTGGGTGAGTTGTTCCCTGCTCTCTTTGACAGAAGGGCATCTGTGAGGGCAGGGTGAAATATAAAAGGTCGTCTTACATAATTAACACAAAAATATGCAATTAAAAAGAAGTTTTGATAAAGAGACGATGATTAAGATATTAAAAGGAGGATTGATTTCTGCTACAGGTGCATTTGGTCTATATATTTTAAATTCAATCGGACAAATAGAAGTAGCCAACCCATTGTTGGTTAGTTTTTTTGCATGGGTAATCCCTATGGCGACTAATATGATTAAGGAATGGCTTAAAGGAGAATAATTTGTTCTTTGAAAGTAGGGCTGTGGCGGAATAGGTAGACGCTATCCAGTGAGGAAGCCCAACGGGTAATTGAGCGTATGCGCCAAGACCTCGTGGAGTCCTATATCGGCAGGAAACACAATAAGCTGATGGCTGGGAAAGTGTTATGTTAGGTGCAAATCCTAACCAGCCTTACTTTGAGGGAGGAAATAGTTCTTTTTAGGGGGAAGGTGAGATGGATTAACTGGCGACAGCTATCGCATCTCCTCAAGGCTCGTAACCTTGCCTATCTCCTAAAGAGAATTATAAGAAGTAAATTAAAAATTAAATAGGGGGTGATAACTATGAAAGGAAAGTTAGTTATGTCTATCAAGATTAGGCTTAAATGTATGTCTTGCGGAAAGGAAATTAAGGCAAAACTAATAAAGTTTGGAGATGGCTATGTAGCTGTCTGTCCTATCTGCAAGAAACTTGCCTACAATGTAAAGTTCAAAGATTCTGATAAGGAAGAAAGA
>Ga0207997_1000852_pt1 | contig 15608 bp, 11 predicted proteins | sample AntAceMetag02UKN_FD_184777 | JGI IMG/M metagenome (GOLD analysis project Ga0207997, IMG submission 184777) | Saline lake microbial communities from Ace Lake, Antarctica - Antarctic Ace Lake Metagenome 02UKN (SPAdes) (version 2) | ecosystem: Environmental > Aquatic > Non-marine Saline and...
CACTGCCACGGCACCTACCCCGCTATTCGTCCATGCTATGTGCGCGTCGGAAGTATCAACAATCCCATTCACGGCGGGATCATAGGTAGCTGCCAGCGTATCGCCGGAGCCAACCGTCGTGATGAAGCAGATATTTGTTCCATCGTCAGTGCCGATAGCCTGTCCCGCATCACCAATGGGTAGCCGTCGCCAATCATTGCTGTACCAAATGGTGTCGCCAATCGTAGTCAACAGCGAACGCGGTATATAGGTGTTCGTCAACTGCCCAGAAACGTATGTGTAGATGTCCGTGTTCGCCACCGGGAACGCTTCGGTGTCGCCCTGCTGGTCAAACAGCGATTTAGTGATTGTCACCTTGCCCCGCGCCAACGGTGAGCCTATGTCCGTCGCCGTCACGTCGCCCCACAACTCCGCGTGATATGTGCGCGGCCGCATGACGAGGTTCGTGCGGTCGACGAAAAACGTGATGTTCGTCGTGCTCACGGTGAAGTTCGTGGTTACACTCAAGACCGTTGTGCGATTCGTCGTGCTTCCATCGGGCGGATAACTCATCTTGAACGACGGGGAAACGCCGGTCATGCTTTGGTCGAAGCGGAAGTGAAAGTATTGGTCGGAATATCCACTGACCCGCTTGGAGAATTGCTTGAAGTCATGGCCGCCGTCGGAATACATCGTTATCGGTATGTCGTTCGTTTTCGCTGGGAGCGCCCACGCGGAATGGCAGACGAGCGCAGACAGACAGAATAGGGTGAGGGTTCGTTTCATATTCATTGTTAGGATCTCCTGATTGTCATGGCCTCGCGCATCTTCGATTTACGTCTAGCGATGATACGTTTATATTCTTTTGCTGTTTTTACATTCGCTAATACTGACCCGAAAGAAACTTTTTGTCCAAGTTTTTGTTTAACTAAATACTCATCAAGCAGGCGGTCATTGCGTTGTCGTTCACTGTTCTCCAGTCGTTTTGCATCTTTGATTTCTTTCGCCAATAGACGCGGAGGCTTTGGCTTTCCGTTTGGATAATATGGCGTAACTCCAAGTTCACGCAAAGCCTTTCGGTCAGTAGACTTCATAGGTGTTGGCCAAGTGGAGCGCATGACGCGACGCGCAAATGGAGTTTTGCTTAGATTGCCAATCAAAGACTTGTCCACGGTAACGTCGTTCGGGCTAACCGCTTTCCATGTGGCACCCAATAGCCATGTGTAAGGATTGTATGGAATCACTTTGCCTACTGCGCGTTCTGCACGAATTGGAGAAAGACCCGTGGCCTTGCCAAGTTTGACAAACGCTTCCGGTGTACTCATCCAGTATTCTTCGGTTGGTTTTACGTCGCGCCCTTTCCAAACGTCTTCATTGCGCCAGAAGTCCTTGTTCATAACGTAGGTCAGAAATGCGCTGACCGTCGGAGGGATAAGATTACCAGCGTCCACTGGAAGGAAGTCGCCTAACGCTTGCCTGACTTTCTCGTAATTCGCTGTTCCTGTCTGATTCTTTTCCATCAGTTCTTCCGCAATCGTGGCAAACACTCGTTGTCCCTGATCCTTGGGGATGGTCAGATAAACATGGCGTGTGTTTCCGTCCTCGTCTTTGCGCTTGATTGGAGTGGTGAATATCCACTTGGATACCTTCTCTCGCTCAGATACTTCATCCCATGCTTCTTCGTTGGTCTTGCGGTTCCAATAAGCCAAGGCCATAGCGAATCCCATGACCTGCGCTGTCTTTAGCGCGGCTACCTTCGGGTTTTCTTTGAACGCCCTAAATATCCCGCGTGTGCCCTGAACTCCTGCATTGAGATATGGGATAGCTTTGTCGGCTGCCTTTGTCCATGAACCACCCTGCGAGAAATCAAGATACCCGCGCGCGATCTGCGTGGCCTCAAACGGCGTTTTCCCGTTCTTAATGGCCCGTTCTCGTAATGCCATGCGTGTCCATAGTTCGCTGGTTTCTCCTAGATAACTGGCGAACTTGTGAATTGAAGCAATGCTTTGATGGCGCGCTTTTGTCCGTTCCGACAATCCTTTCACACCGATAGAACCTTGGTTGGTCAAGAAAGACATGCTCATTCCTTCGCGGATAGAATCGCGGATCCTGCCCGTACGCTTGAACACGTCTTTGGCTACCGCCGTAAAGTCTCGTGCTTGCTGCGCCATAGCGATTGGGATAATGGGGCTATACTCTTGCGTCGTGAACCATGAATGAACTATATCACGAGGCAAGTTAGCAATAGCAAATTCAGGATTGATGCCAGTGGCAAGTAATCGTAGTAACTTTGTTCCCAATACTGTTCCCATAATATCGGCTAGATCATTGGCAATCTTCGGGTCGTTCGATACCCAGTATTTTGCCACTCCATCTGGTGCCAATAGTTGCATTTCTGCTCCGTTGCGAAATACGGGGATAGCTTTCATGCCTGTTGGTGGCTTGGCGTATGTCAGTTTTCCCTTGCTATCAGTACCGGACGGTTTCTGAATTCTCAACTCCAAAGGATTATCTGGAGTGTTCTTTGCCCAATTCATCAGCTTTTCATTGGCGCGATTCTTGAAGACTCGACTTTGTGTTCTGGCAACTACTTGGGACAGAAGCAATCGCCAATCGTTGACCAGTGATTCTTCTGAACCCTTGTCCAATGCCTTGATGCCGCTATCGGTTTCCATGCCGCGTCCACCGATGCTATCGTTTACGGCTCGGTCAAAGTGTTGGATAAACAAACGTGGCGAATAGAATTTGTGGACCTTCAGCAAGAAGTCACTGGCTCCTTTAGTAATGAGTCCAGCTTTGCGAGACTGGTTTACCTGCGAGCGCATTGTTCCCCAAAATGTCTCGGACGCCTTTTCGATCCGCGCCATTTCTGCTGGATATGCTGTACGTGCTGCTTCAATCCATGCCCTGCTTTGTTCTGGTGTAGTTGGACTCTTAAGTCCTTCAGTCACGAATTCATCGAATAATTCAAGTTGTGATCTGTCGCTACGTTTTAGGTCGGAAACTTCAATAGTACGCTTTGCCTGGAGATAATCCGATAACATCTGATTGACGCGGGAACGGGCTTTTGCGTCCTTGATGAATCCAAGATCCTTGTGCAACTCGCCCTCAATGGATCGCTCTGCCTCTGTATATTGAGCCTCTGCTTCGCCTGATGCTCCGCGTGAGGCCCGCTTGTAGTTCATCACGGCGCGTCCTTCTTCGTCATTCTCAAGTATTCTGGCAGATTTAGTATCTACGTCAATGAACCGTGCGCCCATTGTATCCAAGAACTTTCGGAATGACCATTTTCCGCGATCCTTTATATCCTGCCGTTGTTGGTCAAATACCTTTTGGGCTTGTCCAGCAGGCGTGTCGTCACGTGGAATCAATGGTGTTGAGCGTTCGGTTGATTTGGTGGCCGGAGTTGGTTTCGCCGCCGTTGCTGCGTTCGCCTGCACAACCTTCACCTTCGGCAAATCATACTTCGCCTCCGGCAACTTCGTCTTGTACTTCGGCACGCGGGTAAGGTAGGAATTCACCGCCTGCCAGATCCGGGAGAGCGACGACCGCACGCGCTCACCGATAACAGAAACCATCTTGTTTGACCACTTGCCTATCTCGGTAAACTTCTTTAGAACCAGATCGGCCCCGATGATCGTCGCGTCGGCCATGTCCTTCTCGTCGAGGCCGGACATCATTCGGTTCTCGTTTCGGGTGCGCATACGCTTCGTCGCCTTCGCCGCTTCGCCCTCGATGGCCTTCGCCGCTTTCTTTGCGCCTGTTACGATCTTGGCGGCAACGCTTGCTCCTTCATCGGGCGCGAGAATATCCCCCTGCCGCTTGGCAAGGTCGGCCTCACGCTGCGCCGCAGACTCGGATTGAATTCCTGCTTGAACATTCTGTATTTTTTCACGAGCAGCAGCGATAGCATCTGCGCGTTCGGCTGGCGTAGCATACTTACGGTTTGCGACGACACGCATTTCGTCTTGCGCCGCTTTAACTGCTATGGCTTGTTCAGGTGTTTGCTTCCTTGCGCCAATACCACGTTCTTGTTCGGCTTCAAATTTGGCAAGGTGTTCAGGATTCTCGTCAGCCAACTTTGCCATTTCGTCGGTGTAAATACGGCTTCCTGCCTGATCGAGTTTGTACTTATTTACGTTCTGCCACGCAGTACGGTACTGCTTGGCAAAGTCGCTGTATGATAATGCAGGTCGAGCATCAGCCGAAATCTCAGTAGTACCCGCCTCGGCTGCAACCTTCGGCGCAGGGGTGATTCCGTTCTTTGGGGCGGCGGGAGGCGGTACTACCGCTTCTGGCGCGACTTCCGGCTGAGCGGGAGCAACCGCCGCCGACCTCTCATCAGGAAACGCGCCGGGGTCCAGTTGGTCAAGGCTCTTGATGGGCGCGGCCTTCTCCGCTTCAGCGCTCTCGGTAATAGCCTTCTCCGGCGTAACATTCCCGTACCGCTTCCTGAACGCCTTAACACGCATCTTGCCGAGACGGACCAACCTTGCGTCTGCTGCCCGCGCCTTCAGCCTGTCGATGGTCGCCAGTCGTTCGCTTTCGCGTATCTCGTCCAGCGCCGCTACCCTGCCCTCTTCGATGTTCGCCGCTTCGCGGGCGTCGGCGTCAATCAATTCCTGCCGTGCCTGCGCGTCTTCGATGCTCTCATTGCGTGTGCGTGCTGGCATCTGCGCCTCGGCAATGCGTTCTTCTGGCGTCTGTGCCTCGGCCAGTACAGCGTCAGCCTTCGCTTGGTTCTCTGCGTCGGCTTCTATCTGCCTGTCACGAATAACCACACGCGCTTGCTCTCTCACCTCTTCTGGTTCCACCTTGCCTTGCTGCATCCGTTGCCGCATAGACGTTGACACTTCGCCAAGTCCCATCGTCGCAAAGCCAACTCCAGCACCAACAGCAAACGAACGCTTGAGTTGTGCGGGTGAGAGATTCGCCTTAAAAGTGGGATCGCGCTGCTTCTGTTCAGCTACAGCGTCTTTCAAGAACTTGGCTTCAAGCGCAGACTGTGACAATTCCTCAAGCCCCTCAACCGCGCTCGCGCCTAGTAGCCGCACCAACACTGCTTTCTTTGCTGCCGTTGTGACTCGCGTAAGAGACTTCGGCACAATTCCCTTGAATGATTTGAGTAACAATACTTGCTGCCCGTACTCAATAACACCGCTACCAACGCCGTAACGTCGCGCATACTTTTCCGCAATATCTTTGTCGATTCCGTGATAGGTCGCCGCGTCCAAAAACCCGTCAGCCTCCATGCCGATAAGTGGTGCAGCGCCGCCAATGAATGAACCAATAATGTTGCCACCGACCACGCCAGCAGGAACCGTGACCACCTCTTCTGGTGTTGCCGCTTGTGGACCAGCCTGACCTCCTGCGCCAGCAATAGCTGCTGCGATAGCCGACCCAGCCTTTCCGCCAAGCGAACGACCAATATGCGACATGACCATAATCGGGATATTATTGGTAATCGTAGAAGCCCAAGTGTTCAATGTTGATGGAATCATGCTCGCATCAATATCGTACCACGGAGTCTCTTCGCGTGACGGCCACAACGCGCCATTCAACGTGTTACTGACTGTCTGTATGTCTTCGTCAGACGCCAACCCCTTGACTGCATCACCAGCTTTCTTCAAGAATGGGTCAATCGAGTCTGGTGTGAATGCGCGGCCACCGCTAATTGCGCTTCCTACCGCTTGTGCCGCTCCGACTTTGAGTGCCGCCAACGGCCCTGATCTTTCAGATAGACCCGCCACCCCGCTATCAGTCATCGGCTGTGTCTGCGGTTGTCCCGCTTGTATATGATTTTGAGGCTGGACTGACTGGCGGGGTAGCGGAGATTGGCGGAGCGCGGCCTTTGGGTCTTTTCCGGCCGGGATTCCAAGTTGTTCGGGAGTGATTGGCTGCGAAACTGACGACGGCTTAAAAGCGTCCAGTTCGGCAAAATCTGTTTGCGGTTGTTCTGGTGCTTGCGGCTTCACCTGGAACGCATCAAGTTCCGTGAAGTCCGTTGGTGCGGCTGGCGCTGGCTGATTATCGCTTGCCGTGAACGCATCCAATTCAGAGAAGTCTGTTGGCTCCGGCTGAACGGGTGTCGCGTCAGCCTTGAATGCGTCTAATTCTGCAAACTCGTTGCGTGCCATGTTTACCTTTCAGGCTAAACTGTCTGACCGCCAAGATCGGCCGCCTTCTTCACCCTGTCACGATGCTGTGCTAAGATGGCTTCGGCCTGTACCCTCACGCTGTCGCTGACCGTCTGACCATCTTTGACGGATTTCATTACCGCTTCGGCCTGAGATACACGTTGTTCGTCCGGGCTGACTGTGTCGTTGCCATCAAGGTCTGCTGCGTTTGCCCCGGCTGCCGGTTGCTGCGTCGTGGCAGTTGCGGCATCCATGATCGGCTTGATTGCGGCGTACTTTTCTGCCGGAGTTGCCTGTCTCGACCTTCCTGTTTCTTTGTCAGTAATCCACATTTCCTCAGACATCGACTTGATAGCGGCACTCGTAATTCCCTCAATGGTTCGGCTGTCTCCCTGTTGCTGTGCAATCTGAATGCGGGCCTGAATGTTCTGCTGCGCCACGCGGTCGCCGCCTGCTGCCGCCGCTATCGACGACGCTACCTGTGCCTGCGTTTCCAACTGAGTGCCCTGCAATCCGTACTGACCAGTGACAGTCGCTTGGTCAACGCCGCCCTGCGCGGTGATGCCTGCAACATTCTCCGCCGTTGCGCGGCCTGCTTCGGCTTCCGTTGCCCGTAGCGTGCGCTCTGCCTGCGCTTCGCGCTCTGCCCGTGCCATATCTTCGGCGCGAACGGCGGCGGCTTCCTCTCTGACATCCAACGCCGATCGTGCTTCTTTCGTCAATCCCTGTCGTTTGGCGTAACGTTTCGTCAGCGCAATCGCTTCTGGTGTACCCTGAATCACATTGTTCGGGCCAAGGAAGCGGGCGCGAACGGGATCGGCTTCGGGAGCGGCGGCTACGGGAGCAACGGGTTCCGCGCTGGCACCATCACCGGGACGCTGGATGAAAGGGCCAAACCCTTCTTCCTCTGCCGTTCTCATAGGCCGCGCTGCTGGTGCTGTCGCCTGTGAATCCCTGAACGCCTGAACGTGTGCGTCCTGCAACGGCGTATCGGCTGGCAAGAACTGAGTCGCGGCTGCTGGTGTTGCTGCTGGCACCACGGGGGGTCGATCTGCTGGCTGAACCTCAAACTCATGGCCGGGACCAAAGAAGGCTCGTTTCGCTCGTGCTTTGAACTTTTCAAATTGTTCGCCAAGATATTTACCTTGTCGCTTCACTTCTGGGAGCAATCCGCCACCAGCAATTCGTGCGGCTGTAGCCAATGGATATAACTCAACTGGCGTAACTATATCCCCGGTGCGTGACTTCTTGCGTTTTTCTTCTAATGTAGCCATGATAGCCTCCTATTCGTCTGGTATAACTGAACTGCCCGTGTTCAGGTCCAACCAGACCGCTTATTGTTTTTCTTGTTCAATACCGTGTATAGAAAATTGATTCATTTGTCAAGATCCAAGTGTGTGCTGCTTTATTCTGCCGGGTAAGTGTACGTTCCGGTGATCGCTCGTTTTACTGTCTGACTCTGGTACACCGTCTGGGTTGTGCCGGAAGTGTTGTACTCTATCTGCTCACTGAGAATAATATACTCAGGCTGATTAGTAGAGGTGAGGCTTTGAATCCGGTCATACAGATACGCCTCAATCTCATACATCACCGCCGCAAGACTCCCGGTGGCCTGAGTAGCCGTCAAGTCCCCCAACTCACTGACCAGAAAACAGAGATATGCGTTCGACACCGAAAGGCCGGTATCTCCTGCATTCGTGAATGCGGCAGTCGTTACCACGTTATTTGTGAAGTACGTAGCTACAGCTTCTGATGGGCCTGCGAGACATGATCCGGCGACCATCAGCCCGACAGCGAGTAATGCTATTTGTTTCATTGTTCCTTCTCCTTTTTGGTCACAGTAATGTAGGCGTCTATGATTCGCTTCCATTGTTTCTTTGTCCAGCACCCTCCGAGAGATTCTCCTTTGAGATTGATTGCATCTTCAGTTACGCGAAGACTGTCTTTCAGTGCATCCCATGGCCCCCCATTGTCGGAAAGATGGTCAAGGATCTTCTGCTTGGTGTCTTCGATGATCTCTTTATCAGGACGTTTTATCGGGGCGTGTTTGTTGTTTGGCTGCATCATCGGTTGGTTTTCCGATCCCCCGAGCATCTTAGTCAATGCTCCCGGTGGGAGGTGAATCTCCTGTGGCGCTGGCACTACATTTTCGACAGTGATTATTTCTGCCTCTGGGTGAATAATCCCCGAAACAATGTTGGCGTATTCCTGCGCCCAACCCGCCTTGATGGTGATTTTGCCTTCTGGCTCCTGTTTCTTGTTGATCCTCCGAATGGTATCCACCATCATCTTATCGCGGCCATTACTGCCGTCCTTGTCCTTCCCGAACCCGCTGAGATGAGCCGCGCCGGTCCCGCTCCAACGGTAGATGTAGACCAGCTCGCTATCGGGCGGATCAAGGTCGGGGATGTGTTCAACTTCGGGACACTTCTGCATCTTCTGTGCAAGGTCTACGTCCTGCCCTGAGTTCATAATGGTGTATCCACCGCAGGCAACATAGGCTTCTCTGGTAAAAGCACAAGTACAGTCGTAGTAGTTCTTGGTGCTTCCCGAGATGACCCCGTTATCCATCTTCCATGCCTTGCCCTGCTTGTAGTAGGCCTTGCGGCGTGAGCCTATCGCTTTTACGCTGTGACTGATCCTGTGGGGCAAGCTGATGTCGTCATCATCCCACTGAATAAGCACGTCATGGCAGGCAAGAGCAACGCTGGCGTGGCGCTTCTCTCCAACCGTGCAGAAGGTCAATTCGGAATTGACGATTCGTACCCGCTTCATCGGATCATCTGTGCCGCCGTATGTCAATCTCTGCTGGGGTAGATCGTTCAGAATCACGAGTTCTGTCTCTCCCTCGTAGTCTTGCCGGAGAAATGACTCGATGGCTTCTGATAGCAACTTGCTTCTGCCGGCCGTGATACACACGCAGGATACCGGGGGGAGTTCTACCGGGACGGGTGCGGCTATGAGTTTCGTCTTACTGAGTTGTTCCATTAGCCCCGGTCGCAGTTCGCCCTTGGTACAGAACTCTTCATATTGAAACTCCGTCTTGGCTTTCGCCGCGATGAATACACGCCCCTTGTTCATCCTGCCCTGAGAACCGATTATGGCATCATGCATAGCAGGTTCTTGATCCTTATGAAGACTGGCTCCCATATACTCCATGCTCCACACGGAGGGCTGATGCGAGCAGCAATATGGACATGGAAGCGACACTCTCTTTATCCCTTCGACATCGCTCTCGGTGGTGGTGTATGTGCCTGAAGAACGAGTTTGGTAGAGTTTTATGAGGTCAGCATCGAGCGTTTCAACGGCCCCGCTTATCGTCCCAAACCATTCAGCGGAGACATCCCCAGTAAGAACATGGTCCTCGTGACAGTACAAGACATGAGTGACGCTGGAATCTATACGCTTGATCTCGGCCAGAGTCCGTATCAGAGATTCGCCCCATTGACATTCACCTGTCAGGATAGAAGTGACTCCGGGTTCAGTGCATGGAATGTTCTCGGAGGACACAAAAACATGCGAGACTTTGCCACGGAAGAAGCGTTGCCACTGCCGGAGCCATAGCTTCCAGATGAACCTCCCGCGGTCGGAAGAGTGCATGAGTACCGCTATCTTGGCTGTCCCGATCTTGGGTTTTACGACAATAACATCATCGGGTGCCAGTCCGTCCTCGTATGACAACTCGTATCCGGGGCCTATGGCGATGGATGCTTGCTCGACGGCTGCGAGATCAATCCCCCAACTCTCAAACATTCTCTTGTCATCAATCAGCACGGTATGCTTCGCTTTGGAGTGATTCTTTATGATCTCCAGTTCCTTCAGGAGTGTGTTGTTCGGAACACCCCATGAGCCGTGCGCGTCAAGCCAGATGGTTGCGGGTTCGTGGATGCCGTCAAGCACGCGAGCCAAATTATCCTCACTCGCACCATGTATCAATGTCACTCTTGAATCACCATTGAAACGATCGTTGGAAGCCTTGTACCTCCCCTGCTGTACCTCCATGCTGACTACCGCCTTGAATCCTGCCTGCAATGCAGATTCAACGCCATCGCCAACGTGTGTACCGGTTTCGATGAAGGTGTCTGTCAAATACTTCGCTAGATCAAGTTTGGTCGCTGGCATTAGAGCACCGCCTTCCATGCTTTCCAGCACTTCTCTTTGTTGGATATCTCATTCTCAAGAAAGGATCTGCCGGCCTTAACTACTGCTTTCCGTTTGCTATCATCGAATGCAAGGGCGCTGGCAACGTAAGACATCTCATCGGATGAATCGCACATGAACCCAGTTTCTCCCTCTATCACGATATCCGGAAAGGCGTAGTTCTTCTCAACGATGGGAACGACCCCGAACTCATAGCACTCTGGAACGATCCGGCCATACGACTCCTTGCTGCCCCCGGTCTTATGTATCAGGACATGAAGGAGGGCGTAGAACTCTTCTTGTGTCTTCGCGTTCGGTGATATCACCATCCAGTCCAGCCCCTCCGGTGCCTTGCCGCAGCGTTCCTGAATCTTATCATCCCACCCCATGATGAACGTCTTGGTTGGGACAGGACTGCAGACCTTCATAAAGATTCTCCACATATCATCACTGAACTTGGATGGGTCCGGGCGGGAGAGTCGGCCCATGGAGTAATGCCCGTTCCTGATCTTCGGTATCGGTTCATGCGAAATGTGGTAATAGGGCTTGTACCCCTCAAGGCTCTCAATCTTTCCGATCTTCTCTTGCTTTGGTCGCAATAGACTTTCCTGATATGAGCTGACGAATCCATGCAGGTCGATCCACCCGTTCTCAATAGCCTTCTTCTCTTCGTCGAACGGCCATGTCATGCAGTTGAACCAGATAACCAGTGCTGGTTTTCCGTAATTGTGAATGGTCTCAAGACTCTCAAGAAACAGTTTCGTGCAGAACCCGACAACCACTTTCCCCTTGAATAAGCTGGGTTCCCATTTGTGGATAGTGCATCCCCTGTCTTCGCACTTCTTCACCATGACAGGGTTATCGGGAGGGTTTACCGGCATGAGATGAACGTCAACTCCACATTGCGTCCAGAGGTCGATATTGTGATCCAGTTCCGTATCTGCTCCCCCGAGTGTACTTGGGAACCCGCATACCCATAGTTCTTTCTTCTTCGACATTCAAATATCTCCCATTGATTAGGTTGGATTGTATGATGCGTGGCACGCCGCCTCTGAATCCCAGGGTCCGGTGATAATGACTAATTCGTGATGCCCGTCAAGTTGACAACCCTCTTCAAATGTTCCGCCCAGCATACAATCATCTCCCTGATTGACTCCTCTGTGCAGAGTAGGGTCGCACGGAGCGTACAAATAGTAAAGACTTCTCACTCGATACCAGTTATCATATTGGTCATGACTCGTACTGGCGCTCTGACTCTCACTGGCGCTGTAACTCCTACTTGATGGCGTGCTGCCGCTGCTATGACTGAGACTTGTGCTGTGGCTATAACTGTTACTCGAACAAATGTCGATCGACCAGTTGCTTATGCTCTCACTTTCGCTGTGACTGATGCTTCCAGAACCCTCGCTTTGGCTGTAGCTGGCACTGAGACTCCAACTGTATCCAGGATCTCCAAGAGATCGTGACGTGCTGAGACTATCGCTGGCGCTCACGCTTACACTAAAGCTTGGATCATTGCTGGTGCTTCCGCTGATATCCGTGCTGGTGCTGCTGGTACTGCTGCTTCTCGGAATGTCGCTGGTGCTGTCACTCCGGCTCGTACTGAAACTGTAACTGTTACTTCCGCTCCCGCTGGTGCTTCCTGCGCTCGTACTAGTACTCGTGCTGCTGCTGTTGCTCTCGCTGAGGCTGATGGAAAAACTTTCACTCCGGGATCGGCTGCGGCTACCGGATACGCTCTCGCTTCCGCTATCGCTGGTACTAGTGCTTCCGCTGTCACTGGTGCTGTCACTCGTACTGCCTGCACTCGTACTGGTGCTCGTGCTTTCGCTTGTACTATCGCTATCGCTTGCGCTGTCGCTCGTGCTCCCGCTCCGGCTCGGGAAATCGCTGGCGCTGATACTATCGCTGGTACTGGTGCTGTTGCTCGTCGAATCGCTGGCAGATCCTCCGCTGGTACTGGTGCTTACTGATGTGCTTGTACTGACGCTCGATGTACTGACACTAGTACTTGTAGACGTGCTAGGAATATAAATACTGGTGCTGGTAGACGTGCTGCTGCTTCCCTCGCTGGTGCTGATGCTATCGCTTGTTGATGTGGATGTACTGAGTGATGCGCTCGTACTGTCACTGGTACTCGTGCTGTCGCTTGTGCTGGACGAATTAGCCTCAATACAGCAACAATTATCATCATCCGTCATAAGAAGATGGTCAGGGTCTGGACATGGCATTGCCAATACGTCCCCGAATCTCCGTATAACCTCGTTGCATTTTGCAAGAGCCATTGTTACCCCTTAGAGACCGGCGCACTCTGGATCGGCAAGTTCAACGCAGTCCGTCGCACACACCACGCACCCATCCTGGCAAGATTGTTCAACTCCTCGTATCGCACAGATTAGTTTCCCTGCCCTGAATCGGAGTCTCCAATAAACGTATCGAATACAGAAGTCATCACTCCAATACGGGTACTCACAGACCGTGATATCAAGAAACTCGCTGGGATGATAGAAAGTCCAGTTGTCACACCAGTCTTCGGCTTCCGCGTTTGGATTCCAAAGAGTGTCACAGGTGGTACACGATGCGTAGGCGGTACGCTCCTCGTCTTCGACACCGGGAATCTGGTCATCGTGCAAATCATTTTCATCACCAGATATAATTGGGTTTGCTATTTGCGCTTCAAGTTGTTCCTGTTTAATCTGCTGTGTCTGTAGAGCGCCCCATATTAAACCTATACCTGGATCTATCTCTTTTCTTTTTCCGGCCAATTCATCAAGACGATTCTGAATGTCTGTAATCTGAGCTTTAATGTCATCCATTTCGGCCATGATTAAGGTATCCCTGCTACTTTGTCGTCACGTCCACCGACAATCCGAACAACAAACATTCCATTGCTTAGAAACTGAACACCTGTCCGAACGCCAGCGTGACCGCCAACTTTCGTCCACCCTGCATCTGGACAAGATCCAGCCGCTCCGCTACCATCAGTATCTCCATGAACAAAATAATTCTCGGCCTTCGTCCAGTTATAAGTTGAATACTGCCAGTGTGTGTAATACTTAAATACGGAGTTTGTATACCGCATAGTGAAGTCATATCCTGGGTCCGTGCTGCCACTGCCGCCAGTATAAGAAACGACGGTCTTGGTCCCATTAAATCGTCCAAAGATATTCTTTATATAAGAGATAACCCCAAAATCTTCGCCTTCCGCAAACGTTGGCGCGGTCTTAGAGTTTTGAATCACTTCTCTCGTAGAAGTCTGTGTGCGGTTCTTTACTGAATCATACGCCGACAGCGAACGGTCCTCGTATGGGAAATACTCGGCCGATAGCGTCGTGGTCGAAAGGTGTTGGAAGATCGTTACGCTGCGTTCGCCGTCTTCTTCGGCCCAAGGTTTCCGAGTATAGAACGCGCCCGTGAACGTCACGCCGCTCGCCTTCGGATCGGTCACAACGTCAGAGTCGTTGATACCGTTAATCAGAGATTTTGAATAGTTCGCGTCGATGTTCGGCCATGCGCGGATCATTTCGATGGCGGTTTCGTACAGCACCCAATTTCCAGCCGCTAACTCGGTGGCGAATACGCTGCTTAGGTGCGCGATGGCACAGTTATACGATAGGCCGTTGATGTAAACCTTATCGTCCTCGGCGTACGTGGTAGATGTCACCCACGCAGGAGAAACAGAATCACCCTCATATCGCCGCAACTGCGCAAGATCTTCAGATAGGGTTGTATTCAGTACCGCCATTATGACCCCCAACTATCCATGTCAAACTTGCTCACCATCACGTCGATACTCTTGATCTTCACCGTCGACGCCAGCGCGGTCAACCGAACCTGGAAACTGCGAGTGTTCTCAATCGGCCCCGTCACGGCAATGAACTCATCTTCGCCGCGCACGTTCTCAAGCGTAATCGTCTGCGCGTCCGTCCAGTCGCGTGACTCGCACCGCGTCTGGTATTTGATCTCAACTGGATCCGTCGCCGTGCTGTCGAACGCAAACCCGATCTTCTCAACGGCGAACGGCTCACCGCCTGGTTGTTTCAACGCTGGACTGGTGTAGGCGAACGTCGTGCCGCTGTAGTTGAACCAACGCTTCGTGTTGATATCGTAGGCGTGCGTTGCGCCGACAATCAGATACTTGGCCTGATAATTTGCGGTAATGGACGACAACGGAACATCGCCGCGAATGGGAAACGAAATCTCGTCCATCTTGCCGTTGGCCGCGACGGAATACAGATTGTTGCCGGATATGAAATACACTATCCCGTCAAGTTCGTAGGCTACTGTTGAATTCGCAATCTTGACCTCTTGCATGAAGTCGCCTACACGGAAACGGCCGGAATGGTCAGAGGCATTGTTAATGATGTATGACCCGTCAGACTTCATCACGATCAGCCCGTCGGTCCCGATTGGTAGAATCTTGACAATGCTGTTAACCGTCTCATTGAACTCAAGAATGCCCTTACCTTGAACGTAGTACGTCGCGGTGTAGTGCGGTGCGCCGTAGATCAATGTGTTCGAGGCGACGAGCCACAGGCGGTCGTAGTACCACGTATAGACGCTGCCGCTAATCGTGTACGTCTTCGTAATCTTCGTCGTCGTGCTCGGTATGCTCCCTGCGGCAAGATACCCTTCCTCGGTCACGTCAATGCCGGTAGCGGCTGGCGTCTGCGCTGGCTTCAACGCCGTGGCCGGCGCGTTTGTTACCAGCGTCGGCGGGAAGTCGTTTGCCAACTGTAGCCATCCACGTGTACTTGCCATTATTCTTCCCCGATGTAACCCAGCCCAATAATGTCGTCAGTCGCTTCCCCGTCATCATCCACCGTCGCCTGATCGTCCCGCGACTTCTTCACCATGTAGGCGCCTTTCGCGGACTCCCACAATGGCAACGCGACACTACGGAAGAATTGCGGGTCACTGCTCCGGTGCGGCCAACCAAACTGGATCAGATGCACCACGAGCCCCGCGCTGACGATATAGGAATCATCGGCGTCGAGGTCGGAGATGTTCGACGTTGGCGACGCTACGTGGCTGATCGCCGTGGTCCGGTCGGCAGAGAACGATAATTCATCCAAGACGTTGTTCACGGCCTGCACGAAGTCGGTGCCAAATCCGGTGTTGGACGTGACGGTGCCGAAAGAACGAGCCATCGCCCCCCAAAGAGAACCAGTGCTCAACATGGCGCGGCCCTCCTTATGGTAGGTCGTCTAGGTAGACATATACGGCAAGCGTGGTGACATTGGTTACATCCGAGTCATAGCCGCGAAGCACAATACGGTCCCCGGCGAATATCGGGATCTTACCGTGCGAATCGGTGATTGCTGCTCCTGCGGTAGATGCCAAAGCCGCTCG
>Ga0207997_1000855_pt1 | contig 15593 bp, 17 predicted proteins | sample AntAceMetag02UKN_FD_184777 | JGI IMG/M metagenome (GOLD analysis project Ga0207997, IMG submission 184777) | Saline lake microbial communities from Ace Lake, Antarctica - Antarctic Ace Lake Metagenome 02UKN (SPAdes) (version 2) | ecosystem: Environmental > Aquatic > Non-marine Saline and...
GCAGCATCTATTACACTATCCACTTCAAATACAAAATCTTTATAAGGCTTACTTTGGCATACAATTTCATCGCCTTGGTCAATGTTAACTACATTCCCATTATATTTTGGTTCCATAAAAATTAAGTAAGCACTAACAACAGATTCTCGATCCTGTAACATACGTTCACGATTAGAAGTAGGCTGAACCCAACAGGCTAAGTTATTATACTTAGTTACTGGAGTTCCTTTATCAAAAGTTCCATAACCGTCGTCAGTTAAAGAAACTGTTCTAATATTTATCTTATGAAGTAAACGCATTGCATCCTTTGTAAACTTCCTCTGCCGGTATTAATATTGTAACACATTCCATAGTAGGAGTTAAAGAAATAACTGAATGAAATACACCCATAGGAATTGTATATGAATCTCCCGCCTTTAATATAATTTCTTCATCATTAACTATTAACTTTAAACTACCTAAGACTATATTAAAAACTTCTATTGAATCTTTATGTACATGCTTATCCATCTTAGCATTTTCTATTAAGGCATAGGCATAAAGAATTTGAATTTCTTTTGCATCTAAAAGTCGGATGTTCATAAAGTCACCAGCACGAAAACCTATAGTATTATGGTCCTCTATTAAAGCATTCAACTCTTTAAGATTCTCAATCTTTTCCTTCATTAAATTTAATCTAATATCACTCATGGTGTAATAAACCTTATAGCTATATAGATCAGAGCAGAAGTACAAAGACCAGCTACACCACCATAAGCCATAGATTTTCCTTTAAATATATAAAATTCCTTTTCCATAGATTTTAGTCTGTTATCAATTTCTGACAATTCTTGACGTATAAGTTCCATTAGGGTTGTTTGTTCCCCTCGCCACCTATTCCACTCTGTTCCATTTAATGACATTATGCATCCAATAGATATTGTTTAAATTTAGATAACCTGTTTTCTATATCCAGTGGAAGTCCACTTGTAGAACCTCCATAATCCCCGCCAGACATAACAGTGTAAGAGTAAGCACCAATCTTTTCACTTTTTATATTCGGACTCTGTATCCTTCTGGCATATAGAAAAGCACAGATTTCAAAGCATAAACGCCTTAAAGCACCGGGAACAGACGCTTTTGCATAACCAGCAGAATATACTATATCAATATTCCTTTGGTCTGCTGGAAAAACTGATTCATAATAAAGTATTCCCTCGTCTGTATAAACCTCATAATCATCTGAATCAAGTTCCGTATCATCAAGTTTTAACGTGGTTATAGAAGAAATTGGGTAATGATTAAGGGTTAACCAAACAGAACCAGCACCATCATAAATTTCAGTATATGTTCGTAAAACAAAGTGACGCTCACAATAAACCTCTATTATATTTGTAGCATCATCTATTAATTCATTAATACTATAATTATTAACATAGTTTAAAACTATTTGATTAGTGAAAGCTAAACAACTTGTATTACTAACTTCTTCTAAATCTGTAGGTGTTCCTGCTTCCGGTCCCTCTAAGGTAGCAATCCACCTATCTTTACTATTTATTGCTTCAACAAGCTGTTCAAGAGTAGTGTAATTACCTAATTTTATACCATGTGAAGTAGCCCCATCTTCTTTAAGATACATATACTTGGGGCTACTTCCAGTAGTAAGTCTAGCTATACCAACAGTTGCTGTAGTAGCTGTTGCAGAATTACAATAAATTCTAATTCCAGCAATTAATAAATCTCCATCATCAATTCCTAAATAGTTCCGTGTCTCATATAAATCAACAAGAGTTTGGTCTATCTGATAAGGAGTAGAAACAGAGACAGCTTTTGATACAGTTAAAGGTTTAAGAGAGGTTACTGTAACATTCTTAGAGACCGTACTACTTACTTGTACAGATGCTGTAACAGGCTTCGAACCTGAAATAGTAATCTGTAATGTAGATGTAACTGGTTTAGTAGCAGTATTTACTGGCATAGTATAACAAAAGGAGGTAGGTGAACCCATAAGCAGGAGGAGGAACGCATTCGGCGCTTTAGGTCCAACCTACCTCCAACTCCTCTAAGTTCTTAAGTAAATAACGACAACGCCTTTGTTGAAAGACCCTGCGTTACTAACCTCCAATGTAACATAACCACAAACCACACTAGGCTGATAAGTAGAAATAAGCGGGCAGAATTTCTGAGTTGTTGCTTCATCTCTGTTTAGTCCATTACTATCAAACATATCAACGCTATCCACATCATTCAGGATAACATCATAATTATCTGACGGTTTATAAATACCAGAATCAGGGATGGTTACAACTTGAATAATTTCACCAGCCATCTTCCTACTGACAGTTGCGTCTCCACTTCCATCAGAAGTCCACTTAATATGAACCCGCTCATATCCAGCATTAACAGGGTCCACTTGTGGATTACGTGAATAAGAAGTACTTACTCCCTCAATGACTGTGGTAGCAGAAGGATATTCGTCGCTAACTGTTACCCTCAGTGAAGCCGTATTAGGCTTTGATACAGTAAGTTCTTTACTCACAGTAATATGCTCAGACACATCCTTTGATACACTTAACGGGTTGCTCACCGTAAGTGGGGAACTAATAGTTAATCGAGCACTAACAGTTCTAGGTTTACTATTTGTTATTGGTGCAGAAACCGTTAACTGCTTAGATACTGTCCCAATACCAGTTGAAAGTTTAGATACTGTAAGTGCCTTAGACCCCTGTTTAGATGTCTGTTCACTTAAAGTCCAATTACCAGTAACAGGCTTACTAACAGATATTGGCCTTGTTAATGCTAAAGTCGCAGGTTCTGAAACCTCACGAGTAATACTGATAAGTTTACTAACTGTAATCGGGAAAGTCGCCATGATAGCACCTGACGCTGTTTCCGTCACAGTTACAGGTAAAAGATCACCAAGTGTCTCCGATGCGGTTATAGGTGTATTCCCCGAAGCTGAAACAAGCTTAGAGATTGTAATAGGACTTGACACAGTAATTGATTTACTGTTAGTTATCGGAACAGAAACAGGCTGTGATATAAGTGCACTCTTAGTATTAGTTACTTGTGCACTTGCCGTAATGTCCTCTGTAACCACCTTTGAAGCCGTTATATCCTTATTTTCACTAACAGTTATAGGAAGGCTTCCAGTGACAATACACGAAACTGGTTTGGAAGCACTTACTGTAACTTCTTTACTGTTTGTTATAGCTAAGGAACTAGTAAACTTCTTGGTTACTTGCTCACTAACAGTAAGAGGGTTAGACACAGTAATTGGTAAGGACACAGTTAACGCTTTACTAACACTAACAGGCTTAGAAGTCGTTAAAGCCTTACTTGTAGTAATAGGAAACGATGTATCCTTAAATATACTAACAGGCTCAGACACCGTTAGTGGCTGAGACAAAGTAATCGGCTTTGAAACCGAGATAGGCTTAGAAACGGTATTTAATGCTTGTGTAGCCATTTTTAATTACCTCCTATTATCTAATGTTTAAGAGGTAACTTAAGCACTCGTAATGGTTTTCCAAGAAGTCCCATCACAAACAAGCATGGCTGATTTACTATTTTCCTGAATTGTAACAATAGTAGCCGATGCATCATCTGTAACTATAAGGTCGTTTGACGTACCTGTATTTACAATTATGAATATAAGCCCATCCGAACTAGCTTCTGCTGGAAGTATAATAGTACGGTCCTCAGAACCATCATCCTTAAGCAGTTGCAAAGTAAGGTCAGTAGCTACAAGAGTTTTGTTCGTAGCCAAAGTTTCCGTATTGGAACCAACAGCAATGGGCAGATCAAACTTCCAAGCGTTAGTTCCTGCACAACGCACTTGGTCAGTTCCATCCTCATCATATTCTACAGATGCATCACCATCAGTGCCAAAATAAAGTTTCTTATCATCTCTCATGAAACAATGAGTGAAATACTTTTGAAAAGCCGCAGCGTTTCTACTCGCTGTAATTGAAGGCATAATTTTACTCCTCTACCTAACTTTAAATGGTTTAGTAAAAAAATAGGGCCATGTGAGTGTTAGGCTACTCCATGACCCTATAGGCACTCACGTTTTAGGTAACGGTATTAGGTTGACTTATCGCGCTAGTTCTACGGGGGAAGCCCATGAGAAGAACGCAACCACAAATTCTAGACCCGCCAGTATCATCATGCCAAACCTTACCTACACAGTAAGAGCACTTAGAACTAAGTTCATCAGCCCTAACCTCTGCAACTACTGTAAGGTCTTCAGTTCCACTAGCAGTATGAGACGCATCAAGACCAAGGTCAGTGTAGGTAGAACCTTCATCAACACTCTCCTTAATGTCCACATAAACAGATTTGGTAGTAAGGATTTGAGTACCAATACCGATAACCATAACCGAGCCAAAATCCTCAGTATTCATAGCACCAGTAAGAATAGCATTACCCTCACCATTTGCAATAGAAGCTGTCTCTGCGGGAGTCGCACCAATTTCAATAACTTCATTCAGTTCGTAAGACATTTTTACTACTCCTTTTGTTAAAATCAAGAGGCTTTCCAACCTCTATATTGTTCTTACGACAGGTGGATAGCCGTCAGAACTTGGAAACAAGCAGGATACTTAGCAAGATAATCCACCCGAAGCTTGGCACGAATCCAAGTTTCATCCTGCGAGAATGCATCTTCCGCAACATCAGACGAAGCCAGTTCAATATGCTGACCAGCCTTTTGACCAATCGCAAGGTCAGGCCAACTACCAAGAACTGCATAAGTATAGCTTCCACTGTTATCCAGCACACCAGCAGAATCAACAGTCTTATCAATCTGCGTGGAGTAAGCAACAGGAATACCCAAAAGGGTAGGCGGTTCGCTAATACTAATATTACCTTCAGTCCAAATAAGGTTGCCATTAGCATCTTTCAGCTTACGAACATAGTTCTTAAGACTAGGATGCATAGCCCACGAAGTATAACGCCCGTTAGCCGATTCGATTCTATCAATCATATCAATAAGATCATCGGTCGTCACAGTATCATTAAGCACCGTGTTTGTAATATCAGGATCGTTATAAAGACCAAGTGGCTCTTTATTACCATCACCTTCAAATGCCGCGATATCTTCAGCAAGGCCAAGTTCACTAACAAGGTCCTGTTCAATAATCGTATCAACAGAAGGACTTGCATCAGCTAAGAGGTCATTATCAAGCGGGACAAGACCAATGGCCTTCTTAAGAGTAAGAGTGTCACGCGAGAACAGGTTTGTGGTAGTATTCTCAGTAGCCTGTTCAGCAGAACCCACCCAATGTACATTAGTAGAATTAATCTGACGCCTAATGTGAAGAGTATCACCATTCATAGGATAAACAGTTGCACCAAGAGCACGAATAATCGCCTTGGCCTTAAGCTGTTCAAGAATAGCGCTAGTCGTCTCTTCGGGAACAAGGAACCCACCAGACGGGCCAGAAGCACCCTGCAACGTAGACTTATTCAGACGAATAAACTCACGTTTTTCAAGACTAGCCTCACTCCAATTACCATAAAGCCCACCACGAATAAACTTAGCAAGCGAAAATTGCTTAGCGTCGAACTTGTAATCACGCTTTACAACTCCAATATTAGTACGTCGGTCGCGGATATCATAAGCAGACAGACTCTTACGAATACGATCACGCGCTTTTTTTGACAATTTACGCATTATTACTCTCCTTCATAATGTTCTTTTAAATGTTCTGCTACTAAATCGGCAACTTCTTCTTCCGAGAAGAGGCTGTGTTGTTCTTTAATCTTATCTAAAGTGCTTTCATCTAAAGCATCCAAATTAAAATCACTGGGTTTATCCAGATTTTTAAGTTTCTCTTCAAGCAGGGCTAACTTTCCACTAATTGCTTCTAGCCCCTTTTCATCAATCTCGTCTTCATCTTCGTCTTCCTCATCCTCTTCCTCTTCTTCCTCTTCTCCATCTTCGTCTTCCTCATCTTCATCTTCATCTTTAGGTTTCTTCTTTTTCTTATCTGTATCTTCGTTATCCTCGTTATCCTCTTCTTCCTCATCCTCGTCTTTGTCTTCTTGTTTAGTAAGAGAAAGAACAAGAGTTCCTAAAGCTTGTTGTGCTTCTTCAGGCAGTTCCTCGTAATACTTAGACAAAATGTCCAAAGAATCCTTAAATACATCTTCAGCAGATTCTTTTTCAAGTCTTTCTTGTAAAGACTCACCAAATGACTCCTCCAGTGTACCTACAAATTTTTCAAAATCCATGCGTTCCTCTCCTTCACGTTTTATAAGAAAAAAGTTAAATCTATTAGCTGCTTTATCAACAATGCTAATTTCCTCTACTAAAATATCACATAATTGTCTTGGCATATTAAACCTCTTGAGCAAGTCCACTAAAAGAAAAACCTGTATAAGTTCCTGCTTTTATACCATTCCAAATCTCATCCTCATTAACTCTAAATGACATCCACCAAGAGCCAGCAGGAACTACATTGTCTCCCTTACGTGTATCCTCTTCTGCCTGAAAGCATTCAAGAATTGAAATGTTTCGTTGAGGCCCACCATGCATAACTTTAACCATAAGGCTATTCTCCATAAAACCATACATAGCCTTTGTTATTTCTTCTGGAGTTGTCCAGTCATTTTGAGCATCAATAGTGTTAGGAGCATAAATTATTCCACCAACAACTCGTTCATCCTCATCTATCTTACTAAAAGAAAAATCTCGCTGGATGTTTTTGTCAGACTTCTGAACCTTCTTGTCAATAGAAATAACCTTTTGTAGCTGCTTAAGTTTACTTTTATTAAACTTTAACTTTTTCATTATTTTCTTAATATGTTATATATAAATCATAATTAACAAATACCTTTGTTTATTACCATACAATATAAACGGTAGATACTATACAGTCAACTCTTTACATTCTTCATATTCTTTATTTCTTTTATTCCATCCATTGATAAAGGATAATGCCAAATGAAGTCAGCTTCTTCAGCCCCTTCGCAAATTCCAAGGTCTTCACCAGCTACTTCTGAATAGCATAAATGTAAAGGTTTACACATACAATCATTAAAACTATGTAAATCTACTTCACATTCTGGCACAAAATGATTTTTAATTACTTTCATATTGATTGATAATACTTAAGAGCACATTTCTTATCATCTGAAGATAAACGACGCCCTAGATAAGTACACCAGCCTTTATCAAAATATTTACAGTTATTGCAATCCGGAATCACTCTACTTTTACCAGATAACTTCTGTTCCATCTTTTCCTCTAACGTCTTTAAAGCTGTCAATTCACAAGAAGAATCAAGTTGCTTTATAATTCTAGCATCATTTACTAACTTCTCGTTATCTATAGATGTAATAGAAGAAACCTCTAATTCAACAATATCTCCCTTTTCATACTTTATTTCTGTTGGAAGTGTTGAACCTGTAAAAATAACATCAGCATCCTGTTTACGTATAGTAAAAGAATAGATTTTACCCTTATTAGTCGTTTCTAATTCACCTGTAAGCATACCGGTAAGTAAAGTATTTTTCTTTATATATAGAGAATTACTTAAAGCCTTACCATCTAAAGGAAGATTTTCATCTATACTTTCTATAACAAGACCAGAAATACCGCCCTTTTCCATTAAAGAATTACCTAATTCAATTAATTCATCTGCAGCACGCGCTATTAAATAAGGAATGACACAAAACTCAGGACCATCAAAATACTCTGTTATCTCGGTTAAAGCCTTTATCCTCTTCGACTTTGAACTTCCATGTATACTGTTATTGTTTTTATAAGCAACATCAAGTAAATAACAAGTTATGTTAAAATCTATATCATTCTTTTCTTTGATTGTCCTCTTCATTTGCTCTGCATTTAAAAAGAACTCATCAGTCCACCCTTCAATAACAGCTTGAACAACAAGGCTTTCCAAAGCTTCAATAGATTTTACCTTTTCTACTAACTCAGGAAATGAATGAGAAACATCACTACCATCTTTAAGGTATATACAAACCCTATCATTCCTTTTATGTATCATACAGTTAAGACCAGTTACATAAGGTCTTACAGTACACGGATAAATCATCTCTTCCGCTGCACTCTCAATAGTCTCCGGTTCACTTGATATCTTCTGTAACCTTAGAAGTTCTGGAAAATAAAAATGCCGTAAAGGAGCAACCTTTCCCTTTTTACAACTTATTTCACACTCTTTATGTATAGTAGAAGTTGCTACACTTAAACGCTTGTAATACTCTGTAGCATATTCCTCCTCTTTAACCATAGTTACTTGGAATGGATTATGAGGACGAATCACTAAATCAGCTAAAGGTAGATGTGTCCAATTAGGCCCAAAGTATGAAGCTACTGTACGAATGGTTGAACTAGGAAAACAGTCTTCCATTATCTTATCAAATTTAATAAAAAAACTTTCGTCTATTTTTAAAGTAAGAATTCCATTCTCATTATTGCAACGTAAAACAATATCCTTATTCCTGTCTTCCTTCTTTGCTAAAGGCACACCAGATAAAGATATAAAATCTGGAACCCACACAAATTCTTTGAAATGCTTCTCTAAAGCCTTCTTTACCTTATCTGCCCCCGGTGCTTCCCTATCAAGTTTATCATCTATGTCCTTATGCTCAATATTTCGTTTCATAAACTCATAAGTAATAGCTGCATGTTTCCGTGCATCCTCCTCAGAACCACTGTAGTCCTTGTGTAATAAATTATGCCATCGTCTAAGGGTATGTTCACTTGCAACTTGAATTTTGCTTAAGGTGATGTCACTCAGTTCCATCAGAAGGCTCCTCAAAAGTTAATTCTTTACCAGAATCATCACCAATTTGTTCTATATTCTTTGATGTATAATAAGAACCACCATTCGGATAAGGTCCACCCCTACCCAAAATAGCCCTAATCTGATTTGGTGTAACACCGCCCATAAGGAATTCTTTATAAAGACTATCAACAAGAGCAGCATGGCTGCCAGTTAACTGACTTTGAATATCAAAAGAAAGGGTTAGGTTATCAGTATAATGTGGCAGTAAAAATGAGTTTATTTGAAATGCAATTTTCTCTAGTTTAGGCCCAATTGTTTTTTCGTAGAAATGCCGTTCTTGAATTTGATAAGTGTTGTACTTTACATCTTCTACCAAACCAACAATAATCGGAGGAACCTTAAATGCTGCAAGAATCTCATCTCTGTCATATCGTCTAAGGTCAGCAAAACTTAATTCTTGTGGAGTATTTGTAATCTTAACCCAATCCAAACCCTTCGGAAGAACTGGAGTTTTACCACGACTTCTATTACTCCAAGCAGAACCCATCCTCTTTATTTCTTCACGAGAAATAGGTTGGTCAGTCTTTAAATAACCATCAGGAACACCATAATTCTTCATATAATTCTTGGAGTAGTCAATAGCATATAAATCAAGTTCTGCTGTACTCTCTGCCGCATAAGCCGAGCCAAAACCATACCAGTCATTTAATGGGGAGAAATAAGAGAAATGCAGAACATCAGCTTTAGGCATAACAATCTTTTTTTCTGCTGCATCTTTAAAGTTTAAACAATAGATGTAATGTTCAATATGTTTATTATCTGCTGTAGGAACTATTGCAACACGGTCTGGTCGCATTAAATAAAGTTCTCGTGGATTACCAGAATTATCTCTTACAATTTCCCAATAGGCATCACCAACTAATTCAAGATAAGTAAGAGTTCCTTCAAGCAAATCTACCCATGACTGCATCTCATTGACAGGCCCTTCAATTAACTTTATAAAAGGATGCTCAGAAATAACTTCAGCTTTCTTAGAACCTATTTCTTTACGTGACAATATAGCAGGGACTGTAGAAGCAGAAGTGGCTATAGCAAACACACAAGCGTAAACCCAAACCAAGTCCTTATATAAATCTACATAATCTTCATAACTTTCTTCCTTTGGTATTCTATCAGAACCACCAAAAAGAGAAGAAATCCATCCAGCATCTACACTGGCAGAAGGACCAATCATTGTTTTCATAAATGGGATGGAGGAAGCACGTTTAACAAGCTTTTCAAACATAATTATTCCTTAGATAAGATAAATTTCGGTTCCAGCACTTTGATTGATTCCCATGATTAAATATCTTAATGCATCTACAAGATCATCATTAATTTTAACAGGCTTATCACCACTTTTATTCCACTTATAAATAGCAGCTTCGTCAATTAAATTTTTGCAATCTACTTCAGATACCAACAATCTCTCATCCTTAATATACTCGGTTACTTTCTGAATTCCAAGTTCAACTGCATTATTGGCACTAGTAACAATAATACCATAACCATTAAGTTCTTCTATTTCCTGTCGAGCCGCAGGGTCTCCAAAATAAGAAATCATTGGATTTAAAAAACCAGCATGGTCCCTAAGAAGTGTTTGTGGCTTCTTACGCTCTCTATAAATATGCACTCTTCCATCATCATCTAGTGCACCTTCAACTACAGAAAATGGGTGAGAAAATCCAAAGTCAATTCCACCATAACGAGGCCAGTCAGGTTTTATGTTAGAGGAAGCTACAATAGCATCAGGAAATGTTGGATAAATTAAACCAGATAACTTATGAAACTCACCACCATACTTCATAGCAAATAAAAGTGGGTCCATAGTTCGCTTTGCTCTATCCCATTCTGCTTGTGGGAAATAAGGATTATCTATACTTTTCCAAGTAACAACCTTATAATCCGGGTCTCCTTCCTCCCATCGCCTATATATATGCGTGTATAACCAATTCACAGCATATGGGGAACTTGTTAACAAACAACGTCCTTGATAAAAAGCAAGACGGCCCTGTATTACTTCCCACACACTTATTGGCATCTGGCCAGCTTCATCCAACCATCCAGCCTTAAACTGACGACCTTCCAACAACTCTGACCTATCAGTTGAACAACAATAAATCTTAGCCCCATTAGGAAGGACATATTCACCTTTAGTCTCTTTGAAAACACCTTCTAAATCTGTTCCTTTAAAACAATCAATCATTGTAGGAACAGTGGCCCTCATAAGGATTTTATAGGATGGTGCACCTACAATATAAGGCCCTTCACATTCGTCCTTATAAATCTCATTATATAACCACGGAGGACCAACTAATGTGTTATGTAAGAAGATGTCATTACCAATAAAGTTATGAGTGCCTTCAATCTCTAAATCATAAGTCTGTTCAACACCATCTGTATAAATAGAATCAATAGTAAGATATGTAATTTCAGAAGGTTTAGTTACTGACGATGCTTTTAAGGAATTAATCAACTCTTGAACTGTCTTATAATTTCTCTCTAACCATAATATATAAGGCATAGCAAAGTTTGGAACTTTAATTATAAAAGAAAAAATGTTCAAGCGCATTAAAAGAGAGGATAGTTGGGAAAGTAATTCTTTATTACTTGAAGAAATGCAGACCTTATCATTTAAACAAAGAGCATTCACAGCAAAAAGTTCTCTAAATAAAATCTTTAAACTCTTCCGTTCCCACAGGAATACTTCTTCTTCCAGTGGTTTGTCTGCTAAAGTATCAAGAACATACCGTTTTATTTCATTTACACTTGGTTTAATATGCCCTGACATATTATAAGAATAAGGCACAGCAACCTGTTCCCCCACTACTAAATCTTTTATAGGCTTCCACTGTTGTCCACTGGTAAAGAATGGATGCTCGGCACTCACACCAACCTCCCTACCACCTTCCAAACGCACAAAAACAATGGCCTTCCTACCGGAATCCACCAGATGATTTACAACGGCAGGAACGATTGAATGACCCGGACCGAGGGACAAAACAACATCACCCCTCACCACGTCTTCCACCTTCTTTTTTTCCCCTGTTGCAAGCTGAATCAACGTACCCTTACGAACACAATTATGTAGAAAGATATCATTAGCAATATAATTATGATTATCTTCTACTTCAAGATCATAAACTTCATCTTTGCCCATATAATCAACTGATTTTACTTTATCCCAATAAATATCATCGCTACTAAGAAATTTAAGATAGTCTGAATTAAAGTGGTCTGCTAATTCTTTTATTGCATACCTAGTTGTAATACTTCCTGATTTATATTTTCTTATTAATTCATATCCTGTAATATCTACATAACGATAAGCATGACCAGCAATTTTAACACCATAAGAAGCCCTCTCTTTATCCATTGAATTAAGTAAACTTGTTGGATTAAATGGTATTGGGTCTGCCATCCCTTTACCAAAATTCTCTGTAGATTTTGTTTTAAGCAAAGCCTCAAGCTTCTTCTGCTTTATAAATATTCCAATATTCTTACTAAATTTATGAAGCATCTCTCTTTCATTAATAGTTATATAAAAAGCATCTTTGCATCTTTTACCATTATAGCCTGCCTCTTTTCTTCTTAATCTTGAAAATATTCCAAGACGAAGAAGCAAATGCTGTAATTGTCTTGCAAGTTCTTCAGAAGTTGTACAATAACCAACTCCTCTAGTATCTACCCAACCATCACAGGCAAACATACGATTAATTAATAAAGTGATAAATTTATTATTCCATAAGAATACTTCTGGTGGTAATATTTTTTCATAGGAATATTTTCCCCACATACCCCACTCTTTTAATTTATCCCTATATTTATTATCACGTTTTCTATTATGTGTTATTGTGTAATGGCAATTACCATCAGCATAATAAGAATAATCACTATCAATAATTTCATAAAATTCTTTAACTATATCTTTATCTGCATTGCATAATACTACTGTATTCCCACTTTTACATCCCTCAGTTACATAGTAAGCCATAAACTTAACATCATTTGTGTTAGGAACAATTGTGCCATCTATAGGCAACTTATGTGGTATAGCTAACCAAACATCTATTTCATTTAATGGCTTCCATTCACCTGAAGGAGTAAGAAATGGATGATCAATTGTTACATCTGTTTGTCTGCCTGACTTAGTTGTTAACCTATAAACATCCTTTGTTCCTTGATTAACATTTTGTAAAACTCTCTTATACTCAATTTTACCTTCAGGACTTATACTAAGAACCTCATCACCAACTTCAACATCCTCTATCTTTGTTAATCCCTTTTGTCGTAAGTGTAGTTTGGTAAAGGATTTACGATTACATTTCCCACCAGACCATCCCGCTATAGCAGCGACAAACCTTTCATGGGCATATAAAACCTCAGACTGTTTTTCATGAGGCTTAAAAACTTTTCCTTCTTCACTTATCCTATCCTTTTTAGTTACGGTCACTTGGTGGCTCCACTTGATGGATAATTCTTAATGGTTTAGATTCACTACCTATAACTTCTTCTTTGTTAAACATATGTTCAAACAACAAAAGGAATTTAATTGGGTCTGTATAGAATTCTGTAAGGAGACTAGCCCGTAGGTGGTCAAGATTATCTGAATCAGTAAGTATTTCATCTATAACTCGTTTTGCACTTCTAATCCCTTTGAACTGCTGCTTCTTTGAGCCACCCATTACTCTACCCGGGCGTATAGACCCATCGGGCAATTGATCAATATCTCCTTTAAATTTTCCAGCAGGGGCTTTACCTCCCTCTACAGGAACAGGCATTCTATTAACAGCTTCTTCTAAAAAGGAGTCTTCTATACCCTCAATTATTGTTTCTTCTTTTTCTTCTTCTGAATTCGGCATTTTTGAACATCCTTATATGCAGCACTCATTAAACTTGTTAGGAGAGAAACAGCTTCATCTCGTCCTTGTACAAAATAAACAGGTATATCATACTTTGTAACTAATTCTATTAGTTTCTGTTGGGCTACTGCACCGGGTAATGGTGAATAAAGAAAGCCCCATCCAACTGATGTCCAAGTTGATTCAATAAGAAGACCACGATGCTTAATTTTTGATAGACGTAATAGTTGACTCTTAAACCTCTTTATATCACTTCTACCTAAGCACTTATATAAATCTGAAACAGACTTACGTTCATACGCAATATCATCCTCAAAATCTTCAACAGAATAATCTCCTACAGTCAAACATTTACTTACAGCTTTTTTAAGTTTAAGTGGTTTCTGTTCCCGCGTGTCTATTATGAAGTTCACTATAAAATTTATCCTTCATGTCTTGGTATATTTGTTCACCTACTTTAGCTTCCGCTAAGGCAGAGGGGGTCTTTTTCTCTAACACACCAACAGGTTTTGGTGTAGTTTGTTGACCCAAATTCCACTTACGCCTTCTTTGGGCCTCAATCATTCTTTGTTTATGAGTTCTATAATATAATTTATTAATTACTTTAATACGTCCTGCATGACGTAAGTAATAACGTCTATTATAAATCCTTTTAGTTTGTTGTTTATCCTCCAAATCTTTAGATAGTTCTGGAAGGATGTCAGTTTCAAATACAGAAGGTCTTCCCATCCTAAATCTCCGCTAACAAAGTTATCTCTAAAGTAGTAACATTATCAAGCTGTTGATTTAATGCAATGTTAATAATACCCTCAACCATACATCCACTCTCTTCATCTATAAGGACAAGTTGCCCTTTAGATAAAGCATCTTTGTGTAATATTAATCTACGTGCTTCACCTTTAGAAAACTCTGCCCACGGTTTTGCCCTTATGTATTTATTCATATTATGTATTATAAACTACTATGTAAAGAAAAGCAACCTTTTAAGAAAGATTAAAAGGAAAGCTACTTAAATGTATAGTTACAATGGTGGGTATGCACTCATCGTGTGTTTGTCCTCCATCCTGTTTGTTTTTGTTTGTTGTGTGTGGAAAAGCAACGGCAACAACGGCGTGGTTTAGGAAGAAGGTTTAAGGCGAACGGCAGGCCGTCTAAAAAGTTTGGTTGGTTGCGCTTGTGTGTGGGTTGGTCTTTAGTCGTTATCGAACACCCGTGCCCCGACCTCCTCATTCATGCCAGCCTGTCCACTACTATACAGTTCCTTCATGCCCATCCCTTCACCTCTATATATACAGATGGCTGTTTACTTCCACGTCCAAGTGTGTGTCGACTACTTTTCCCTCTCAGTGCCTTCTGGCCAGTTGGCTGAAGACTTCCCCCTCAGACCACCTACACCTGTAGAGGTCCAACAATCACTATACAACACAGCATAAAAAAACAGTAAAAAACAGCAACAGCAACAACAGTAATTATCAATACCTCTATATGTAGATATACTCTGTGCTTACTATATATATTTATATATATAATATATATATATATATAATATATTATATATAATATATATATATACATATACTATATGTCTAATAATTATTATTTATTATCTTTTATTTAGTAATACAGCCTGTCTAACGACTTTCAAATTAGAAGATAGTGGCCCGACTAATTTCTTAAAAGTATTTTATCTTTCTAAAATTCAGTGGCATAAGGTTAGTAATTACCGCCTAATTTTATACCCCCCAGCCTGTCTAATATCCAGCCCCGTCTCCCCTGTATAGTGGTTTTCGTGCCCCCCTAGTGCGAGGGTAATCTTAAGCCAACTGTATCAGTGTAGGTTTTTGGTCGATTTCGAGGCAAAACCTCTACCTGTATAGCCTACATATATGTAGGTTTGTGATGAGTCCATGAATCTGTATAGTAGTCCATTTCTTAATAAAATGGGTTTTAATGTGGT
>Ga0207997_1000857_pt1 | contig 15579 bp, 28 predicted proteins | sample AntAceMetag02UKN_FD_184777 | JGI IMG/M metagenome (GOLD analysis project Ga0207997, IMG submission 184777) | Saline lake microbial communities from Ace Lake, Antarctica - Antarctic Ace Lake Metagenome 02UKN (SPAdes) (version 2) | ecosystem: Environmental > Aquatic > Non-marine Saline and...
TAAAAAACTTGAGGCAGGTTGCCTGGGCCATGATAACATTTTGTGTGCTAGCAGTAGCATACATTGCACGGAAAAAATGCAAGTCAGGTATAGCATTGCTCCTTGCATTATTACCACTTATTGCTTTGCCTGCATTATTTTCTAGGTTTGGGAATAACTGGTTCTACAATGATACCTTTATGTTGTTGTTCCTAGTAATAGCATTATTGATAAGGGGAACTAAATATGAGAAATTTATCTATATACCACTAGCACTAATGGTAGGGTGTAAGATGTATGCGATTGCATTCCTAATACCATTTATTATAGAGAACAAGAAAACTGCACTATGCAGTTTAATACTAGTGCCATACTTTATTCAATGCTACTTTGCAACAGGCGATTTCTTCTTTCCCTTTACTCTGCGGCTTATGATACCATCAGGTTCAGGGCACGTTACAATGTGGCGTATTGTAACTAATAGCCTAAAGCTAATATGGTTAGAGGTTATAAGGATACCGTACTTTATGGGAATCACTACATTACCATTTGCCTTCCTTGCACTAAGAGAGATTAAAGATAAGAATTGGTTTATGCCACTACTATATGCAATAAGCCTTGGTGTTACTGGGCTTGGAATAGTTCTATGTGAATACAGATTACTGCCAGCAATGATTATCGGAACGCTTGTTACAGTAGAGGCAGTAGCACTGTATACACTAAACCAAAATACAGTGTGGAGCAGTAAAAGGAGATAACAATAATATGAGAATCGAGATTATTGGGAACAAAGGCGTAGTAGGTAATGCAACCTTTGAATTATTCAAACGGCTAGGATACAATGTAACTGGTTCAGATAAGGAGAGCAAAGTTAACCTTGCTGACATATACTTTGTCTGTACGCCTGAAGACACTGTTGAGAAAATTGTTAAGGAACTAACTCGCAACAAAATACCTATACATCTCGGCAATAATGTGTTTATTGTTATCAGGAGCACAGTTGCTCCTGGAACATGTAAGAATTTAGCACAGAACACTGGATATGCTCATATTTGCCATAACCCTGAGTTCTTGCGAGAAGCTACGGCGTTACAAGATGAATTTAGTCCTGCTAGAATAGTCATTGGAGAGTGCTGTGAGAAACATGGGCAAATGCTTGAACAGCTGTATAAACCTTTGCAACGCCCTATTGTTAGGACAGATACTACAACTAGTGAGCTTGTTAAATTAGCAAGTAATGCGTTTCTTAGCTGCGTACTTAGCTTCTGGAATACTATTGAAGAAATATCTAAGCGGGCAGATACGTCAGGGCATAAAGTTGGCATGATAACTAGCTTGGACCCAAGAATAAGTTCATATGGCTCCAGGCTCCATAATAAGTATGGTGGACGATGCCTGCCAAAAGACATTAAACAATTGATTCAGTTTGCAGAGAAGATGGGATATGATCCCACTTTACTAAAAGCCATAGAAGGAGTGAACGGGAAATGAAGGTATTAATCACAGGCGGAGCAGGATTCATAGGTAGTCACCTTTGTGAAAGACTGCTGAAGGAAGATTATGAAGTTGTCTGTCTCGATAGCTTTGACTCATATTATAATCCCAATCTAAAGCGGAACAACGTCAAGCCTTTCTTGAATAGTAAGAACTTCAGGCTCGTAGAAGGCAATATTCTTAATCGTAAGTTAGTCCGGGAATTAGTAAAGCAGGATATAGATTATGTTTTTCACTATGCCGCTCAAGCAGGGGTAAGAGCCTCGGTAGAAAATCCAGCAAAAACCCACAAGGTCAATGTTGAGGGTACACTAAACATCTTACAAGCCTGTGTCGACTCGCAGGTCAGGAGAATTATAAATGCCTCCTCATCTTCAGTATATGGAAAGATGCAAGATCTATCTCTTGGCGAAAAGCATCCCACAATTCCAATATCACCATATGGCGTCTCCAAGCTATCCACAGAACACTACTGTAGGGTCTTTCATGAAATCTATGGACTAAATATAATATCTCTTAGGTTATTTACTGTCTATGGTACTAGAATGCGCCCTGACCTGGCTATATCAATCTTCATGCACAAAGCACTAAACAATGAAGTCATTGAAATCTTTGGAGATGGTAGTAAAACTAGAGACTTCACATACATTGATGATGTTGTTAATGCAAACATGCTAGTCATGGAAAACGGATTTGATATGGTATACAATATTGGAAGTGGAGCCAGGATAAGCATAGAAATGTTAGCCAGGAGAATTATCAAAATCATTGGTAGCAAGTCGGAAATAGTTTATACTTTCCCCATGTTAGGAGACGTTGATGATACTAAGGCGGATATAAGGAAAGCGGAAGCAGAACTTGGCTACGAGCCACAAGTTGACTTAAATCAAGGCTTACAACAATACATTGAACAGGAGAAAAGTTTATGCTGTCAGTAATAATTCCAGCCCAAGATGAACAGCAATCGATAGCATCTACATTAGATGAGTTAAAAGTTGTCTTAGACGATAATGGGCAGCCGTATGAGATTATTGTAGTAGATGATGGCTCAGTCGACAATACGGCAGAAATAGTACGTCAAGAGGGGAATGCATTGTTAATTCAACATCCTTATAACAAAGGTTATGGTGCTGCCCTCAAGACTGGAATATCAAAGGCTTTGGGAGAAGTAATACTAATTATTGATGCCGACGGAACGTATCAAGCTAATGACATACCAAAACTCCTAGAACATATGGAAGGCTATGATATGGTAGTTGGCTCAAGGGATCACAAAGGTGTGAAAATTCCTCTATGCCGCAAGCCAGCCAAATGGTTTCTGACTAAGTTAGCAAGCTATTTGTCAGGCATACACATTCCTGATCTCAACTCAGGTATGCGTGTCTTTAGGAAATCAGTCATAGAGAGATTCTTAAACATATTATCTTCAGGCTTTTCTTTCACTACTACATCAACTCTAGCATACCTCTGCAATGATTTGACAATTAAGTATGTTCATATAGACTATCGTAAAAGAGAAGGGAAGTCTAAAATTAAGCCACTTAGAGATGGATTTAACTTCATTCTGCTTATCCTGAGAGTAACAACATACTTTAATCCACTAAAGGTATTTATACCAGTTGCCTTTATACTAACAATACTGGCAATACTAGCACTTGCACTTTCGTTACTATTACTTGATAGAATTTTGGATACCACAATAGTTATCTTACTCGTAGCGGCACTCCAGACCGGAATACTTGGTTTGCTCGCCGATGCCATATCCAAAAGGAGACTGAGCTAGATGAAAGTATTACTAATCAATCCCCCTACAGAAAATATGATAACCACAAATCTACCTTCGTATGTAGATGAAGAGAGAGGGTATAATCCTCCCTTAGGGCTAATGTATGTTGCTGCTTATGCCAAACAGAATACTGAACATAAGATTGAGATTATAGATATGGTGGCAGAAGAAATATCAATTGAGCAATTGAAAGCCAGGCTAAGAAATGGAAAGCCAGATGTTGTTGGAATAACCACAACAACTTTCACTTTGATTGACGCTATCACTGTTGCCAAGGCAGTCAAGGAAACAAATAAGGAAACGAAGGTAGTACTAGGAGGTATACATACATATATATATCCCAAAGAAACTGTCAAGTTGCCTGAGATAGATTTCATTATTTGTGGCGAAGGGGAAAAACCATTCACTAACTTACTGGAGAATATTAATAATAGTAAAAGTATCATTTCAGGAGAGTTGGTAGAAGACCTTGACGCTTTGCCTTTTCCTGATAGACATGCAGTTAAGGCTGAAAAGTATAACTCGTTGTTGGCTGGAGGAGTTTCAACTACAATGATAACCAGTCGTGGTTGTCCATATAATTGTCTGTTTTGTCATCGCCCACACCTTGGTAAGAAATTCAGAGCACGGTCGGCAGTGAATGTTGTAAATGAAATAAAAGCCTGTGTTGAAATGGGCATCAATGAAATCTTAATCTATGATGATACCTTTACCGTCGATAGACAAAGAGTAATAGAAATATGCAGCCTTATAATCACAAAGAAGATAAAAGTTGCCTGGGACATAAGGGCAAGGGTAGATAATATAGATATGGAAATGCTAAAATTCTTAAAGGGGGCAGGGTGCAAACGAATTCATTATGGTGTTGAGTCAGCTAATGCAGAAGTGTTAAAGATGTTACGGAAGGGAATAACTCTAGCGCAAGTGGAGTTAGCATTTAAGATGACTAAAGAAGTAGGCATCGACACACTGGCATACTTCATGATTGGCTCCCCAGGAGAAACAAAAGAGCAGATTATGAATACTATAAGCTATGCCAGAAAACTGCAGCCTGACTACTGCCACTTCTCTATTACTACTCCATTTCCGGGAACACCTCTCTATCAAATGGGACTAGAACAGGGAATATTTGAGGACTACTGGAAGGAATTCGCAATGAATCCGACAGTAGGCTTTGTTCCAGAAATCTGGAATGGGAAATTGGGCAGAAAGGAACTTGAAGAATTACTAGATTATGCCTACAAGTCTTTTTATACACGACCGAGCTATATGTTAAAGCAACTTACAAAAATACATTCTTTTGGGGAATTCACAAGAAAAGCAAAAGCTGGATTGAGGGTAGTAAGTGGATAAAATGGAAAGATTTATTACCGAGATTACTTGCATAAGAAATAGGGAGAAAAGAAGAAATGAATAAGGCGACATTACAAAAAGAAGCTTGGATTTATAAGCATCGCGGTGAACCATATTGGTATGAATACCATATCGAATCACAAGGCTTTTTCACTGAAGTTTATGCTGCAAATGCTAGCCAAGCTAGAATTAAAGGTTGGAATGCTTTCGTTGCTACCAGGGCAGGGCGTAAATACAGATAGCAAGTAGACTAATTATATGATGTACAGAAAGGAAGAAATCGTGGAACCAGAACTAAGCATTAACAAATGGGCATTCAGGACAAAATGCGCTATTAGAGGATTAGGACTATGGGGAAAGAAAGGATATCCATTTGTTCTGCTACCTACCTTTATGTTATTAACAAGTTGGCTAGCAGGTGCTAGGTGGAATTTACTTGTCCCTATAGCTTTATTAGGTATAGTACTTGTTGCTGTTGAAATATTTAATACGGCAATTGAAAAAGTTTGTAATATAGTAAATGAAGATTACGATAAAAAGGTAAAAGACATAAAAGATATTTGTGCCAGTGCTGTATTAATTTTTGGCATATCTATTACAGCTACTTGGCTTTGGGTAATAATTAGTGTATTAATGGAAAGGAGATAACTGGAACAATATGACTAACTGGATTAAGCAATATTGGGCAGAACTGCTAGTATTTGGGACAATACTTGTTGTTCTATTAATTGATGCAGCACCAGATTATACTTGGATAAATACTGACTGTGATGGCATACACTACACTTATGCTGCCAAGTATATGGTGCCTGCTCATAAAACAAGTGCACCGCTGTTTCTGCTACTTGGGCGTTTATTTTTGTGGTTGCCCGTTGGAACGGAAGCTTGGAGAATGGCATTGATTAGTGTTCTAGCCTCTACTGCAAGCACTGTATTTATTTACCTTATTATCAAAAACAAGCTTGGAGAAAAGGGAAGACTATATGCCCTGATTGGAAGTCTTGTATTTGGCGGGAGTGCTCTTGTAATAAGCCAAAGTACAATAATTGAAAGTTATGCCTTAGTAACAATGTTTGGACTTGGAGCTTACTACTTTGCTGCCAAGAAAAACTGGTTACGGTGTGCATTAATGCTTGGTGCTGGAGGAGCAATCCATCACCTTATAGGCTTCCCGATATTAATCTTCCTTGTAGCCTTTAAGGACTTCAGGAAATGGAAATATGTCGGAGTAATGGCAAGCTTTTTGTTATTCTACCTTTATATTCCAGTAACTGCAGCAATCAATAATCCTGTAGACATGTGGGGCAATTTAACTTGGGAAACATTTATGAATGACAATCTTACAAGTGGAGCAATGTTGATTGGAGGACTAAGTATTTGGGACTTGCCTAAGAGAATATTTGATGCTATTGGGGTAGTAGGAATAAGTCTTGGACTCGCAATAATACCAATAGGATACTTCTTGATTAGAAAGCAATGGTATAAAGAACCACTGGCTTGGCTATTTATATTACCTATCATTTACTATGCCACAAACCTTGCACCACAGACCTACGTGTATGTTATGCCCGCAATAGGATTCGGTGCAGTGATAGCGGGAATAGCCTTGGTTAAAATGAGACCTTACTGGAAATGGGTAGTGCTAAGTTGCGCTATTGGGCTATTAGCCTTTAACGCTAACTACTTTGACATAGGCAGAACTCTTGACCCAGAACTGAGCGCCAGTAAATATTATTATGAGGAACTAGACAAGGTGCCAGATGGAGAGATACTAGTAGCGCAACAAGGCTGGGAATGGGCTTGCGTGCCAATGTATAACAAGGAGAATGACAGGAATATAATACCTGTTTGCATTGGAACTTTGCCTTCGTTCTACTACCAAGATTTACTAAAAGAGAATGGAGTTAAGCTAGCGGATTACCCTGATGAATCTCTTAGCACAAAGCCAACTCTGATAGCTCTCTCGATAATAGATCAAAATGAGAATGTCTGGATAACTAAAGCAACTACACCAGGGACTTACGGGGCAGAAATACTCTCTGCTGCAGAAGGCAGAAAAATGCTCAACGCTCCACCGCAAAACACAAATCCTCAGTGGCAATGGAGGCCCAGCAATCCGTATGACATCATTACTGGAGCAATCGAGGTAGATGAATGGGTATGGATTACCTTTAGTAACTATAGTTGTTTAATGTTTGTAATGATAGGGGCAATCGGTGGAACGCCTTGCTGGATAATTTATATGGCTTTAATAAAGAAAAAGAAGTGGCGTCTAAAGAAATGGGAGAAGGACTAAATGAAAACTGTTAAAAAGATTTGGGGAAAAGAGGTCTGGATTGCAAATTGCTCTGAATACTGTAGTAAGTTATTGTATTTGAACAAAGGGGCAACTTCTTCTCATCATTACCACCCAATAAAAAAGGAGACTTTCTACGTTCTCGAAGGACAAATTACTCTAACAATTAAGGACAAGGAATATGAGCTTGGCCATTCCTCAGCACCAAAAACAATACTGCCACTTACAGTACACAAGTTTGTAGGAATTACAGATGCTATAATTCTAGAAACTTCAACTTATCATGATAACAATGATGTTATTAGACTAGAAGATGGTAAGGCGGCAGTTTGAAAAATAAAGGAGGTAGGCAACAATGAAAAACTCCAGGGAGCAATATCTCGATGACCCGATATATCCTAATTATATTACTCAACGCAAGGGGTGGTGTGTTTATAAAGCCTATAGCCCAAGAGATATACCTTACAAGGCAGTAAAACTAGGCAAGAAATGCATCTATTCTGAATCATACAAAGACATTCTTGGAAGAATTGATGTAGCTGAGGGCAAAAAACAATGAAGTACATCTACAATCCAATTACAGGCGAGCGATATCCTGTAATGCCAAAAGATAGAAGTAGGAAGCAGAAAATCAAGAGCTTATGAAAATGTAATATATTACGCAAAGGAGACAAATGAAATGTTTTATAAAATAACATACATAAAAAATGGTAAAAAGTCTAGATTTTGGGCAAATGACAGAAGGGATTTTGGGAGATTTGTTCTTTACACACCATGTAATAATGAAGGAGATGAGTTCACCAAGAAAGTAGAAGGTGGCTATGAATTAGCTAAGAAATTAATCCTAAAAAATCTGATATTGAAGGAACAGCCAGCCTACGAGCATAGAGTTTATGGCACACTCAGAGTGTGATGAGAATATAGCAAATGCACATTTGCAAAGGATTAGGCGATAAGGAGTAGAGATAATTTACAATGAGTAATAAGGGAATTACATTCTACAATAAAATTGAAGCCAATGAGTACGCTAAGCAAATGAATGCCGAAGGCCATTGGGCTAGAATCACGCATCCTGAAACTGATACTTGGAAAGTAATTGTTACTAAGGCAAAGAGAAGAATATTTAAGCCTGAGACGGCAACTACAAAAGAGGTCTTAGACGTAGGTGCAGGCAAATACCCTGCCCCCAGGACAACTAGAGCCATTGATATTATTATTCCTGGCCCAACAATAAAAGTTGAGGAGGGCAGAAAACTACTAAAGGAATATAAACAGACTGATGCAACGAAGAAAATTCCATACAAAGGTAAGTTCTTTGATAAAGTAGTTAGTAGATGGGCTCTTGGAGTTAGAATTCCTGGAAAGAAAGTCTACAAAGAATTAGCTAGAGTGTTGAAGCCTGGGGGGAAAGTTGAGGTACGAGTCCTAGAAAGTGATAGTAAATATATAGATGGGATTATCAAGAACTTGGAAGACGTTGGAGTTACAATTAATAAAACAGACAAGCACATCTACCCAACTAGGGGCAAAAAGGATATAATTGAATATAGCATTCAGGGAAAATTAGCTTAAATGGAGGTTACAATGATACATACTTTTACCCTTATCAATCTGGATGAACTTGCAAAGTCCTTTGTAAATATGAGTTATAAGTCTAAGCAAGTACATGCTGACTTAAAAAACAAACTATTAAATACTGGTAAAGTTTCTGTTAGGGAAACTGATATGCTAGGCCATGAATACCTTATATGGCTAGAGAAACGAGGAATAGTTAAAAGGAAATAAGGAGGTAGAATAAAGAATGAAAGCAATGGAAATAGTAATGCCTACAAAATTGGGCAAAGTAGTGGAAATTAGACGAGCTTGTGCTACTCCTGCAGAGCGTACACTGATGTACAAAATAAAACTAAGCGGTCTACTTGTTTACGATAATCTAACTACTGGCGAAAAAAGAATCGCAACCCAACTTGCCAGGATGGGACTTGTGGCTATAAAAGAAGGTAAATAGGGGGATTAACACAAATGTTTAAATATGGTGTTATATATAAGGATAAAGAAGGTAATACAATTTCACTTGACTGGTGGGATAACAAAATAGCAGTAAGAAATAGAAAAGGGCAACTCGTTAATCCAGTTGATAGTTTAGCAATATTAAAACGCCCTATCATAAAGAAAGCTGTTGCAAAATACTTTAAGGCACAGGGTTATACAGATGTTGAGGCATCCCTAACTCTCTTAAAAGAGAAAGCCAGGAAAGCTAAACTTAAGAAAAATTAATATGATATTAAAGGAGATGAATAATGAAAAAGTTACTTTACAAAACTGATGAGGGGTTAAGATTTTGTCCAGGGAAAGAATGCCCACACTATGGAAAGGCAACAAAGTATCCAAGGAAATGTTACTATGAAGTACAGTGCTGGAGGGGTTATTTGGATATACTAATAGATATGATTACGCTAAGGTTTAGAAAACATGAGAACTATAGATAAGTGGGAAATAGGAATAGCAGCTTTCTTTGTATTGCTATTTATAGTGATAACAGCATATTACCCAGGGAATACTACAAATTATAATGCAGCAAGCTATAGCATGACTGCACCTGATATAAATATAGAATGGGGAGGCACAAAATGAATAATGGAATAACATTTCGCGATAAGCTAGAAGCAGAAGAATACAGAAAGAATAAAGAATCAGAAGGCTATTATGCCCAAGTTGTTAAAACTAAAACTGGATACATAGTAAATCTTCTTGGAATGGAACCTCCTGCTCTTGGCTCAGATATTACTTGTCCATTTTGTGGCGAGTCTGGATTTGATAAGGCTGGACTTAAGAATCACTTAGAACATGGTGATTGTGACAAATACAACAATATAGAAGCACTAAATAGAATGTTCTAATATAGAACAGGGGGAGATAAAATGAGTAAAGGAATAAGTTTTGGCAACTACAGAGAAGCCAAGGAATACAAAAAGCACATGCTACAACAAGGTGAAATTGTCACAATACACAAAGCTGGCAATGGTTACTTTGCCATAACTACTCCAAAGAGTTCCTTTTTCAGAGTAAGCCGCAAGCTGACAGGACAAGATAGAAGAGAACTAAGCAAATACAATATACCACTAGATATAGATTATGAAGTCTTGAAACCAGTCATAAGGCTGAATAAACTTGGTTATGAGACAGCAGGAAGCTGTGCGGGGCACAAACATAGCAGATACGGGAACATTGAAGGCATTATTGCTATTGTCAAAGGTACAACTGATAAAAAAGATATAGATACTGTTAGAAAAGTCCTTGAGAATGAGTATAACCTACAAATTACAAAAGTTAGAAAAATCAATGGACTCATACAATTTATCTTTAAGGCAGTTGGAATACCTAGGGAACCAGAGAAAAGTAAAGTAACAATTTCGGGCAGCACCAAAATTTCTTCTGAGGTTAAAGATAATGAGTAAGGGAATAACATTCGCTAATAAACAAGAAGCCTCAGACTACATGAAAAGACTACATAACGAGGGCTATGTTTCAAAAGTTAGTGCTATTGGAAGAAATGAATACAAAGTTACAATACTAGAAACTATTAAGGAATATGAAAGTAAATGCAAAGGACTTTTTAAGAAAGGGGAAATTAGCCTTCCTGCTCATTCCAGCACAAGAACAAAATTACATGAACTAGGACATAAATTTTACAAACATAAACCTGGAACAATGACACTGAATGAACTTGCAAGAGATGAGATTGAGGCAGAGTCATATGCTTATGAAAAAATGGATAAGGAAATAAATTGGAAAGTAGGAATACCTGCTATTGTTACCATCGTGGAAAGTTACAAGTACAGTCCACAAAAAGCACTATCAGTTGTTGGAAAAGAGTTGCGCAAAAAGGATATTACTATTAGTGAAGATGACTTAGCAAGTTTGGTGTCATTTGTAACACATTAAATAAAAAAGGGAGGTTAGTACAAAATGTATAAATGGTTACCTACGGCAAAAGGCGGAACAGTATGGATTTACCATGATAAAACAAAAGGGGCTGGTGGAATTGTAATGAAAAATCCTTCTGGGGAATATGAAGCGGGAAGTCCTACTAGAAAAAAAGTTGAAGGTATTTGGATGCATGACCATTGGGGCAACGCAGAAACATTGTCAGAGGCTAAACGTATTGTAGAAAGAAAGGCTAGATAGTAATGTAAGGGCAAAATAAACTTAGTCCGAGAATATTTGGCGTCAAGAAACATAAAGGGAGGTTAAGGAAAAAATGTCAGCAGATAAATGGTGGAAACTCTCAGACATTCCTAGCAAGATTAATATATTAAAAAAGGCATACGGGGAAGATTACCCTAGGTATCAATATAGAGAATGGGAAAAACTTTCTGAGTCAACAAAACGACTTGTTAAAAATAAACTTTTAGAAAGAGGAATAATATTCTAGAGATAATTTGTTACACTAAAAGTTAAAAGGAGGTTATAGATACAATGGCAAATTACAAAACTAGTTTGTATAAAGGTTGGGACATTTACAAAAATGATGATGCCAAGACCTTCACTTATACAGCATGGAAAGGTTCCAGCCTTACAAAAGATCGTCATGTATCACGTGCTGAGACTATGAGTCAACTCTGGAGAAAAATAGACAGGTTTAACCGTGAAACGAACTAGAAATAGAAATCAAGGAAACAAGGAGGTAAATTAAAATGGGTAAAATAAGTTCAAAGGCATTAGTTAGAATACAAAAACAAAGAGTACCTGAAAATGCATCTAAAGATGACATGAGGAATCTAAGTCAAAAACTTGAACGCAGAATTACAGACATGGAAAAACAAGCAGAGCCAACTGCTGAAAAGCCTGGGATTAAGGCAATAAAAATGATGGGTAGAGGTTTTAGTGATATTGGTAAAAGTTTATCTACCCCTGAAACAAAGCAAAGACCAAGAATAAGCCAAATGCCTGGTAAAAGAAGTGAAATGGGAATTACAACTAAAATAGACTTGAACTTCTTAAAGGATCCTAGCTTAAGAAATCAAGACATTAGAGGGAATAAGAGAAAGTAAAATGAAAATATAGAATGAAATCAAAGTCGAGCGTGTAAAGTAATAGGAGGTTTAATAAAATGACAATAGGAACTAGTTTTACAGACAAAAAGGAAGCGGTTGAATATGCAGAGACCTTAGTTAACCAAGGACATAATGCAAAGGTAACACATTTTCCTACAACAAACACATACAGGGTTACAATAGTTCATGATACCCCTGACCTGGAAACAGAAGGGGAAGGTGACGAGTTTACTAGTTTAGAAAAAAGTCTAGAAGGGGCAAAACCTAAAGTTATATGGGGCAAAGGCGAAAAGAAATGGGAAGAGCTTGAGAAAAAGAGAAAAGAGAAAGAAGTTCCTCGTCACATACGTGGAGAAATTCGTGAACTCCCCGAATCAAAACAAGCAGCAGCAAGAAGCCTGGCTACATTCCAGAAAAAGGAACTAAAGGTAAGGAAAGGGAAAATGGAGTCTGCGGCAAGTGAGATTAGCCAATTCAGTGAAAGAGTTCTTGGCACTGCAAGTGAGAAAATAGCTTCTAGGGCTAGTATGAGAAAAGTGATACCTACAGTTGGAGGAGAAAAACATGGATATCTTGCAAGGATAGGAAAAACAGGAGCCCCTAGAATAACTGAAGGGGTCGGAGAAAGTGTTCCTAGAATTGCAGGAGGAGGCATCTCAAGAATTGCAAGGATAAGTTCAGGGGGAATTGCAACTGAAGCGAGAAAGCCTAAGATAGTAACTACTCCTGGAACTCCTAAAATATCAGTCCCAGTACCACTTAAAAGATTTCAAACTCCATATATTAAAGGCAAAAAGGAGAAAGAAATGGAAGAATAGTATTGAGCTTACAAAGAGGTAACACCAGGAGAAAATTTAGCATTTTATAAAAGGAGGAGAAAGAATGAAAAACCCAGCAGCTATCACCCAACCTAAGCTTAGTCCGCCCATCGTCACAGGCAAAAAGAAAAAGAACAAAGGGAACTTATCCTACTTAAAGTTTAGAAGAAAACTAAGAAAAGATATGTTCAAAAAGATGATGTAAAATGAGTAGTAATGAAAGTACATTTGAAATCAGACTTAAGAACAATGGTAAGATCTTCAGTCGTCATTACAAGGCTGGCAATGCAAAACAAGCTACTAGGCGTGTAAAAGGCAAGGGTAAAATATTATTTATTAGAAAAGTGCACCCTTGGGATATTGTAGGGACTATTGACTCTATGCAATTAAAAAGCATAATAGGTATTACCCCTAGAGATTTAGAAGAAAGGAGGAAAAATGTAGTAATTAATGACACTACGCTAGACAGCATTGTCTTTCCTAAAAAGGCAAGCTCCCCAAGAAAAAGTAACTGGCAGAAAAATAAAAAGGAGGTTTAAGAATGAAAAGGAGTGATAAGATATGGATGACACTTAATGGAAAGCCAAGCGGAAAAATATGTTGCTACTTTACAACTATCTTTGTCTGGATGCTTTGTGGGATCATTTGGACATTAGCCAGTGTAGGAGTAGTTGTGGTAGCAAGGGAAGGGGCACCATATACAACTTTACTTTTTCTTGCAATTGCCATTCTCTATACTGGAACACTTGTCTACTTTGATTACAAATACAAATACGTAGATGCTATCTATACTAATTACTTACAACGTAGACAAAACCGCTTAGACAAAATAACCAATAATGAAAATATGCAAATTAAAAAGGAGGTTTAACAATGAATCCAGAGAAACAAGAAAACCAAGAAGGACAAAGGCATGACTCAAATGACTCAGTACCATTTGAACCTAATGTAGAAGTAGGCCCCCCTCAAAAACAAGGAGTGAATATCACACAAATTATTGTAGGGGCGATAGTATCAATTATAATAGCATGGGGAATTGTAAGTCTCATAGGTGTTCCTAAAACTACATATAGAGACGATTTTACAAGGCTAGAAACTGACATAGTTGCAGTAAGAAGTGATACTGGGGAATTGTCAACCCAACTTGCAACTTATGCTAAAAAAGCAGATTTGGATAACCTTAGTAGCCAACTTAGCAATTACGTTCCAAGGGCTGAAGTAGCTGCATTAGTTGATATTCCAAATACAATTAAGAGTGAAGTGGCACAAAAGTTTGTGGATTACGAGGCTAGGATAGCTGCAATGGAAGCTACGCTAGCGCAACTGAATCTAGTAGATGAAGGGGGAGATGTTGTTATAAGCGAAGAAGATACAAGGTGGAGTTTTGGAACCCCAGAGATAAACTGTTCAGATTCTAATATGCTTTGCCTAGACTTAGACTACGACAGAATAGAAGAAGAAGGTTTGTACGAAATTGAGTTAACGATAGAGAATATCTCGTCCACACCAGCAGACTTATCCGATGTAGAACTAATATTAGTTTTACAACCCCGTGAGTATGTTCCGATCAATGAGGACGATACTTACTTAGATTCAGATGATACCCCTTGGTTAAGCTGGGATAATGACTTTGTGATAAAAACAAGAGAAGAGCAGGAAGTTTGTAGAAGAATTACTTTTACTAGTGATTATGACAGCATTATTACAGTACTAGAGCCAGGAAATAGTGTACACCTAGACTTAGTACTAGAATTGTACTACAAGTAAGGGAGTTTACGGGACAGGCAAGGATATCTACTCGGGGCCTTCTATCCTCGTCATCAGGTATAGACCTTCAGAGTAATAGTGGAATAAACTCTGGGCGCCTGTCCCGTTATAAGAAAGGATATGCTTATGAGAATATTTTGATAGGAGGTTGCTATCAATGAGCAATGGGATAACATTTCATACTTTAGAAGACGCCAAAGACTACAAGAAAATGAAACGTGCACAAGGACAGATTGTAAGAATAGATAGAGCAGACAATGAATATAAGGCAACAATTACTGGAGAAATTCCATGGACTGAAAAAACAGCACAGGTACTTACAGGCTCCAGTTCGTACCCTTTACTAGAGGGTGAAAAATTACCCCCCATTAAAACAAGAAGGGAACTTAGCAAATATGGAATTGACTACGATATTGACCCTGAGATTACAGACGTTTTACTAGAGTTAAATAGAAAAGGATACAAAACAATGGGAAGTTGCGCTGGACATATGGATAAAGGATTTATAACAATCAGCAGTGAAAGTGCCAAAGGTAATAAAGAAAGAATAATTGACATCCTAGGGGAACACCAGCTCGAAATTAGCAATATAAAGGATGAAGCACACATAACTTCATTCTTCTTTAATCCAATTGGCAAAGTACTCAAGGAATAGAGTTTATGGGATAGGCAAAGTCTATTGTCAACTTTGGGTTTAAAAATCCTATAAAAAACAAACCTTCTGGGTAATAGTGGAATAATCCCAGAAAGCCTGTCCCATAAATTTTCCTGATTAACTAATTCTCCGCTTATTACTACTTTTCTTTTTAGACTCTTCTGATATTCTCTTTTCTTATACTCCCCAACAAGATCTCTATCTTTTTCTCTGTTTTATAGAACTTTTTTTGTTCTCTTCTACTAAAAACTGGCGAAAAATCCTGAAAAGCAGCATTTTTCCTACTTAACAGCTATTTTTAAAGCTGTTGAGTACGCCCCAGCCCCTGCCAACGCTTCTGAACAGGGCTCAGGCGGTGTGATGAGGGATATGGG
>Ga0207997_1000860_pt1 | contig 15565 bp, 23 predicted proteins | sample AntAceMetag02UKN_FD_184777 | JGI IMG/M metagenome (GOLD analysis project Ga0207997, IMG submission 184777) | Saline lake microbial communities from Ace Lake, Antarctica - Antarctic Ace Lake Metagenome 02UKN (SPAdes) (version 2) | ecosystem: Environmental > Aquatic > Non-marine Saline and...
TAATATGTCGCTAACTAAAGAAGAAATGGACAGCCTAAAAACTAGAGCGTTAGAAATAGGACTTGATCGTGAAATAGACACAAAGTTATTTAATATTTCTTCATTCGCATCTAGGACAGCACAAAAAGAGAATGCTGACATAGTTAGCGCAATATGCCGATTGTCGGTTATGCTTAGAGGTTGAGTTTTTAAATTAAAAGGAGGAAGTAAAATGAAGCAGAAAACGTTTTTAGAAGTAATGCTGTACAGTTGGATAGTCTTGATAGTAATAGGCGTAGTTATGTTGTTGTCCTTACCGGCAGATGCAAGCATGAAGGCAGAGAGTAACCTGAGCATCAGGTGCGGGAACGTAGAAGGCATGGAAAGTATGAGTGGTATAAGCTATCTAAACGAGACTGAGAATAGCAGCCTGGAGCTTGGCGTTAAATACAGCTATAACTCCAGCAATTACGAAAAGGAAGGCGAGACATTAGAGGTTTACGGGAAACACAAACAAGACTTAGCGAATAAAAGGTATTTTTATACATTTGACGTTAATTCTTTCTATGATCATGCACGTTCTTTACAATACAGAAATACGTTAGGCCCTGGTTTGGGAGTAAAAATTATCTCTAATAAAAATATAAACCTGACTCTGGATGCCGGGGCCTCTTATGCTGTAGAGAAGTACAAGGAAGCAGACTTAGACGACAAGGCATTGCTGAGATGCCGAGAACAGTTTTCCTGGCAGGTAGCAGATAACGTGAGGCTTAAACAGAGGGTTGAGTTCTTCCCTGAGATAGACGAACTTGATCGTTGCAGGATAGAGGGCGAGGTAAGCGTTACTGTAGACGTAACCGAAGGATTAGGATTAAAAGGCAGCTTCACCGACACCTGGAATAGTCACGTAGGTGAGGGAGTGGAAAGGAACGATGTTGCTATGAGCATGGGGTTGGTTTATGAGTTTTAAGATACCAAAAAGTTTTAAATTGATGGGGCGAACGATAGAAGTTGAGTACAATGAAAAGCTAGACGACAGTACTGGAGCTTTTGGAAGAGTTCTTTTTAGAAAAAACAAAGTAATTCTTCAACCGTCCACAGACAGCGTTGGCATACATCATACTTCAATAGAAGAATCATTCCTACATGAACTTGTTCACTGGATTTTCTTTATGCTTTCAGAGGACAAAGACTTAGGTAGCAATGAAAAGCTTGTTGACGGGATTGCAGCGTTGCTACATCAAGCATTAACAACAATGGAGTATCTTAATGAATGATGGTTGAGAATCGCAATAAACTAAAAGGGGGAACGAATGAGAGAATTAAGTATTGGTAGTAAATGTTTTACAAAGGTAATTGTGATAGATGAACCAAGTCTTCAAAATAATGCTTGCCATGAGTACAGGATAGAGACTGTTACTAAAGATCAGGACGGGCCACAACCAGTAGCTATTGTTGCACAAGTTTCTTTCCAGGACGGGCCAATAAAAGAAGCTGGAGTTAATGGTTGCCACCATGAAGATTTACTTGCTATTGTAATTCATAGGCTCCAAAGCTTTCAGGCTGGGGAGTATAGGTGTAGAGAAAACGCTTTAGCTCTCACTAAGATTGAAGAAGCTATACATTGGTTGAACCACAGAACAAACGAAAGGGTAAAGCGTGGGGTTGAAGGGACTAACGCTAAATGAGCCCAATAAAATGCGGTCCCTTCTCCAACAAACCATTATCCTACAACACAAGAGATTACAACAAAATAACAGCACTCTGGGCTTCAGGTAAAATAACTGACGCAGACAAAGAGCGTGGAATAAAGAAGGCTGGTTTCTACTGTTCTGTGGAAGGTTGCAGTTTCATCGTAAAGAAGGCGGCATTAAAAGCCTTGGGGAAAATAAAATAACCTAAACAACTGGGGGAAATAATGGATTGGACAAAGAGCAAAAGAGTAAAGGCAGCATTAGAGCAAGAAATAGAAGAATTAAAGAAACAGGTTGCAGAACTAAAACTTCAGCGTGAATTCGTAAAGAGGTTGAAGTATCTAAAAAGAAGGCCGAAGAGATAGCGGCTCTATTGTGGGTATTTACCTGGGTTAGCTGGCGCAATGGGGGCGGCAATGGGTGATCCAAGCCTTAGAGGTGGGCAAGAAGGATTGTACGGGTCAGCACTACAAGACAATAAGGGTAAAAAGTATAGATCGTACAGTAGGGATATCAAAATAAGCGTTCTGCAAATGTTACAAGAGGACTAAAGCAATGAAAAAGATTATCATGATAGCATTATTTTGTGGCATTTTAGCAGGATGTGGCGGATGGACAACCAAAAGAGTTCACTTCTCCCGTGACTACATCAACGAATTAAGCGACAAAGTAGCCTCGCAAAAGAAAGAACTGGCGAGTAACGAGCGATTAACCAGAAGGCGAGAGGACGTATTAGATTTTTCCTTAGAAAAGGTGAGTATTTTAAGAGCCAATCTTGAAAAAAGGGAACTTGAACTGTCTGAATGTAAGAAAAGCTTACAAAAGGTAACAGATAAGTCCATATATGAGTTAGATAAATTAATTGTAGCTCCAGGAGATTGGTTAAGCTCTATCTCTAAGGCATATTACGGCAACATCTTGGGTTGGGTAGCTATCTGGGAGGCGAATGAGAATGTAAAAAATCCAGACATGGTCTTTCCGGGCCAAGTCTTACGCCTCCCGATTGAAATGACTGACGAAGAACTTAAGAGAGCGGAAAAGGTGCATAATGAGCGATATTAATAGCCAAAATAAAGTTAGGTTTGCATGTAACTCTTTATCTGGAGAATGTAAGTTCAGAACTAAGAACAACTACTATGGCTGGCATTGTGACGATCCTGTTCAATTTATGATTGGGAAGGAGCGGTGTAATAGCCGTGGTGGGCTTATAGACACAGGAGAGCCCAAAGAGACACCACCTGAAACTGCTTTTATTTGCAATTCTGCTCATACTCTATGTCGTTTTAAAACGAAGAATGAACAGCACGGGAATGTTTGCGCTGACGAAACCCAAACTCTTTTGCCAGAAGATGAACGGTGTTCTTGCCTTGGCGATTATGTTAGTCTTAATGCGGTTGTAAGAGTGGTTGCTGGGCAGCTTGGTGTGTTAAAAAATAAGCCAGAAGCAATCAAGCACGATGACGGAAAACTCAGGTATGACCTAATTCCACCCTCCCCCTTGGAAGAAGTTGCACGATTATATACAACAGGAGCCAAACTCTATGGTGTAAGAAATTGGGAAAAAGGAATGGCTTGGGGTAGATGTTTTGCTGCAATGATGCGTCATGGTTGGGCTTATTGGCGAGGAGAAACCCACTGTCCTAAAGACGGGCAGCACCATCTTAGTAGCGTAGTGTTTTGGTGCTTCGCTCTGATGACTTACGAGAAGACTCACAAGGAACTAGATGACCGAACAAAAGATTAAATACAAAGAGCTAACTAAGCCTCGCTGGTGGGCATGGGACAGAAAGTATGAACTCCTTGAGGATTACACGTATTATTTTGATGAAAGCATAGTTAAGACAGGGATAAGTTTATATCATACTTCAGCAGAAACTGTTTTTGTTTATATTGACAAGACAAGAATAATTTGCAAAAAAGGATTTGTGTTCGGCCCAAGCGGCCCCACATTCGATACTCCAGCTTTCATGCGAGGGGCCTGTGTTCACGATGCAATATACTGGTTTATTAGAAATGAATTTCTTTCTGTCTCTTGGAAAGCTATTGGTGATCTTATTTTAAAGGAACTTTGCGTAGAGGACGGAATGAGCAAGTTCAGGGCAAACTATATTTACCTTGCGGTAAAGGTCTTTGGGTGGTACTCTTTACAGTGACAAACGGTATCCATAAGAAAGAGCATGAATTAAGGCCGTAACAACTTTGTACCGCTCCTCCTTGTGTGGAATGCAAAGTTAAACATTAAACAGTTGGGATAAATAATAGACGGCAACGCCCTAAAAGAACTCCAACAAAAATGCTCTCTGCCATAATTAAGTGGCTAGGGTATGTTAGATGGCATGGCATCGGCGGGGAATTGTGGGTAAAAGTTTATCACAAGGATTAAATATCTTAAAACGTAAATAGACAATACTCGAAAAACTGGGAACAGGCGTTTTGTTTTGTTTCTTTCTTTGCCCGTCTGGAGGATTTGTTTATTCTACTACTAAGAGCTAAATTCAAAGGGTCCTTTAGGGGAGTCCAGAGAAAAGGCCACTTTTACAATGTTGTTTTATGAAAAACTATAGAAATCAACGTCTTACCAATTCGCGGAGATTGATTAAATTGCTTAAAAACGATCATTCTTTATGGAACGGCAAGATATATAAAGATTGTATTTATTTAAAGACCTTTGGGTGTATTAAAATTAACAAAAAAAGATTTTTAAATTCTTTGCCTAACGATTTATTAGAGACCTATCGTAGAGTAGAAAGAATGGATCGAGAGAATTTTTCTTTAGACCAGGAATTTAGAAGAAAGGTTTTAGCGTAACCGTATGATAAAAGTAATAGAAATAGACCCTGTAGCGAAACCACGAATGACCCAATCCGACAAGTGGGGTAAACGTAAATGCGTACAGGAATATTGGAGATACAAAGATGAATTAAAATTAAAGTTGGGGAGTTTTACACTCTTCGATTATGACTACCACTTAACTTTTATTCTCCCAATGCCTAAATCCTGGAGTTTAAAGAAGAGGGATAGCCATAATTTAACACCCCATCAACAAACGCCGGACAAGGATAATTTGGAAAAAGGATTTCTTGATGCACTGTTTACTCAGGATTCGCACATTTGGGATGGGCGTGTCACAAAGCTCTGGGGTAAGTCGGGACGGATAGTTATAGAGCAAGTTAGTGATTCTAGTATAATCGACAGGATCATAAGACATATGAAGCAGGTTGGGATCATGAGTTGTTTATTAAAACCTCAAGCATAATAAAAACAATGTTCAAAAACTTAATCGACAGAAAAGGAAAATTTGAAGGCTTTGTTCCTGGTTTTTATTATGACAGCCAAGGGTATTTAACCGGCTTAAAAGGTCATAACTTTGAGAATAATCATATTCCTGAAGCAATAGTTAAAGAGTTTGGTTACGATTGGGTTAAATCTCCACCCTATTCTGAAGAGATAGCAGACGCGTTTTTGCATGAAGATACTATAAAGAGCCTTAAGGATGTAATGGCTGTCTTCGGCAAGGATAGTTTTGGGGTTGATGCAAGCAACAGAAAAGTCCATCTCAGAGAAATGCCCTATGAAGTATTGACGGTAATGGATGACATGATGTTCAATATGGGAATGACCAGGTTTCTCGGCTTTAAGAAAATGATTCAATATATCAGGGATGGGAAATATTGGAATGCAGCAAGAGAAATCAAGTGGAGCGACGGTCAAAAGCAGGATAAATTTAGCGTATATTACGCTCAAATTAATAGTGTTGTTGCTGCTTTGGAAGATCGGGGTGGTAAGAATACCTTCCATAGGGCAGAGGAAAACATAGGGTTGTTGCTGGAGGCTGCTAAATGAGTGTATATAAAATAGACCGTGGTAAACTCATAAAGGCCGGACGGCGGATAGGCAAGCAATGGACGACGATGGATGAATTTCTCAGGCAAGTACGCGTTCAAAAAAGCAAAGAGTTTCATCGTAAAATGGACAAAGCTGTACGAGAGACACTTATGGCTGTTAAATGAACAAATAACAGCCACAAAACTCAACGGGAATTAATGAAATGAAATACATAACCTTCATAGTGGGAATGGGGATTCTCGCTGTATTACTTATAGGAGATTTTATTATCGACCATTAAACTTAACTAGATAACTAGTCCCCCAGGCTAGAGAAACCACTCTTAAAGGCATATCGTGCGCACGCGATATGCCTTTTTTTGTGGGAAAAGAGGATTATGCCAAAAGAAACAATCATAGAACGTGATATCAGCGCAGTTCAAATAGACGTAATTTGTAAGTTCTGCAAAAAAGGTTTCATGTATAACACAGGCAAAAAGATCATGTACCCTGTAGTCTTGGTAAGTAATCATCATAAGCCCGGATTCTCTTTAATTCATCAATGCAAAGGGTGCGGCAGAGAGTACAGCATCAAAGGGCAGTTCCCGATGTTTAAATATTTGCCTAACCAATCAAACGAATTGCCAGATGAAGATGTTGAGAAAGTTGTCGAACACGAAAAAGTAGCACTGCACTAATGGGCAAACTAAAGGTAGCGATAAAAAACCAACTCGGTCGTTGGGATGTTAGCGAAAGTGGTGAGCGAGTATACACACCAGGGCTCTTTGACATTATTGGATATAAACCACATCCGGGACAGATCATTTGTCACGAGAATGAAAGTAGATTTAAAACTATACGTTCAGGCAGGCGGTGGGGTAAGAGCCTTTTTGCTGCTATGGATGTTATGGATTTAATCTGCACTCCAGGCAGTAGAGGATGGATTGTAGCGCCTAACTATTCTCTTGGAGAGAAAGAGTGGCGGTATATCTGGGACGCTCTGTTTGGTGGCTCCACGTTCCCCAGGAGTGGACTAAAGGACATGATCTACAAGATTGAGCGCAAGACTAACAACCCAGTTCAGGGGCAGATGTATTTAAAGTTTTACTGGGCTTACGATATAGCATTACAGAAACCAGAGCTTGGATTAAGCCCACAACCAGTAGAGATAATTGTTAAGAGTTTCGATAATCGTGTAAGTTTGCTTGGAGATGAACTTGACTGGATCATCCTGTCAGAGGGATCGTTATTTCTTCGTGAGATTTGGGAGAAGTTTTTACAGCAAACATTAACTTCAAGAGAGGGAAGGCTGTCTATCCCAAGTACTAGCTCTGATGTTAGTGATTTCATGGATGATTTTTATAAGTTAGGGCAAAATCCTGCAGAAATAGATTATTTTAGTAGGGAAGCACCAAGTTATGAGAATCCTCACTGGGCTCCAAACGTAGAGAAAGAAAAGAGTAGGCTACTTAAACTAGTAGCTACAGGGCAGATGTCAGAAGAAGCTTACGAAGAGCAAATTGAAGGCAAGAAAGTAAACTACACAGGAAGATATTACAAGGAATTTAACCATAGGATACACGTCCAAGACTTGGAAGTTGACCCACATAGTGTTGCTTTTAGAGCTTGGGATTTCGGATATCGGCATCCCTCTATAATATGGGCGCAGATTAACAAGCAAGATCAAATGCTTTGGCTGCACACATATCTTGGTTCAGATTTAGATGATATAGACCTGTGCTGGCTAGGAATGTTTCTTTCAGGGGAATTGCTGGTTGACAAAAACCTTAAATTTTACAGGGTAGGTTCAGATAAAAAAAGAGAATATTTACCGAAAAATATATACAACAGAATAAAAGCAGAGCAGTTGCTTCCCTTTTTTAACTCTAACACAAAAATTGAATTTAATGATTTTTGTGATGCTTACGGTGGTGTACAGGAAAAGAGTTCAAGAGGTTCAAGTATTCAGGTAATGAATACGTTTGGTTTATATCCAAGATACACGTTCGAGAGGATTAAAAATGACGAGACTGAGCCTGAGAGTGTAAAGATTATAAGGGCCGACCTTAAGTTAAGAGAACATAAAGTCCCTAATTTTATCGTTAACAGATCGAACACCTTAGGCGTTGAGATGTTTAGAAACCTATCCTTTGAAAAACGTAAGGACGGGGCAATAGCACATAAGTATAAAAAGGAAGGATATTACGAGCATCCTCATGATTGTTTAAGGTATTTGGAGAAACACACAAGAAAGTATATGTTGTATAAATATAAAAACCTCGTTGAAGGTCGGTATAGTTACGCAAAATGATAAACACAACTAAAAGCAAAAAGATTAAATTAACAGAAAAACAGAATAAAGAGTTATGCGCAATGATTAAGCATGACTATAATCAAGATATAGACGTTTCTTCTAAGGGCATGAGGACTAAGCTTGCCAGATTTCAGGAGCAGACTAAAGGCCTTTTGCAGAAGGGGAAAGAAAAAGAGGACTGGCAGGCCGACTTATCTCTGCCGATAACAAAGAGCCACAAGACTGCAATAGCCGCAAAAATGTTTGAGGCCATTCATGACTCTGAGCAGATAGTACACTTCCAACCAACATCAAGAGAGGACGTTGAGGCTACAGAGAAGAAAGAAAAATGGTTCAACGGTAAACTCAAGAACTACACCAAGAACCATGAGCGCAATCTTGACAGGAGCATTAACAAGGTAGCGCAAGACGGGGTAGTGGTTTTTTACACATACTACGAGCGAGAGATTAAACCTAATATAGAAGTTGAAACATTTGAGCTGTCCCCGGAAGACATTGCAGATGATCAGGCTTTCGATATAAAAGTAAACTCTGTCGTTGTGCAGATGTATGGTGCAGAGGCTAATTATCGCACTATAGGTGAATACAAGTATGAAATAAAAGTTAAAAGAAAGACGATGATAGATAGTAACGTGAAGGCTAAAGACGACAAAGAGGTCTTAGATTTCTATCCAGACACAGATAATATGGTGCTGTATGTTGATAAGCATAAAATGGCAGTTAAGTATGACGGAGCGCAAATCGCGCCTCTTAACCTTGACGATATTTACTTTGATCAAAACGCAACTGACTTCCAAGCTGCCAGATGGGTGCAACTTAGATTCACGGAAAATCCTTTCGCTATTGATTTTAAGTTTAAAGAAGGTGTTTATGATAGCTTAAAGCAAGAGGACATAGAGTTAATAAAAAAATGCAAGTCAGATAAGGAGAGCGAGAACGATACTCCAATAACAGATGTCGTTAAAGATAACCAGGGCATTGATGAAGATAGTACTGGGAATGAGTATATATCAGAAATCAGGGCAAGAAAATGTTTTTACTCTTACGATATCTCAGGGACAGGGAAGCTTGAAGAGATAATAGTAACTTACATTCCAAAGATAAACAAGATAGCTAACGTAAGACATTTACACATGATCTACCCTCACGGGGAGAGACCTTTCACCTTCTCTAACTATGACATAGAGGACGAAGAGTCGATCTGGGGTATTGGTATCCCTGAAAACCTGGAGAGTTTACAGGAGGGGAGCGATGTTTCTTATAACTTATGGCTTGATTATTCTACCCTTATCTCTACTCCAATGGGGAAGGTTAAACTTGGGTCTTCCACCCAGTCAAACATGGAAGATAAAAAGATTGAGATTGAACCAGGAACATTCGTGCCTGTTGGCGAGATGGACGATTTAGCGTTCATGCAATTCCCGCAGAACCCTAATTTTGCTTTACAGGACATTGCCCTTCAAGGTCAGTTTGCAGAGAAAGTAACCGGAGTCTCAGATGCAACATTTGGGAAGCAGCAATCTTCAAGGCAGCCAGTCGGGACGACATTAAAACTAATAGCTGAAATAAACATAAGAACAAGGGTGGTTTTAAGACGTTTCCTGCTTGGATATAAAGAAGCCTTAAAGCAGGCATATAAACTAGAGAGGGCATACGCTCCAAAGACACAGATTTTTAGACAGATGGGAGAGGACGGAGAGCCGTTGTTCTTAGATATCACACAGGAAGAACTGAGAGATTTGCCGGACATGGCGTTCAATACCTCTATCGACAATATAAATAAAGAATTTTTAAGACAGGCAGACATTCTATTATTCCAACAGTTCATGAACCCAATGATGTTGCAGTTAGGAATTGTGCAGCCGCACAACATTTACTACATGGCTAAAAAACTATGCTTGGATTATGAAATTCCTTACTATCATAAGATGTTGACAAAGCCTCCTAATAATCCTGTAGAAGATCAGGACATAGAGAACATGAAGATGATGCAGGGCGAGAAGATAGAAGTTAACGTCCTGGATGATGACCCTGACCATTTAGCTAAGATAGAAGATTTTATCGAAGGCTCAACGGAAATGGACGGAGTGCAGGTTCCTAATGCTGCACTAATAGAACTAGACAGGATGCCGTTATTCAAGACACATATATTGCAACACCGGACACAACTTCAACGTAAAGAAATGGCAAAGATAGCAGCTATGAACGCTGCCCAGAAGCAGGGCGAAAGTATGTTTCCAATGCAGCAACCAGGAGGCATACAAAGACCTAAGACTAATCCTAATATGCCACCAGGGGGAACGCCTGGGACGGGAGGTTAATTGAAAGTAGCACCTTTAACGATTAACGTAGAACCAGAAGATTACGTAGACTTTAAGTCTTTAACAGCCCATCCAGGATGGAAAAAGTATCAAAAAGTATTACAAGGAACAATGGGTAATATTGCTAAAAATATCCTTGATGTTGGGTTAGATGAAAAAGTATATCACACAGAAAGGGGGCGATATCAAGGGACAAAACATAGTATGAATATCCTGGATTATATGGTTAGGTCGTACGAAATGCAGTGCGAAAAAGAACAGAAGAAGTTGGCTAAGAACAAAAAATAAGACATGTAAAATTCTCAGGGAGTCATGACCTTGAGACCATAAAGCAAAAGAGCCATTACGTAGCTATGTCGTAATGGCTTTTTTTATGGATAAATTAAAGGAGCTTTAAAATGCCAGATTTACCAATAGATGTAAACAACAACTTGCTAAACCAGCAACTTGCGGACTCATCATCCCAGGGAACAGAGCAGAACATACCGCCTAATTCTCAGGGCGTAACAAGTGGGAATACTGTTGAATTGGACGAAGGGGGAGTCCCTGTAGAAAATAGAATCGCAGAAGCCAGAAGAAAGCAAACCAAGGCTGAAGATGAAGCTGTTTTTTATAAAAACTTCGCACAGCAACAGCAGGCATTAACTCAGCAAAGTTTGAATAGAATTAACGAAGTTCCAAAGCAGCAAGTAGAGCAGAAAGAAAACCCCTTGTTAAATATTACTGACAAGCAGTTAGAGGACTATGCCTCTATGTCTGACGAGAATGCCGCAGACGTTAATAATATAAGGATAGCAAGGGATGCCGCAAGAGAGGAACACCAATATGCGAAATTTAAACAAAGAGCATTGGTCGATCCTGACTTTGCACGGCAAGAAACCCCTACTGTTAATCCCGAGGCTGTAATCAAAACTGATTATCCTGAGTTGCAAGATTTTAGCTCACCGGCCTTTGCGTCATTCAAAGCTGAATATAATGCTTTAGCAAAGGCGACAGGAGTTGAAGGGAAGCAGTTATATATAGCTGCGGCAGAGAATGCAAAGTTAAGGAATCCAGCTCTGTTTCCAAGAAATAAACAACTGGACTCAAGAGAGACATTGCTTAACCAAAATTCTCAGAATAGTTTCATTCCAGGAAACAGGCAGCAACCTTCAGGCCAGCCAGCTGCATTAACTAATGAAGATATTGCTACTGCTAATGTTATGGGAAATGATCCAAAGCTGCTCGCTCAGATAAAATCTAACTTTAAGTATATTTAACCAGGGAGATTGATATGGCACAAACACAGAAGAAAGAAGAAATTAAGATGACAATGGAAGAAGCGGTTAAACCTCCAATAGGCGAAAGCGACGTAGTTGAGCCTTGGGAGCGACAGACTCAAGAGCAAGCTTACCATGAGGCTGAGAAAAAACACCTTAAGCCAGGAGAGGCAGGGCGTTGGTGTAATCCAAAACTTAGAGAAAAGAACGGCTGGGAAGGCTGGCAGGCCGGAGAAAATTCTCCTAAAGTTGGTGATGAGGTTTTAGCCACAATGCCAATAGAGAAAGAAGCGCAAAGGACAGCGTATTACGCAAATCAAAGCAAAACACAGAAATATATCAGGCAAGAAAACCAAAGAGCAGCGATGGAAGAGTTGAATAAAATAAGATCAAACAGTAAGTCTTTCGCTGTGTCAGCTCAAATTAGTTAAGGGAGGTTGATTTTAATGAGAATCTTAGGTAATGGCGTAGATGCCCCTTTTGGATTAAAACCTTGGGGCAGACAGAGAAGCTTTAGGTGGGTATATGTAGAAGCCTCAGCAACCGCGATTTACCAGTTTTCTCCGGTTTACGGAGAAGCTAATGGTGGGGTTAATATTGTAACCGCTGAAGCAGGTGGAGTAAGCTCGGGGTATGTTCTTGGAACTGCTTTGCAATATAGAGCTTCAACGGCTACGGCTGGTTGGATTATGATTTGTGATGACCCTGACCAGATTTATGAAATACAGGGAGATGATGGTAGCGGAACTCCAGCACAGGCAGATGTTAACGCTAACGCTGTGATGATAGCAACCCATACCCCGACCTATCGAACATCTGCAATAGAACTAGATGTAAGTTCTGTTGCAAATACAGCAACGCATCAACTTAGAATTATAGGTAAGAATGAATCAGACTCCTGGGGAGCGTACACCAGGTATTTAGTAAGAATTAACTACCATGATTCTCTTGACACAACAGGAATCTAAAGATTAAAGGGAGAGTGATATAAATGCAATTAAGAGGAAATTTTGACACCTTAACAACAGCCTTATTAGCAAATCTTGAGCTAATAATGCAGGACGACATGCCAAATCTTAGCCAGGCAATATCGTTGTTTAACGATGTCCCATGCCCTGGCTCTTTCATCAATCATGTTGGCGTAACAGGGGTCGGAAGGCCAAGTATTAGGCCTGAAGGCACAGAGGCTAATCCTGTTTACAGGTTCCCAAAACCCTCAACTCAGTATGTTCCTGAAGATTATTCGCTGTACCTTCAGTTAACGAAAGAACTACTGAGAGATATTCCAAAGCAGGTTGCTCTAGGGCAGTCAGCTTACGATGTCAAGGAGGCGCATGTCGGGAACAAGGACGAAGTGCTTTGCTCTGTTCTTAACAATGGGTTCAGTGGAGCTTACACAGGCTTTGATGGTGTAGCTTTATTCTCCACCGCTCACCCATTATATGGAATCGCAGGTACTCAACCAAACAGGCCTACTGTTGGGATAGATTTTTCTGTCACAGCTTTACAGACAGGAATAAATTCAGTGAAGGCCATGACTAACGACCAGGGTTTTAAGAAGAATGCACAGGCAATGAGAATAGTGCATCCATACCAACTAACCTGGATAGTTGAAGAGACCATTATGTCCCCTGATAGGCCTGACACCTCAGATAGGTCAATCAATGCAGTGAATCGCAGAAGGATGAGCAATGTTGAGTTAATCAATTTAACTGATCCTAACGCCTGGTTCTTATTTCCTGCAAGCAATAGGCAGCATAAATTGTTCTTCGTGAACAAAGAAAAGTTTAACACTGTAGCTGAATACCAGGTGTTGAATAAATCTACAATTATAGTTACTGGAGAGGAATTTGATTACGGGTTCTCTGATTGGTATCCTGCTTGGGGTAGTCCAGGGTCTTCGTAAAACGTTCAGTTGGCAGGGGGCTTTTTGCTCCCTGCCGTAACTATAGGGAAGGAGGTTTCAGTATAGGTTCAAAGACAGTTAAGAAAGTCGTTCCAGCAGTTAAAGAAGAAACAGTAGTGGAAGAAGAGATCGCTCAAAAACAGCCAAAGAAATATGTATATTTTTTAGCTGACACCAAGAATGTAGAAAAATTTAAATTACAGGGATATGGAGATTTCAACGCAACAAAAGATCAAAGGAAAGAACTTATTCCTGTCGAATGCCTTGCGTCTCATAGGCTTTTAAGGAGAGTAAATATGAAAAAAATACTATCAATCATAGTAGTGTTGTCAGTGTTTATATTGTCTGCGGCGTTTTCCTTTGCCCAGGTTCCAGGATTAAGAAATTTTGGCAAAGAGAATGCTCCGTTTCCAAGCGTTACAGTTTTAAGGGGTGGAGGGACAAATGCTGCAAGTGACGTAACTGGATCACATGTACAGAACCTGTTTGCTCCAGGGTGTTTGTGCTATGAATCACTTGCTGGTGACGGGACAACACAGATAGTTAACTGTACCTGGTTTGATGCTAATGGCACGTTTCGGTTTTCGTCTGGAACAGTGACAAGAAGTGGGTCATCTATTAGCACTGACGGTTCTACGGATGGATATGGATTACCTTGGGAGGTTGGTTTTGATTATGAATCAAGTGGGGTAGCAATTGGAAGCCAGAGCTAAAAATATAATTTTCTATAGCTTAATATTATTTCTTCCTCTTGTTAAATTCCCGTTTTTTGGAAATCTGTTTGCTAGAGGCTCACAGTTTGTAGTGTGGGCCTCAGTAGCAGTATTGTTGTTTGCTCTTTGTCAGAAGAATGTCTGGATTAAAACCTTCCTTGTTTATTGCTTAGGTGTCTCGATCTACCATGATTTTTTTACAGGGCAAATAATCAGGGTACAGCAAGGTAAGTTAATCAGAGAGATATTAATCAGGAATTACTCTAAAGACACAATGGTTGTCTGCATAACTCTTTGTATTGCTGTGTATTTAATAAACTTTGTTAAAAAAGCTGATGAAGATTACGTTAAATTGGCTGTGTTTATTTCAAGTTATTTAATGCTTTGGTTTTGGATTGTAAATAATTTCGAGATAAAGATTGGACAGGATTTTGTTCGGGACGCGTACTGGATCGCCGGAGCATTTCTGGCCTTTGCAATACCTTTAGTTTTATCACTGTCCGGCAAGGATGTTTTGAACAAGCTGGCAGCTTCAGTTCTTTTTATAGGAGTGCTGTGGAGCCGATCCTCAATGGCAATCCTGGCTATGTATTCAGGGATAACCTTTTATTTCATAGCAAAGAAAGAGTTTAAGCAACTGGCTGTAGTCTTAGTAGTGTCTTTGGTTTGTTGCCTTGCGCTATTGCCTGTAATTTATTCAGGTAAGATAACCAGAAATACTACAGTAGGAGATATTTGTAATGTTTACACAAGCAAACAACAATGGGTGGATATTTTTAGTTTGCTAAGTAAAAACGAATACAGAAGTTTCCTTTGGAAAAAGTCTCTTACATACAAAAAAGAAGTAAACAGAAAGCCTACAGACAGAAGGACACTAAAAGATAACATCCTTGGTACAGGACTAAGGACATACGTTCAATATCAGTTTCTTGAGGGAGCAGATACGATAAGCTCTCACGCTCATAATGAGTTCCTGGAAACCTGGTGTGAGCTGGGAGTGATTGGGTTGTTCATTGTTATATGTTTCCTCGTAAATTTATATTGTATTAAATGTCCAGTTGAGTACAAGGCTTCATTAACTGCAATTATTGTGCATAGTTTAGGGTATTACCCTTGCAGGTTGGCTTCTACAGGCTTACTAATAATAATCTGCATAGGAATGATTGAAAAATATAGAGTTAAAAAGGAGAGTCATGCTGAAAAAATTAGCATTCGCCTTCGTAACCATTTTGCTGGCTTCGGCAATATGCTTAAGCGCAAGAAATGCGTATAGCGGAGAGTATAAACTAACTGAAGATTACGCTCTTTCTGAGTATGTGTTCGTTGAGTATGGATTTGACGAGTACAAGCTAGAGGACGATGCCGACTTTATAACTAACGGCCTCCTTGCCTACTGGAAAATGGACGAAGGCACAGGCCAGGAGCTTGGAGACTCAGGGGAAGAAGATAACCCTCTAATGCTTGGCTCAACCACGGGGGCAGACACGAACGATCCTTCCTGGACGGACGGAGTTCCTGCCCTTGACGGAGTTGATAATTACTGTCGGCAAGAGAT
>Ga0207997_1000861_pt1 | contig 15560 bp, 17 predicted proteins | sample AntAceMetag02UKN_FD_184777 | JGI IMG/M metagenome (GOLD analysis project Ga0207997, IMG submission 184777) | Saline lake microbial communities from Ace Lake, Antarctica - Antarctic Ace Lake Metagenome 02UKN (SPAdes) (version 2) | ecosystem: Environmental > Aquatic > Non-marine Saline and...
CATAAACCCCGGCGGGTGTTGAACCTGGAACCCATGCTTTTGTTCCCGCCCAATAATATCGGCCATTATTCCCGCTTATATGGCAGCTAAAAGACACCCACCAATAGCAGGAACTTGGATTCAAAAGCAATCGGGTATAGCTAGTGTTTGTGTCGGCGTTAAATCGAGTCCTTAAAGTCTTTGGGTCTGTTCCCGTTCCGCCGCCTCTTATGCTTAGTGCGGATGTATATGCCGGAGACCATATACAACTATACCACCCGGCAACTGATTCGTAGTAAAAGGTTCCATCCCACGCAGTAAGCCCAGACGAGTCGGGACAATCGCCACAATCAATACCGAAGTCGCCATCTGCGTAACTGGCTATCTGATAACAACTGGCCGGCGAAGATGGACACGCTGGACACTTACCGTATTTCAGTGAGCCAGAACTGGCATAAACCAAATGCCCTGTTGTTTGATATGATAAATGATCTGCCATCAACACGCCTCGGCTGTGTCTACTGTTGTCCATGTCGGGGTGGAACTTTGTACCAGTTTCAATTTACCGCCAACTATCTCTATATTCAAGGTGCGCTTATCTTGTCTGAGTATATGGGTTGCTGTATTAAAATCAACATCTACCACAACCGTAACCGTTGTTTCGTCTATCTCTTCCCACTCTATCGTACTTGCATTATTGTAAAGCACCTGCGATTTTGCGGCGTCGTATCCCGTAGCCTCAGTAAGATCAACAGCAATAGCAAGTGTTTCATTGCCGCCGTCCGATCCCTCAGTAAGGTCAATAAGATTACCAGCAGTGAGCTTGCCATTAAGATAGCCAGGTGTCGTATCATTGCTTGAAACTTTTGATAATCCGCCCTCTATCCATCCCTTTACGCCCGCCGTACTTGTGCCGTAAGCCTTGTTATTGCCCGGGGATGCCGCATCACCCACAAGATGTAATTCCTTTGTATCTATCTCTATGCTTTGCTTCCATCCAGGCGTCTCGATATTTACGTCGCCCGTGTGCTTTTGCACCCATACTTCAGACCGAATTGTCCCGATAAGAATATGCTTGGTGATAACACCCGCCGTCTCTGACCAATTATCATAACTGCCTCCCGTCAAGACCTGTAATGTTGTCGTAATAGAGTAGGGCGCACCGGCGGCGTTCTCGGTAATCGTATACTTCACGCATACGTCTTTATCAACCGCGACGGACTGACCAGTCAATCCAGTAATGGTGGCAGATTGGTTTGGTGCATAAACAGACCCGCCATTAACATTAAGGTCGCCATCGCTGTCTATCTTGCCATAAAACGGCATCTCGGCGATAGCTGGCGGAGAGTACTGCCATAGCATATTGTAGAGGTTGGCGAAGTCAATGCCTATCCTTACCCTGCCGTCGTCTTTGGTGGCAGTTACGCAATTGCTGCCATAAATCCACTCAAAACCAAAGAACCACCGCGCAACCTTCTTTATGAAGTGCGACGGCGTAATGGATTGGCGCATGACTCTCATTAGTTTTTTTAAGTCCATGCTGTTTTAGTCCAAAGCATTTGAGTTGCGGCTACAATAGGTGCTTGCCAGAAAGTCATAAAGTGCCGGTAATAAATAGTCTCTGCGCCCGTCGTCGGGTGGCGCTCTGTCTCAATCTCAATGGCGACTTTGCGACACCAAAAGATCCCCGCCGTTGCCACGGGTGGAGTTATGCCCGCTGGCCATGTTCCGTTGATATGATGCTGCCATGCCGAGTAATTAGTCGTCGAGACAAACTCTATCTCCCACGTTAATAGGCTTTCTTTGATAGGGTCGGGTTCGAGTGTGGTAAAGTCAGAGCCAGACGGCCAATTAGAGAACATATTCCAATAGCCAATGGTGACGACGCCATCGACTACCTTTGACCACGGAATTAGGCTGTAGAAGTTGCGTTCTTCCAGTATGCCAAGCGGCGCGCCTGTTGCTGGATTCGCAAAGCACCATCCGTTGCCTACTTGCCTGGCAGTGATGGTCATATTGTTAAAGACCTCGATAGATACGGCCATTTGCACGTTATCAACGTACCAGCCAGCGCCGCCAATCGCGTCACCGTCAAAGTCGTCAACCCACGTTGCTGTTGATCCTCGAAGTGGTATATCAGCCCTGCTGTCGTAGTTGAACTTGGCGGATGCCTGTCCTGTCGATGGGTTAACTCGTAGCGTGTTGAATATAAGTTCTGTTGCCATCAGTATGCCCCTACGTTCTGCCATCCGGCAAGGTTTAGCATTCGTTCATTTATTTCTTGCAAGATATCTTTCATTTGCAATGTCGAGGCGTTATTTTTCTTGGCTTCCAAGAGCTGCTTCTTGAGTGAATCTATATCAAATCCGGCGATCTTAGCCTGTAATTGAGTGGCTTGTTTCTCCAATAGCACTATAGCGTTTTCTGTCGTCACCCTTCCCGGCGCACCCTGGCTAATTGATTCTTTACCCTTTTTTATGTCGGCAAGTACGCGCTGCAATGCTTCTTTTGCATCGCTGTATGACTTTGCTCTTTTTTCTGCTTCAGCTTCCTTTATCTGATATTCCTGCATCCCTGTGCTTTGCGCTTCTTTGGCAATCCTGACAGCTTTTTCTTTTGCTTCGGCTTCAACCTTATTAACAGCATTACGAATAACCCCGGCTTCTCTTTGCCTCTCCAATTCCTTTCTCCTGGCGTCAATAATATCCTGTTCCTTCAAGGCGTTCTCTAAGCGAATATCTAATATCTTTTTATCTAATTCAGCGTTGCGGGTTCGCATATCGTCAAGTGCTTTTCTTGCTTTCTCAATGGCATCTTGCCGTCCGGTAATGTTTTTCTCTGACTGCTCTTTGACCTTCTCTGCTTGCTCTTTTGCTTTAGTTATTTGATCTTTTGCTTTCTCTGCTTGCTTTATATCTCTGTCTGTTTTCTGCTTCTCTTTTAGCCATTGCACCTCTGCCCTATCTTTACCCTCCAACCTTCGCCCAAATACACGCGCATCGTGTTCGTTTCCTCTTGCGCGCTTGATCATTTCCCTCTCTTCGCGCTGGTCACGCTTGTCCTGCTGCCTTGCTGCTCTCTGATTACGCCTTAAAGCGCCTGGCTTAAGCTGTGCGTTCGCCAGTGCTTGCGCCACTTTGTTGCCGCCTATGCGCCCGACGATTACCGCGTGTTTCTTTTCGGCTTCTGCAACCTTTTTTTGCGCCGCCTGAATCGCTTCTGCACCTTTTTCTTGTGCAACCCTAAGTGCGTTCGCTGCGTCCTTGATTTTTTGCTTGCCCGCCTCAAATGCTTCTTGAAGTTTATTGGCTTCAAAATTAGCGGCCTTTTTTGCTGCGGACAATTTCGCCGCACCCGCAACCCTTAATCCCCTGACTGCATCGGTATGGTCTCTTGCTGATTGTTGATGACGGCTTTTAATCTCCGCTTCAATGATGGCTTGCCGCTCATTATTGGCTGCCTGTGCCATGTTTGCCTCTTCAAGTGCAAGTGCGCGCCTTTGTGCAAACTGCGCTTCGATAAATGCAAACTGCTTTTCCGCGTGAATCGCTGACGCTTCAGCTAACGCCTTTTTTTCTGCAAGCAACTCGCGCTCTGCCTTTTCCGCCCATGTCCTCTCTGCGCGTTTCGCGAAATATTCGGGGTCTCTTTTTATGAGCGCCCGGTCTGTATCGGCGCTTGATAGCGTTTCGTGCTTGCCGTAGCCCATTGCACCCTCTATCGCCGCATCTCCAATTTTGTATCCGATGTATCCAAAGACTGCTGCCACCACTGCTGCCAGTCCAATACTTGCGCCTACGCCAGCGCCGCCGGCTGTGCCTATGCCACCAGTCAAAAAGCCACCACCAGCCGTTGCCGCCGCTTTGCTTGTGAATCCGGTGGGTAAAGGCGAAGGCTTTCCGTACCCTGCCATTACCGATGCACCTGGCGAAGTTGGGCGATAGCCTAAATCCATTGGGCTTTGCCCTTGCAGTTTCCTGTAAGCCGCCCAGCGTCCCAGCGTCCCGCCTGCGTGTGTGCCTACTGCCAATGCGCCTGCACCACCTGCACCACCTGCACCACCACCACCACCACCACCACCACCAGGCAACCAATGTGCGGCTTTTGCTGCCCCCGCCGCCATCGCAAGCGCACGATACGCCTTTGTTGTTGTCTCTGCCGCCCGCGTTGTAGCTTCCAGTATCTTATAAGCGGCATACGTCATGCCTAAGTTTTTTAAAAGAACCCGGTGCTTGATAATGAAGTCAGCCAGCCACTTCATTTTTCCGTATAGGCTCTCGATAATATCCCGAGCTGCTCGCCCCCATTCTTGCAATTCCCCGGATGCGCGCAATTCCTGAATCCGCCCTATGATTTCGCGCATAATATCCGAAAGCATCGGTAACGCCTCTTCGCCTATCTCAGCTAAGGCCTGATTGACATTATCCTGCAGTGTTGTCCATGCGCCGCCAGCCGTCAACGCCAGCTTGCTTGTCATACCCGTATAACGCCCCATTGCCGCAGTTACAGCGCCCCATGACTGAGCAAAGCCAGCATTAGCCGCTACAAGTTTCTCTATCTCAGTTCGTGCTTGGCCAGACAACGCTCCTATCTGTTGTAAGCGCCGGAGTGGGCGCCCTATGTCTTTCCGACCGGACTTAAGTGTAGAATACAGCCGTCCAAACCAAACGGCCAGCTCGTCTATCCTTTCGCCAGTACCAGCCGAAACATCGCCCACAAACTCTAGCGCCTTACCAGTCGCCAACGCGCCATCTGTCATAACCTGCAATGTCTTGCTGGCTCTGACTATCTCGGGCAACCGAAATGGCGTCCGTGCGGCAAAATCTTCTAATCCCTTAAACCTTTCTTGCGCTTCTTTTATGCCCCCCAACAGCACCTCTAATTGCACCATAAACTGCTCTTTTTGTATCGCCGGGCGCAAAACCATACGCGCCGCAGCTACCGCAGCTAAGCTAATCATCGCATTCTGCACCGTCAAAAGCGCATGTACCGCACGATTCGCGCCGCCTATGGTGTCACGCCATAAACGCTTAAACCCGCGCCGAACCGAAATCAATACAGCCTTTGTCTGGTCGATTGCTTTAAGAATAATATTTACTGTTGGGCTACCCATTGTTATTGTACTTTGACACTGCTGCGTATGCGTCAACTATCCCATCAAACTCAGCGAGGAATAGTTGACGCATATCTTTGCGGCGGAACATTAGAAAGGCGCACACCCGCATAATCTTGCGCGCAAGCCATACGCGCCGTGTGCATGTCGGTGCTTCTGACTCTGGCCGGATCTCGGCGCCTAAAACCTGCGCGAGCGTCGTCATACGCGCCTCGTCGATATATCCAGCGCCCATGCAGATAACACATGTATTATCATGTGCCTTGCACGCCGGGCAAACCGTAGCAATTCCGTCACGGGTGAAGTGGAAGCCTAATTCATCGACTGCTTGTTTGACTTTTGCATTAAGAAACATCGGGTGAAGCCTCAGTATTAGCGTCTATTAGTCGTCGCCGGAATTGTGCAAATGCTTTTGCCGCATGTAACACGCCCGGCGTTACTCCATGCGCATGTGCATCCCCGGATTCCCGCCTAATCCAGACTACTTGCTGTGTGGGAACATTCCACATCCAGTAGCCAATGGTTCCGCCGTATTCCTTTGCCATCTCAGAGACTTCATACAACGCACGAAAGGAATTCTTGTCGTCGTCGGAGATGAACGTATCGGGGAACCCTGCGTATGCTGATTGAACGGCAACCAAAAGCTCTTCTTGTGTGATCAATAATACACTTTGCGCCCAGAGGGTTAAGGTATCGCGGGCGATAACTGGATCCGACAATAAACCAAGTAATTCTGCGTCCCGACTGTACGCCACGCAATATGCAAGTAGCCACTCCATAACGGGGTCATCTTCTTCAAACCACTTGCTAACACGCTTGACGACTTCCGTACTGCCAATCGTCGGAAGATAAAACGAAAGGTTTTCCGTTATCTTTACCGGCTGATCGAGCAGCACGGAAGCGGGACACGTTCCGCCATGTTCCTGGAGGACGCTGTGCAAGCGAATAATTTCAATTAGGTCGCCGATAGCGATTGTGCCTATACGCTCCAATGCTTTCTTTAACTCAGGCGACTTGTCCATGTCGGTTATCACAATAGATGCTTGACTCATCTTGTTCGCTCCTTTTTTGCTTATTCCGCTACAACGGTGCGAACTAGAGCGGTGTCATAACTCCATTGCACAGTAGCTCCTTCGTGATCTTGATTGCCCTGTGATTCGGCGGTATTCGGCAAGGTAAACCCGGTCGAAATTAGCGTCGGCGTAGAAATAAATGTCATATCGCCATCAACACGACCATCGGCATCTGTGCCAACCCAGTGCGTACCCGCGCCGCCGTTGTTGTCTTTGTGCGTGAGTGCATAGTTGAGACTCACCCCGATACAGTCACAATCGGTATCACTGTTAGCCATTGGCAGGTTAGCTGGAACTCCCCATCCTGCCATTGCATCACCAATTAAGGCGGTCAAGGCAAGCTCGTACCCGTCAAAGTCACCGGCTGCACCTACGGCGTGAGCATTTTCGGCATGATTATGCCCGGTAATGTCAATGCCAACCGCTTCCTGACTGGCAAACTTAAATGAGATGCTATCAATATGATAGCCAGCTACAACTTCGCCCAGCTTAAGCGTAAAATCCGTGTCCAAGTCCGCGCCCGTATATTTGTAGCTAACAGACTTTTCAGTTTTAGTTCCGAAAGTGGTCTGGGCAGCTAAATCACCGTTTTCGTCTAATACTCGCCCTACCTCTTTAGTGATAGGTGTGTTGTTGCTTTGCGGCTCAAAACCAGCGCCAAGACTGAATGTGTCAACAGCTCCAAAATCAACTGCTTTGTCTGCCATGATTAGGCTCCTATTTACCTGTTTTGTCTATAGTCGAATGCTTTAAGCATTACTTGAATGACGTTGCGCCCTTCAAAATCGGGCAAGAGAGAGGTTACAACGGGGTCATAGTCAACTCCGTTTATTTTAAGTGTTCTTGCGGGCGTTGCCGCCGGAGGCGAGAATGTCTCGATAACTTCATCTGAAATATCCATTAGCGGCGGCGTCCCAGTACGCCCCATGTTCGCCGAACCGATAATATAGATAGCTACGTCCATGACACGACTATTGCGCGAGCCGGGTTCATTGTGCGCGGCATTATCGACAGTCACAATAGCGGCGGGCATGGTTGCTTGACCGTTGATTGCCGTCATAAGCCCGGTTAAGTCAGTCTCGAAATATGGCTCTATAGATTCAAGTTCTCTGATATCGCCGAGCTTCGCACAAACGTCCGCTATTACGTCCGATAGTCTTCTGTATTTAGGCTGCACTTCCTGCCTCCAATAATAGTCTTGCTTCAAAGGCTGCAATACCCAGCCGCAATATTTCGCTCCGACTAATAATAAACGGGTGGGGCGATTGTATTACTCGCTTTTTGAGAGCAAATACCGGGATAATCTTACTCTTTGACCGGCCGTCCTTGCGGACAATAAGCAGGTTATTCTTTTTGCTCTTTAATATGAAAGTATTCTTGTCGTTGCGGATACTCCGTAGATGCTTATTTGTCCTGCCGTCACCACCATCATTCGCCTTAATCGGCACTGCTAAAAACTTGCCTTGCTTAGGCGTGATAACGCCGCCATGCTCCATCCTACCAGCCGCAGGGTTGTATGAGCGAACATACCGTATATTGCCCCACCCCGAGACAGCGAAAGACCGAGATATTTGCCGCCAGTATGGCTTATTCCCACGCTTACGGGTGTTTTTCCCCACGCCACGTTGCACGGCTTTCGCCCACCTGTAAAGAGCCTTGCCAGGATCTCTGAGCATCCTTTCAAGACGCTCTATTTCGTCGAGAGCATCTTGTGCATCAATAAATATTAGAGGTTCTATCATTAGAAGCCTTTTAGTTTGGCTCGCGTCATTTCAGGCGTGTTGTAGGACACGATGTAGCCTGCTTTCCGGTCTTCGTTTTCCTCTGGCGCTTCATTGCCTAAGCTAATCTTGCCCTGTGCGATATATGCCAAGTCGCGGCGGGCATTGTCGCCTTCGTGCGATATTCCATCGGGAATAATGCCGCCTGGCATCCGCGCATAGATAGCGACATGCAAGAGCTTAATAGCAATACTGCGAAGCACGTTTATGCCGCCTGTGTTTGTCACAGGAGCCGTATAGCGCATTGCTACCCGGCTGTCAATATCCGCTTCTACATTCTCAATATCCTCAGTAAGCCAGCTTTCATCCTCGCGTCCGGTTGCTACGTCAATATACACGTTGAATATCGACTCAAACCGACTCCGTGCCTGTGCTTCCGTGAGGTAGTTACCCATTGCTAATTTTCCTTGACTGAGAGTGCTTTGCTGCCGGCAGATGTTATTGAGTTGACGGCGCCCATGTAAATAACGCCGTTTTCGCCGGTGACATAGATATTAGCGCCAGCCGCCAGAAGCAAGAATCCCTGCCCTGAGACAGCCGCAGTACCTTCGGCAAGGTAAACATCCGTATCGCTGACGTTTTGTATCGTGAGGTGCGTCCGCGCTGAGTTCGCTGCAACAACCTGAGCAGTGGCGGTATTACCAGCCGCAACCGTTTTTATCGCACTATCTCCTATAACAACCATAATTTCCTCCGTAAAGTTAAAAGTAGGGCGAGCGCGGTCAAGTACACCCGCCCTACAAGGCGGCAGTGCCTATGTTATACGATGCCTCCATAGACCAGGTGCGGGAATGTCGGTGCAGCAGCTATCCGACCAGAAGCCAGATAATCCATCCGACCAGTCTCTTCGAGGCGAGCCGGATCAGTGTTCATAAACGGAGCAGCTTCCTTGCGGATTTGAAGCGCAATGGGAGATACCGAATGGCTGGCGTCAATAAGCCACCAATAGCTCGCGTAAGTGCCTGCGATCTCAGGCAACACAACCATTTTACAGCGCCCGCGATTGGGGTTATCAATCGCCACATCGATATGCGTGGTGGACGTACCAGTGTTGGCAACTCGGGTGTTTTCGAGGATGTTCCATGCGGTAGTACGCAGGCTTTCACCAACAACAAGGTGAGTAAATCGCGGCTTGACAAGGCTGCCATTACTAAACTGCCACGCAGAAGCAGCCAGTATTGCAGCATTAAATGATGCAGCGGTCAAAGCGGATGTGGTCTTATTGTCGATGGTATAATCGCCGTATGCGTGATCGTCGGCAACAAGAGCCTTGCCCGTGAACGTGGTGGAGTTGTCGGTCAATACGTCAATAATAATCTCACGCTTTAGCTCCTGCCATGCGTCTGCCATCATCCCAACAACGGCTGCATACTGACCAAACTGGTCATCAAGAATATCATTGAGCGAGATGCCGACTGAATCTTCATAGTCCACGTTTGCAACGGTGAACTTTTGACTTCTTACGTCACGGAAAATACGGTCGCCAACCCACTTACGGAAGCGGGGAACCCGATCAAGCCAGGAATAGAAGTTGCTGGCTGACATACTTGGGAACTGAGTCGCCATAAACATCACTTCGTCAACTTTTGTCTGGTCGAGCATTATTTGCCGCCAGGCAGTAGAGTAGGTGGTGAAAAGCGCATCAAGATTTGCTCTGTTAATATCCATAATGGATTACTCCCTTCGTGTTTTGATTAAGCGTCGTTAATAACCCAAGATCCCAAGTCGGAGGCGTGGGGACTGCCCTCTACCCAGGCGGTAGCATTGACAGTGCGAAGCCATAGCACTTGGCTAACAGCGTCAACGGTGTTATCTACTTTTTTCGCAGCGGCAGATCCCAGAACGGTGTCCCCTGTGGCAGCGGCAATAGAAACGTCGTCTCCGGCGGTGGCGTCTGTCCGAACAAAGCCGAGGCGATAACCTGATACGGCAGTCGGCAGGGTAAATGTCTTAGCGGCGCCATTCATTTCCAAAACAACATTGCCCTGGTGGCATTGCGCAGCGGTCACGGTAAAGTCGTCGGTTTTGGCGACAACCTTAGCGGCGGCGTTGCGGACGGCAAGAGCGAGAGCGCGTGAGCTTTGGTCAACAAATACGCCATCATCGGTAACGTCGTAGCAGATACCAGCGGCAACCAGGTTAGTGCTGGAAAGCCCAACGGTTTGATCGTCTTCAACATAGACAACATCGCCTATGTTCATCCGGGCGACCGGATAAGACGAGCTATTGCCATATAGCCGAATGCTCTGGGTGGGTGTAAGAGTTTCGCCGTCGTCGGTGTTGTCAACGTACTTTTCCGAGATACCGTTGACTTTTAGCCCGAGTGTATCGGCGGCGGCTTGAATTTCGCCGTTTGCGTCGGTGGCAGTCATGCCGCCAGCGTAAATCTTTTCCGTATCAAGTACGGTTACTGCGGTCACGCCGTGGCGCGGACTATCAGGCTCCGGAGCGGATCGATTTGCTGTGAGTGCAGCCATTGTTATCTCCTATTGTTTTTTGGGTTCTTCAACGATTGCGGTCACGCCACACGCTGCCATAACACGATTGAGTGTGTCGTCCTCTTTGAGGGGCGTTGCTGGCAGTTTTGACTTGTCGGTTTGCCCCAACGGGACAATAACACTGGCAACGGGAAGGAAAACGGCGATCTGGTCGGCTGTCTGGGTTTTGCACCACTCAGCCAAGCTCTTTGAGAGCTTGCCGTCGGCGGTGCCCTGCTTGATGAGTTCGTCTTTGCGAGTGTTCTCCATTTGAGCTTCCATTGTCGCGTGTATCTCTTTGAGCTTATTCAGCTCAACAACGGCGTTTTTGGCAAGTTCGCTATTGGAAAGCACCGTGCCCTGTATGACGCTCATACCAGCGTCTGCGGCCACGCCAAGGGGTTCGCGGATTTCAGCCACAAACTTAGCTGAGACTTCAGCTTCCGCCAGCTTGCTTGTCAGCATAGCAATAGCGGCTGCGGCTCCTTCAGGGAGGCTGCCGTCATCTTTAGGCTTCAAGTTCTTAAAGCCCGAAACAGCGTTCATTGCGGTTAAGAATTCGTTCATTCTTTTGCCTTTTGTTTTGGGATTAGCCCATCCGGGCGTTTTTAATGACTCCATCAATTCCGGTGTCACGTCAATTTGATTGGCGAACGCTACAGCCTCAAATGGTGCGGATATTGAGGTAGCGAACCCAGCAGCAAGAGCATCCTGAGCAGTCAGCCAAGTTGTCTTATCCATCATAGCCTTTATCTCTTCACGAGAAAGACTGCTACGGGTCACATAAATTGTAGTAGACGCATCTTCGAGCGCATCAAGCATATTGGCGCTGGCTCGCAGGTCTTTCGCTAAACCTACAGAGGTTGCCTCTACGTTGTGCAGCATAAATGCGGCATTCTTGGCCATGATTCTTTCGTCGCCAGCCATCGCAATGATGCCCGCTGCACTTGCCGCCCAGCCGTCTATATGTACGATCATTTGCGCAGGGTGTTCGAGCATAAGCGCATAAATCGCCAGCCCGTCCGATACCGCGCCGCCGGCAGAGTTTATGCGTACATGTATCGGCTCATTGCCTTCGATTCGGCTCAGTTCATGCCGAAAGCGGTTACTCGACAACCCGCCTTCGCCGATTTTGTTATAAATAAATATTTCACGCGCCATCATCTGTCTCCTTGTCAGGCTTTACAGGGGAAAGGGCGATATTAAAGCCGAATCGCTTATTGATAGCGTCAACGTCTACAGAGTAGCCAGCCGCCGCGAGGCTTGCAATGCCCTGAGCTACGGACGCGAACGCCTGACTGTCACGCTGTAAGTTAATTGGCGGGTCAAGCAAAAACTTCATTGTCGGGACGGGCGCATCGGCTCCGTAGTTGTAAAGCACAATCAACCGTAATAGGCTTTGCTTGACGCTGGCAGCCACAGCATGGCAATCGGACGCCCGAAGATCCTGCCGTATCCGTTCATGCACTTGCCCTAGAGCGAAAGAACCGCCACCGCCGGTAGTGGTTGAAAGCTCTTGCCCTAATATCAGCCGCGTTACAGAACGCTCAAAGTAATCGAGTACGGCTTGATATGGAGAAGTGCCACCATTGCTCGGGGTTACGAAATCAAGCTCAACGCTTTTGCTGACAACCGCGCCGCCGTCACTGGAAAAGTTTTTAACCAGAGTTGCCATGTTGCCGCGCTCAGTTTCCCATGCAGACGGGTCTATTTTAGCCGCAACAAACGGCATACCAAACTTTTCAACATAGCGCAGCATATCAATAGTCGAACAGCGCTTAAACGCGTAGATGTAACCTAACGGACGAATTAGTCCGCCAGTAGACATATCACCGCTACGGTGCTGATAGCGATGGAATACCCATTTATTTAGGTCAATTTCAACAGGCTGTGATGCGCCCATAATGTCAATACGGGGAATCATAGAATCGCGCAATGTAAAGTAATGTTGTGGTATGAATTGGAATCCGTCAATTCCTACGCCGCCAGGTTTCCAGATTATTTCAGAAAGAGAGAAGCCGGGAAGTAGTGCGCTTGACATGTAATTGAGTAGCTGTGTGAAATCGCCTAAGTCCCGGCTCACGTCTCCGTTAATCTTACGGATAAAGTTGTCACAGAATAACGCTGTCTCTTTGCCAATGTCGCTATCGTCGTGCAAAGGCGGTACAATCTCGAACGGAGTAGAAGTCAATGCAGATTGCCGTGTCTGCACGGCAGTAAGAATATCCCCGTCCTTTTCCAGGATCTTCTCTGCAAGGTGAGACTGGCGCTGCGTATCGCCCGTGTCAGCAGCTAAAAGAATACTGTCTATATCATCGGGGAAAATATCGCGAGATGGATCCGAAAACCGACTGCGATCTTCGTATTTCGGCCTGAGAACTTGCCCCGAGTCTGGTTTGTCTGCCAAGGTATTGCCTCGCGATTGAGAGGTTATGTTTTCAATACCTTACAAGTAAACAAGCCACCTTGCAATAGTTAGTTATCGCTATTGCACGACGTTGCACGTTGTTGCATTCTTGTCCGCTGGCGGAATGCATCAAGTTCTGACTTACTCGCTTCCCATAACCCTCCAACCTTGCCCGCCGGAAGTTCACGCCTGGCAAGCATAGTAGCGATAGTGCGTGGCGACCGGCCAAGGCGATTCGCGATCTCCTTTATGCCGACTAAAATATCTTTGTTACTCACATCAACCTCCTATGCGTTTTGTTGTCACCGCTATGGTCGGGACGTTTATTGTTTTGGTGCTTAGGCTTGCTTCTGAATTTGCTTTCCCTGTCTATGGGTTGACATTGTGTTATGGGTGGCGAACCACTTGCGGCGTCTAACGCCAGCGACAAAGACCAGAACCTATCTCCATGCCCTGAGCCTGTGCGCGGTGAACTATAAGTAACATAGTTCTTAGAACTTACGCGCTTTTGGACACTATGCAAGTCGTCCCGTAATTCCTCGTCATTCTCGATACGCAGGGTGCGGTTAATAAAAGCTTCTTTGATTAGCACTACAAGCCGTTCGCGGTAAGGCTGGCTATTGAACGGGACGCCAAAAACGCGACCGCCAAACTCACTCTCCATTGCATCACACAAGAACGCGCCCATTGTTGTCTTGTCCATGTGGAAGGCAATCGGGTCGTATTTTTTCCATAGCAACCGCGCCATGCCCATGTGGTCGTCAAGGTCAGCATTTTTCATCACCTCAACCTGACTCAGGTAATAAACGTCACCTATGACTTGCAGCACGCAAAATACAGATAGGTCGCCGGTGCGCGCAACATCAAGCCCCATATATGCCACTGCACCCTGCGCATTTAGTGATTGCATTTCCTCTGTCGAGATTTGCGCTGTCTTAATCAGCGAATACGGGAGCAGTACGGCATCTGTATCTATGGGATTGCAATTATACTCTTGCTGGAATGCCGTCTCTGAGCGCATCTTGTCATGCTCCGCCCGAATAAACCCATCCCGCGACATGTCAAGGTTGCGGACGCTGTTGATCTTCTCGACAAGCCCCTGCTGGACGGCATCATAAATGGTTGTCGTGTGCAGGCTCCAGTTGTCCTTAATACATGCCTTGCATTCGTCGACAAGTTTTTGATGCTGGTTATAGACGCCTCGCGCCCGGCAAGTAGATACAATCTCGACCTGATAGCCCCACATAGTAGCAGGCAGAGCAATGTCCATTAGCTTCGCTTGATCTTTGTGTAGCGCCAATTCGTCAATAAGGAAGTCTCCCTCTTTGCCAGCCGCCGCGTCCGGGTTCGACGACAACGCTGTTATCCGGGATCCGTTAAAGAACTTAATGACGAATGATGTAACCCCGTGCTTGGGGTCAGAGACGACGGTATCAAGGCTGTAAAGTCCCTGAGCGATAGCATTGGCGCACCTCATCCACTTAGCGCAATAAAGAATAAAGTCTTTGGCTGTCTTTTCGTCGCGGGATATAACCCAAGCGTCAAGCCCTTTGTTGGCAAGAGCGCGCCGAACCCGGCGATAGCTTGTGGCGTAGGTGATGCCTATGCGGCGGCTCTTCTCGTAGACCTTTAGCAAGCTATCGTCAAGAATCCAGTCCAGTTGATACGGCAAGAATTGGGGTGACCGGGAAGGTATCCACAAGTCCGCCATCTTCCTCGGCTGGATTATCATTGCTGGTCGTGTTTTTGACATTCTTTTTCCTGATTACCCCAAGCACATCATCCATTCTCTTGATTATCTCTTTGCCATCAAGTGTATTTGTACTGTTAAGATACTCTTCAAGCTCACGTTTCAAGTCTTCATACTTGTGCATGTTGGCCGCTTCAGATTCCGATAGGTAGATGCGGCGCACCAACACAAGCGCAGCAAGCCGCCGACAAACATCCCGGGCTTCATCCGGGTTAGCCTTTTCGAGGCGTTGTTGCAGCTTATATATCAATATGCCGTTCATTGCCATAGCTTGACGATGATCGCTAATCAAGTCTGCAACGGCAGTATCAACAATCATCTGGCTCTCAATGTCGATACGGCGCGCCAGTGTTGACTTGTATTCGTCGGTTCGACGGTAGGCGGAAAAGGAATTGTCAGACAGCTTTTCGGTGTATCCAGCCTCTGCCAAGTCGATACGCGCAAGCCTAGCTGACTTCCCGTCAAGCAAGCTATGGATTACCACCTGCCGAAACTTCATCGGCATAAGGCTAATCTTGTTTTTAGGCTGACGCTTCTGTTTGTGCTTGACAAAGTGGCGCTTTTCTTCCAGCGTCCCGCGTAATGGCCACTCCTTTAGCGCCATGTACTGACACAAGACGGGTAGCGACAAGCCAAGCACCTTGGCGAGAACATCCGGCGCAACCGTGTTAATGTCTGGCATCAATAAAACTCTTCTTTAGCTTCAGGAAGGTTTTCTTGTGAAGATGGAATCCGTGGCATCGGTGCGAGGTGCAAGCCAAGCATACGATTCTGTTCCTTCACCGCCGAAAGCGCTGTAATGGTGTCGCCGACAGCCAGCGCACGGGAATGAATCTCGGCGCACTTGGCAAACTGAAAAGCCTGACGCATCTCCACAACGGGGATGCCGGCAGAGAAGGTTTCATAGGCAGACTGCAGATCTGCGATAAGATCGCCCTGGTTGCCACTGAAGACCTTGGCAATCTCAACAGGTGTATAAC
>Ga0207997_1000862_pt1 | contig 15557 bp, 22 predicted proteins | sample AntAceMetag02UKN_FD_184777 | JGI IMG/M metagenome (GOLD analysis project Ga0207997, IMG submission 184777) | Saline lake microbial communities from Ace Lake, Antarctica - Antarctic Ace Lake Metagenome 02UKN (SPAdes) (version 2) | ecosystem: Environmental > Aquatic > Non-marine Saline and...
TCCTGAATCGGTTGAAATATTCAATAATCAAATTGTAGTTGCTAATTCAGCTGATAAAACCATACAATTTTATGATTTAGGTGGTGTCTATCAGACACAAATAAGTGATTCAAATTGGGTTTATCCAAATGGTTTATGTAATATTAATGATGAAATTTTAGTCGTAATAGACGAGCAGGATTCTACGCTTTATTTTTACGATGTAGATGGAAATTTATTAAACACATTTTCAACGGGCTTAAATTTTCCGAAAGATTGTGTTTTTGTTGATGAAAAATTATATATAACAGATTCCGCAAATCATAGAATAGTCGTTTTAGATACGTTTATTGTTGAAAATATACCGTATTTATCAGCGGCAATAAGAAATTTAACGAGACAATTATATCCAACTGGACGAGCTTGGTGGTTGGTTATTAATAGTATATTTGATAAATTACATCAAGGATTAAGTTATTCAGAAGCAAGGGCATATGAAAATGATTTAAGTGTATTAGATGCAATTCTACCTGACAATGATAATTATACAACCACAGACGCAGAAAACCACGAATCAGTTTATGGTATTGTATCTAATTCAGCGGTTAGTTTAGTGAATAGAAAAAAAGCTATTACAAGAAAAATGCAATATCCGGGTAACATTCCGGCACGTCAAGATTATAGATATATTCAAGCACAACTTCAAGAAGCTGGATTTGATGTTTATATTCATGAAAATAGAACTGAGGTTGGTTTTACATATTATGATTTATTCACGTATGATTCATCAAGATATGATAGTGCATTTATATCTAGTGGTTATACAGTAATTGCTAATTATGTTGATGAATCAAAAGATGCATCATTTAATATAGGTGGACCGAGTACTGAGAATTTCTTATTTTGGGTTGGTGGTTTAGTATATGGCTCATCTGCGAATGTAGATGATGATAGAAAAAACGAATTTAGAGAATTAATTTTAAAATTAAAACCGGCTAATATGGCTGGATTATTACGTATAACTTATATATAAAATATTATGGCAAAGATTTTAAGTGATTCAGCAGGAATAGTAATAGACGCAGATTTTTTAGATGGAAAATTACAAGGCGGAGTAACGGTTGCAAGTGTTGATATTAATCAGGATATTGTTCAATTTTTTCAGAAAATAATGGCATTAGCCAGTATGACTGGCAATAATGATTTTGATAATGAAGTAAATGGGTATCAATTTATTGATGCGTTAAAAGTATTTAATAAATATTATTATGAAAATTATACATCTGGTTCAATAGACCCTACATTAGTACCGGCAGGTCATTTATGGCTTAGTAAAGACGGACAAGTTCAAATTGATGATGCTGGTAATTTAGCTGCACATGATATAACATCTGTTACTAATTTTATAGGAGATAATGCTGGAAAAATAGTTTTATCAGCTGATGTTAGTCAAAATATAGTTGTTAATAATGGGTCTAATACGCCGACAAGTATTACAAAAATAGGTGATGGTTTATATGATATTGAAACTACTGGCTTAGGTGCTTCGATTATATCAATAGGGAATGCGAATAATACCATTGGTACATATCCTTGTAATACGTATATAAATGCAGGTAAATTAAGAATAAGAATAACTGATTTAGCAGGTGCGGCGATTGATTCACCATTTTCTATAATAGCTTATTGGTAGAACTATGGCACAAACATTTGACATAAACATGACGGAAGTCATTGGATTCACTAATAAACTTAGTAAACTTCATAAGTACGCAATACCTTTGGCGATACGTAGTACGTTAAATGATGCCGCTTTTGAAGCAAAAAAAGTATTGCCTTTGGTATGGGATAAAAATTTCACAGTTAGAAAAATGTCATTTATAAAATCCCATGCACGTATAAATAAAAGTTCTAATACTACCAATATAAAAAGCATGGTATCTGAAATAGGCATTTTAAAAGGCAAATCAAAGGCAGGAAATAGATTAGCATTTCAAGAAGTCGGAGGCATTATTGAATCTCATTTTATGCCTAGAGATGTTGCAAGAGATGAGAGTACTAGGTCTGGGAAAATTAGTAAAAGAGCGTATTTTCAAAGAAATAATATTCGTAAAGCTAACAATAAACAGCAGTTTATTAGAATGGCGTATATGAATGCAAAAAGTAATAAATCAGATTTAATATGGTATAAAGATTTAGTTTTTAATGTTGATAGTTTCAGTAGTTCTGGCGGACAATTAGATATTAAATATGATGTGTTATATTCTACCAAGAAATCGAAAGTATTTATTGAAGGGAGGGGGTTTATTCGTAAATCCGCTAAATTAGCTATTCCGAAAATGCCTACTTTTTACCGTAAAAACGCTGAGTTCAGAATCAAAAAAGAAATGATGAAATATATGAAATAAAAATAATAATTATGGAAAAAGTAGAGAAAATTTATAATTCGTTAGTTAGCTCAACATTACTAACTGTAAACACAGATAAAGACTTCAATAAGTTTAAATTATTAATAATGTCTTTATTGGATATTGATAGTAAGTTGGAATGTGAAAATTTAGTTAATGAATTTCTTTCCCACTTGAATGATAATGATATTATAAAGGTAAAAATTAAATAATGAGCTGGAAAGATAAAGTAGAAAATATAGAATTAACAATCACAACTGGAGATGGAAAAGTTTGGCAACCGCTTTGGCGAGAAGCAAATAAAGATGTTGAGTATAATACATCAGGTTTTGAAGCTATTGATATAGAGGGCACTTATGTTAATCGTAAAAAGAAAAAGGGCGATAAATACCCAATTACATTATATTTTACGGGTGAAGATTGTGTTGACGATGCAAAATTATTTGAAATTTCAGCTCGCGATGCTAGACCTTGGATTTATAAACACCCTTATTTAGACGCTGTAACTGTTCAACCAGTTAAGCTTAGATTTGATTATTCGCAACATAATGTCGTAGTAATTACAGGAACTTTACTTGAAACGATTGCCAGAAAATATCCACAAGAAATATCACAACCAAAAAATACGGTTGAGGTTAAATCAATTGAAGCAACTGCGACACTTAGCGAAGTATTTACCGAAGAAATTACCACACCGTTATCCGGAAATATAGAACCAAATCAAACATTTGTTGATAGGTTTAATAATATTTGGAAATCAGTGGCTCAGGCTCAGGCTAATTTAGCTATATTAAAGGAATTAGCAACCACGGCTTCGAGTGCCGTACAAAATGTTATATCCGACGTTACATCGTTTATTGATGGCATAATTAATCTAATTAATTTTCCTTTAATATTAGTTCAGGATATTGAATTTAAAATTAGTGCAATGGTTGAAAGCATTCAATTACTTGAAACTATTTTTATTAATGTCGCAGATACTACAATTTCAGCTGATGTGCAGACAAAAAATAATATATTTTATGAATTTTTAGCATCTAAGTCAATGGTTGCCATGGGTGATATGCTTATAAGCAGTGAATACAACGACTCAGACCAAGTGCTTAGAGCTATTAATTCGTATAAAGATATATCTGATGAAGTTTTATTGAATTTTGAAAATAATGATTATAATCAAAATCCACAAATCGCATTAGATTTGGATATAATGGTTAATGTGACAATAGCTAATTTATACGACATTGCATTTAATACTAGAAATATAAGGCTCGTTATATTGCCAAAAGATACTAATATAATTATATTGGCTCATAAATATTATGGTGCGGGCGATGCTGATTTAGACGAATTTATACTACAAAATAATATCACAGGAGGTGAGTATTTACAGATAAAAAGTGGGCGAGAAATTAAATATTATTCAAAATGAGATTAGAAATAAATGGGGTAACATTCAGTAATTTTAATAATTATGAGATTAATCTTATGTTTAATGCCGTTGCATCGTCTTTTAAATTCACTGCTCAGTATAATTTTATTGATAAATTGATTGATTATCCTGTATGTTATATTTATAATGATGCTGGTGAATTATTAATTAAAGGCACAGTATTACCACCAACATTAAAATCAAGTTCAATGCCTGAAACAACAACTGTTCAAGGTTATTCATCATCAGGTGTATTAGAGGATTGTCAGATGCCGGTTAGTTTATATCCTTTACAATTTGATGGTATGAATTTAGCTGAAATCACTGATAGATTATTGAGTGCTTTTTTGTTCACTTATTCATACTCTGATTTAGTAAAAGATGATTTATTCAAGGTTCATGAAAAAGTACAAGCCAAACCAGCCAAACCAACCCAATTAGATAAAATCACTGATAAATTATTGAGTGATTTTTCATACAATGATTTAGTAAAAGATGATTTATTCAAGGTTTATGAAAAAGTTTCAGTCAACCCAACCCAAACAATAAAGGAATTTCTCACACAATTAGCCACAGAACGCAATATAATATTAAGTAATAATAACGACGGTAGTTTACTTTTTACAAGGTTAGATACTACGAGATTAACTCCTGTTGATACTTTTGAGGTTGGTAAGCATGGAATAAAAAAAATGGCGCTGCAAATCAACGGACAAAAACTACATAATCCTATTTGGGTAATTGGTCAAGCTGGCGAAATGGCTGAGGGTGATGCCACTGAATATATGATAACAAATCCTTATGTCGCATATTTTAGACCAAAAGTTGTGGTTGCTGAAATTAGTGAGGAATTTGATGCAAAAAAAACAGCAAGAAATGAGCTAGGAAAAGAACTAGGAAATATTCTTTTAACTTTTGAAACAACAAAATTTAATAAACCGGGGCAATTAATATTAGTTCAAAACGCTGACTTAAAAATAAATAATTTAACTGAATTTTTCATCCAATCAGTGAAGATAAAAGGTGGTTCAAATGACGTAGAAATGTACACATATATATGTGTTTTAAAAGACGTATATACTGATAATGATGTAATAAATATATTAAAATAATATGATAACAATAGCAAAGGTTTTACAAGCAACCAATGAATTTGTAAAGGTTTTAAGATATGGATTATCTGATGTATCAACACCAGAACAGGCATTACCATTCGGAATTGATAGTAAACCGATAAAAAATAAACGAGCAGTTGTTTTAAATACGGCACGAAAAGGAAAAAATGTTACGGTTGGTTATTTGATTCAATCTGAATTAGCAGAAAGTGGAGAAACTCGCATCTATTCAACAGATGATAATGGTAATGAAATGTTTTATATTCAGTTGTTTAAAGATGGCACGTGTGAAATTGGAGGCGATGCTGATAATATGGTTAGGTATGCACCATTAAATAATAATATTCAAGATTTTAAAAATCAAATTCAAGCTCAACTGGTATTAATTCAAACAGGAATTGTTGGTGCTGGTGGTGCATATACTCCCGGAACATTAACAGTTGATATATCAACTTCTAAAATAGATGATATTAAGACTACGAAGTATGTGCCTTAAAATTTAATAGTCTTTTTCTTTACCAGCTGAGTAACATCAAAATCAAACAAAGAACTATTAATCGTGCCTTCAATTATTGATATAATAAATTTTTGTATTAATTCTAAATCGGCACTTATGCAATAATATCCACCATTAACAGTTATATTCTCGCCCCACTCTATTTGTTGCTCTATATGTGATTTTTTATGCACTGAATGCGGAGCTTTAATTTCTATTCCTGCAAATATACCATTTGCAAAAAATTGTAAATCACTTGCTCCTGCGTGCATTCCTAAAGCTTTTTTGTGCTTACTGTCTTCATTGAATACAGCCCACAAACTACCATAATACTCTGGGTAAGTTTGTGAGAACCATAATACGATATCGCATTGTAATTTATCTTCTTTTTTCATTTGGTTATGAATTAAAATCAAATCTTTCTTGTTGTTTTTTCTTGTTATAACCTACTAAAAAACCTAGTCCATAATCAAAAGTCATTGTTAATCCTATTGTAATAATAATTGTCCACATAATTTCTAACTTTTTAATTCCTTACAAATATATAATATTATATAATACATTCCAAATATATTAATATGTTTTACAACATACTACAAAATTCAATAGCTTTTCTGATAGTCGCTGAACTCCATCCATATTCAAAACCAAACTGTTTAATCGCCTTTTCACGTCCACGATACCAGAGTTGTCTCCATAACCAAGCGGATTTATGTTTCTTTATTTTCCAATACTCATATAATTTAGCATTAGTCATATCTTTTATTTGCTCCGTTTTTACAGCCTTATTTTTCACTGTATCAAATGCCGTACCAGTTAAATCAATAGATTTTATTTTTTTATCTGGATATTTAAATCCACAAAAAGGACATATCTTGTATGATGCCATAATCAACCTACGGCAACCTTTTTCATCAGTAATTGGTTTACCTTCGCTATTGAATCCACAATTTTTAACAGGTGGAATACCTTTACCACCATATTCGTCGTGCCATAAACTCCATGACCTATTTTCTGCATAATAACCTAATCGGCTGCAATTACCACCAAAATCAAGTATATTAAAGCTTGTTTTTCGCTTATTTATTCGCGAACCACGACCTAGCATCTGTAGAAGTAAGGTGATTGAGATAGTTGCACGGTTTAAAATGATTGTCTCAATTGATGGACAATCATAACCAGTTGTTAAAATTCCAGCATTTACAAGTATTCCACATTTTGAATTACTGAACCACTCTAATACATCACTACGTTTACCGCTATATTTCGCAAACGCATCAGTATAGAGGTTATATAATTTCATGCGTTCATTGTATCTTACAATATCGGCTGGTTTATCTTCTTTTGGTTGTTTTGGCTTTGCTACGACAGAAACTAAAAAGCGTACATCTAAACCACTTTTTATTAGTTCTAGTGTCGTTGTAATAGTATGCTCTATATTTACGCAGAAAACAAGTGTCTTGGTGTTTGGTGCTATGTTATTATAGTTCTTTACTAGACCTGAATACAGTTGAGGTGAATTAAACATTTGAAACATTGATTTTTCTTGATAGTCTCCTTTCATTCTATCAATTGCAACATCTTTCATATTTGGTGAATCTAATCCATAGTAATCATCTCCAACTAAATAACCTAAATCAATTAGTTGTTGAACGGATACGGTTTGTATTATTTTTTGATAATCCAATCCTAATTGACGCATTTTTCCGCTTCTTTTTGGCGTTGCTGTAAATCCTATTATATATTTCGATTTAGTTAATTTTGATTGTAAAATGAAATTAAATTCTTGCTTATGGCATTCATCTATAATTATTAAATCAATTGACTTGATAAATTCCTGCCAATACTCTTTATCTAATCGACGCCTCAAAGTCTGAGACATAGCTATATAACAGTTAAACGAATTTGAAACTACGTTACAACCAGCCTCGATGTAGAATGAATTTAAACCTACTTTTTTAAACGAACCACCCGCCTGAGTTAATAGTTCCACCCTGTCTGTTAATACTAATATTTTTTTGTTTTTTTGTGATACTCGCCTTGCTAATTCGGAGAAGATTACGGTCTTACCACTGCCAGTAGGTGCTTGAACGATTAATTTTTTAATATTCTTACTAAAAGAGGAGTGAATATCGACTATACACTCCTCTTGATATGGACGAAGTTTTAGCATTTAAAAATCTAATTCTGGTAAATCTTTTGACTCAGGTGGTGGTGGTGTAGCCTCTTTTTCGACTACCTTTTTCTTCGATTTTGCTTTTGCTTTTGGCTTTTCAGCAACTTTTCCATCAAAAAATACATTTCCGCCCTCAACTAATATATCACCATCTGCCAACGTATTAGCGTTGAAATCACCTGTTATATTAATAAATAAAGTTAAATCTAAATCCTTACCCATTTTTTCGAGTAATTCAGTGGTCTTATTGTCCATTGGTATATTATCAATGAACATATATCTCATTGCTTTTTTCTTCTGCGATAATAAATGATTTTGAATAAGTAAGCAGATGACAGGTTTTTGAGTGCCCGAATAAGACGATAATTTACGCATTTCATTTTCAGGATTATTGAAATATTTAGCGTCATAAATACCGTTATACATGAGATAGATATCTAACTGCTCACCATTTTCTTCTGGTACAATCTCTAGTCCATCAACACCAGTATCAACTTTTGCGAGTAATTTAGCATAATCACGATTTAATGATTTAACTTCATCGTCTGCATTTTTCCATTCATTATATGAATCTATGGCAGTAACAATAAGGTTTATTTCAACACCTTTTTCTTTTTCCTCTAAGAGTGCTGCGATTGCGTGGTTGAATTTCTTGGTATCAATTACCACTTTTTCTGCTGACGCATTGCGATAATCTGTACGTAGATTTGTCATTTGTGACGTTATATCATTAGCTTTTATATCTTCAAATATAGTATTTGTAACCATAATACCTTTTTCGTCGAATTCAATTAATTGTGGTTTAGTTTCATTAATAGGAGCTTCCGAATCTAGTAATTTTTGAATATTCAAATATGTGGCATCTTTTAACTCTAAATTCTGCAACTGGATATTAATTTTATTCCTAATTTCTGCTATTGTCATACGTGCATCATAATCAATTTTTAATTCTTGATTATACGCATTTGCTTTAATCGTTAATTCAGCGACTTTGGTTTTAATAGTTTGTAACTTACCATCTTTACCACTGGTTGATTGAGTTTCTTCAATGGTTTTTAGCTTTTCCTGCTCTTTTATTTTTGCTTCAATCGCATTAATATCCACTGAGTCAGGATTTCCAGATGCACGGTCAGGGTCAAAACCTCGTTCAATTAAATCTTCTTTTATTCCGCCGTATTGCTTACGAATGCCGTCACGTGTTGAACGGTGTTCTTTTGCTTCATCTAATTGATGCAAAATTGTACCTTTATACGCGGGTGAATTTCTATCAAAAATTACGCCAAGTTCACTAAATGCGTATTGATACATTTTTAACAATATTTTTTTCTGCATGGTTGGATTTTCCGAAGTTAATTCATCCAATCGCCAAGTTAATTCAGTTTGTAATGCTTCTAGATATTTGGCTGGCGTTGCTTTTTCGCCGTCTATTATTGGCTCTTTGATTTTTTTATTATCTCCATCTTTGGCGTATAATGAATAATTTAATCCACCATCTTTATCAGTTTTACAACTTACCCAAACATTCAAATCACCATCAATTAACTGAACTTCCGTATCAATTACGCCGTAAAGTTTTTTATCTGTAAGGGTTTTTGAACCCTGTGTACATAGTTTAATGGCTGTTTGGAGTTGTGTCTTACCTGCTCCGACCTCACCACGAATAACTGTGTTTTTATCTTCTTTAAACTCAACTTCGCAGGCACTTAATGCACCTAGTTGTTGGTTTATTGATAAACCTATTATTTTTACTTTTTTTTGTTTCATACTCGTACTCCTCTCTTTTTATCACTGCCAATTAAGCCGTTAATTGCACGTACATAAGTACCATTATTCCATATTAATGCACCTCTTAATTTTTTTGGAACGAAGGCGAAATACCTTTTCCAATCTTGATTTTTTCTTGGTTTTCCCATAATATTAATTTTTTAATTCCATACAAATATATAACAAAATATAATACTTTGCAATATGTTTTACAACATATTGTTTTATATTGCTTATTCATAGTCTTTTATAGCGTTTTGTAATACGAAAGCTACGTTTACTAGGTTGTTAGGCAATATTAGAATAAGGAAGATTGCTCGCTTCTCCATTTTATATCATGAACGTGTAACACTTCAAATTTGTCTTCCAGAAACAAGCCTGAATGTTCATCTTTTTTCATTTTAATAAGCAAATCAACTTCAAGTTTATCTCCTGCTCCAAACCTTAATTTTTCATTAAGAATACGTTTTAAAAAAACATCATCTTTTATCGCTACTTGATTTATTTTTCTGTTTTCATATACGAAACTCCATTTACTCCCTTTCTTTGGAATAGTTTCCCATTTTAAAATACCAATAAATACTTTTTTAGTTTTGTCTTTTAATTCACTATCTAAATAAGGATTATGTGTTGTCATATTCTCAAAATCATCTTTTGAAGCACGAACCACTACATTGTCTGATTGTTTATCTGTGACAATAATATTCTCAATATCAACATCAGTATCTAATGCTTTTCCATTATGCTTGAATGCGTTATTGATTACTTCGTTATTTTGATATATATTAAAAGCATCTTTTTCAACTATAATGCTATTATCATTACCACTAACATATATTTCTATTTTAGTTCCTTTATCTACGGTTTTAGTCGCTTTTTTATCTTTAAGAAATGATTTTACTGTAATATACCCTGAAACTATTGAAAAAATATTTGATGAATAACTTATATTCTCCAAAGCAAATAAGCTCGTAACAGTTGTAATTTCTATAATCTGATTGACATCAAACGAACCTTTTTCAAAAGCCTTAACTTTGATACTTAAATCTAAATCAGGATATAACTGTGTTTTTATTTCTTGCAATATTGCTGTAAAATGGAATTGAGATGCAAGTAAGGTGTTAATGTCGATTGTGTGAGTATCGCAATCATATTTAAACTCATAATCTTTTTTGATTGATTTTTTCAAGATGGGTATTTTATATTTGACTGTAAACATACTAATATTATTTTTTATTTTAATTAAAAATGTTGTTAAACATTGCCTAACAAACAATAAACAAGGCATTTTGGGTGCGTGGCTCGCTAGCAACCTTGTTTGTAATTTAAGCCCACAAAATCTTTTTGATTTTGTTTATTTTGACGGGTAAAAATATTTTGTTACTTTTATCCGTAATTAATGACTGCTTTAAGCTCCAAATCGCTGTTTATTGCAGTCGTTGTATGCAATATGGCTTAGTGTCGTGCATTTAATAAACATTCTACCATATATCCCAAAATATTTAAAAATCCCCCCTCTCTTTCTGCTCTTTGGTAGGCATCTTAGAATTGAAAACGATATTTATCATCTGTTCATCGTTATTCGTTAAATATTCTAAAAGTATTCTTTTTTTACCTTGCACTGCGGCTTCACCAAACGTTTTATTGGTAATCATCATCGGAGTATTACACAGCCTCGCTGTTTGTCGTATTACTTCTTTATTTGGATTTTTCTTATAGTCTTCGTGAAGCATAATGTAAGGATAGGCATTGTATTTGAATAGTAATTTTATCCTTTTAAATAAATCAATTATGTCCCTTTCGTAAAAAGCATTATCATATATCCCTTTTCTGTCAAATCCAACAATAACATAAAAAAACATCATAAACGAAAAAGGCTTATTAAAATAATACTCTTTTAAACGCTTCTCTATTAATATGTAATCCGCAATATTATCGAAAGCAAAATGAAATAACTTAACGCCTCCCTTTCCGTTTTTTTCTCCGCTTTTTTTATAATTACTATTCCATACTATATTCATTTTTTTCTTATTTAGTAATCTGAAATCCATCCCTTGCTTAAATACAAACGGAATGTTTAGATTGTTTAATTCCTCAAACGTTTTATAAAAGTCCTTATATGCCGTAATGTTATCATCTAAAAGCATTACATATGGTCTTTTGTTATCTACAAATTCCACTAATTTTGAGTGAGCTTCTACTTTTTTAGAATTCCTGTTTATGCAAAAATCACACTGCCTTATACATCCACGTGTTATAAAACCTATTGAATACTTATGATAATAATCATGAGAACAACTTGGTATGTTTTCATAAATAGAGTAATCGGGGAAAGAGTGCTCAATGTCATAATTCAATGGTGTTGCTTTATCATAATAGAATCCAGACCCGCCTTTTATAACATTTGGAATATTGTCGATAAACTTAGGCGTTTCGGTATCAGAAAATACTTTACTAACAAATATCACATCGAATTCGATAGTAAATAAATTATTAGGGTTTATTTCTTCAAAAGAGATTAATATAACATCGCAACCTTTATTTTTATAATACGAACTTAACTTCATTATTGCTAAATTTGGGAAGCTATGATTCGACCTTGTGCATAGTTCATTGTCAATTAAACCTATTCTTTTGGCTTTTTCAAAGCCACTTTTGCCATCACACATTTTAAAATATTTTTACGTTAGTACATTTAATTATCATTCGTGGTATTAGTCGCCAAAAAGCATACAACACTAAATATAAGCCATAGAAAAAACGGCTCATATTATTTCCGTTATAAAACATATTCACTAGATGCTACTCTAATAGCATCGTGCATACTAATACTATCACTTAAATATAATTTAATAGCATTATCACTAATTTCGGCACGCTGTAAAATTGCTTCTTGGTGTATAGGTGAGGCATCAACAATAATATTTTTAATTCCTTTTATCATTTTATCAGCATCTTCATCTTCTGCATTTATAAAATCCCATGCAGAATTAACAGGGTAACTGGTAACGTAGTACAATTTTTTAACTTCAAGAGCTAACATTTCTGTTTGAACTTGCCAAAAATCCATATGTTTACTGTCCATATCAACCTCTGTACGCTCATAATAAGTCTCCCAATTCATAGCAGCCTTAGCCTCAAAACCAATATCATCGCTTATCGTTCCAATCAATGCACCATCTGGCGATGCACCTAGATAATTATTTATTGGGACGTATGGCTGTTCTACGAATTTTAACTTATTTTTCTTCATCAATCTTTTAATAATTAAAGGTTCCGCTTTACGACCATATTTAAAATTCATATTATCGCCTTGCCGCGGAACGATATTCGTTTCACGCTCTTTGGCTTTTGCAAATATGTATTTTTTGGCTTTTTTACTAAAGTCTAACAGCTTTTCAGGACGACCCCAAGGCATTTTATTAGTTGCTGGTGTGCAACTCATTAAATCAGTTATTTTTGAGCCTGTAAATCGTCCACATCTGTCTTTATGCCATTTTTCTGTATGTTGAAGTTCTTCATCAACGTATTCGATTTTAGCAGGCAAAAAAGCCATATTACAGTCATATATCTTATTTTTCATCGTGCTTTCTAATTGTAAATTCTGATGATAAATTTTGTTTTGAATTTAGTTTACGGTTTAAATTGCGTCCAAATATATTACCCAACGTACCTAATGCGTTACCAATCGCCTCTGAACGTACTGATGGCGTATTATACTCTAGTGCATTTTTCTTTTTCTTATGCGGAAAATCGGTTACTTTTGCACCTGAATCCATTTGAATTGGCGTTGCTGCCGAACCTGTACACATAAATTCTTGAGCACCCGGATAGTTTGGAATTATTACCAACTTAACGGTGCATAATAGCTCATTTGCAATATTTATATACTGCTCATTTATAACATTCCATTGATGGAATAAATCGTCTGCAATAGCTTCTTTGATTGCTTGGGGATAGTATCTATGCGTAGAACCGTTACCTACATCCCTTGTCTGCTCGTATTCCTTTGGCATTATGCTATCCAAAGCAGCTATGTATTCCGCTCTATTCTTAAATTTATAATCTTCTTTCTGTTCCATAATTTTTTTACATTAAATTTACATTTGGTCTTCCATTTTTTTCCCACTTATCGATTTCTTTTTTATTAAACATCAAAAAACCGCCTCTTTTACTAGATGGAATTTTACCCTCGCAGTTCCATTGATATAATGTTCTTTTTTTGACGCCGATATACACCATAGTCTCCTGAACATTCATAAAACCCTCGTTACTGCGTAATCCTGCAAGTCTTTTTTTATTCCAGATGTCTATCTTGATTTTGTCAAATACAAGCTCTTTGCCTGTATTTTTATATGGAATTACCTCACGGCTTACCATATCGTATATCTGTGACTTTGAAAAGTGTTTCAGATACAATGCTAATTCTGTTATATTCATTTCTTTAATAATTTTTGAATTTCTAAATCTTTTGATTCTATTGCAGCTTGGTAATTATATGTATCCGTCATATGTGCGGCTTCCGTAGAATCAATATAAATTCTTTTTTGCTCGTTAAATTCATGCTGAAATTTTAATGAGCATATAAAAAACGATGCTATAATTATAATTATGACTATCAGTAATATAGCAATCGATGTATCTTTAGTTTCTTTCATGGTTTTACCCCCTAATTTCAGCAGCCATTTCAGCTACAATAGCAATATCTTCCATTGATATTAATGCCACCTCTTCGCTGTTATCACTACTGTTAAATTTTTCAATTAAATCTTTTGCCATGAATCCACCAGCTACGCACTCAATCGCGGCTTGCTTGAATTGGTCATTGTATATTGCTGTGCATATGCTAATGAATTGCTCTCTTTTTTTCATATCCTTAAAAAATTACTAATTTCTTCTTTTAATCCAGCTCCACCAAATTGGCTACCATATAGCCAATATAAGTATTGCGTCTCTACTACGCTACACATTGAGCGAACCTTTCTACCTTTGTATATTCCGAAGCTTATTACCATACTGATAGTTTGTTATTAGCCCATTTAATCGCAGCTTTTTCACTCATGTATGATTTACATTCAAGTATCTGCTCTGAGCCTTTTGTTATGTCGCAAAAAAAACAATTATATATATCAAAACAATCTTTTATTATATCTACTTTTTTAGTCTTCTTTTTGTTGTGTAAGGTTATCATAATTTTTAATTTTTAATTCCTTACAAATATATAACATTATATAAAACATTTAAAATTTATTTGTATGTTTAAAAACATACTATAATTACTCCTGCGATTTAATACTAAAATAACTCAATTTTGTGTGAATTTGTTCTACAATATCATCCAATGCTTTTTTCAAGCATCGTTCTTGAGGACCGTAGTACTGCCCTACTTTGCCCTCCTCTACGGATATTAAATAATGTACGCCTTTTTGCATACGAAATAATTTATAAACTAAAGCCCCTAATTTAATCTCAACTACGACATCGGTTTTTTCGATATCAAAAGTCATTTCGCATTCTAATTTTATTGTTTTTTTCATCCTATTGTTAATTTCTTTAACTGGTTACTTAATCCTTTATTATCTTCTTTAAATTTCTTTAGCTCATCTTCAAGTTCTTTTATTTTATAATTCTTCATTATAATAACGACATCATTATGTTTTTTTCGCTCCAATGCCTGTGCATATATTTCTGATTTTTCAAGTCCTAGATGAAAAATAACTGGTACATGATTTTTAAAGTAATTTAATAGCTCTAATTGTGTGTAATTATGACTAATGAATATGATAAAATCACGTAAAATTTTTGACTCCTCTGGAAATAATATTTTACTTAGCATATTTTATATTTAAAAAAGGACTCTTTCAACCTTTGGTTTATAATTTAATTCTTTTGCTTTATTTTTTAAAATAATCTTTATTTCGTCGTGCACCAATTTGCTCCAATTTATTTTATTTTGCTTTAAAAAATATATTAATTCATGTATTTCAGCGTCTAATCTGATGCTTTTTACTGTTTTTATATTGCTTATTCATAGTCTTTTATAGCGTTTTGTAATACGAAAGCTACGTTTACTAGGTTGTTAGTAGCCATTTTAAAGAACGACATCGCTAACAACTTCATTTCCCCATACATCCCAACCTTCGTGCTTTTCACGAGCAAATAATTCTATTCTTTCAAGGTCGCCAAAAGT
>Ga0207997_1000863_pt1 | contig 15552 bp, 30 predicted proteins | sample AntAceMetag02UKN_FD_184777 | JGI IMG/M metagenome (GOLD analysis project Ga0207997, IMG submission 184777) | Saline lake microbial communities from Ace Lake, Antarctica - Antarctic Ace Lake Metagenome 02UKN (SPAdes) (version 2) | ecosystem: Environmental > Aquatic > Non-marine Saline and...
AAGGACTAAGAATATGGGATACTCAACAGAGTTCAGGGGCATATTAACTTTTCAAAAAGATCTAACAATAGGTATGTTGAAAGCTCTTCAAACTTATCTGGGAGAGGACTGTAGAGACCATCCTGAATGGGAAAAGACCGAAGACCTAGATTATGTAAACATTAGTGTTAGAAATGACTTGGCTGGTCTTGAATGGGACGGCTCAGAGAAAACTTATGGTATGACAGCAATTATAAACATGATCACTCACAACATGAGACAAGAATTTCCCCATTTTCAACTGTCCGGCCAACTAGAAGCCCAGGGTGAGAGCTTTGATGATCGATGGGTTCTAGTGCTCGATGATAGTGGCATTGCTCACCGAGCAGAAGTTGTTATCACAGGCACCATCTTGGAGTGCCCTGATTGTGGTCATAAATTCCAATTGGCTGGGCTAGAAACCGCCTAAGGATATAATTGACATTATATCACAGGAAAGAAGAAAATGACCAAGAAAAAGAAAATAAAAGACTTAAGTAGGCCTACCAAACAAGAGTTACTAGATGGTGCTGAATTGCCCTGTAAACTGCTAGGGATCAAGGTCCCTGGCAAGTTGTCTCTAAAGTGGACTGAGGTGTTCACTGGACAGACGCACCCGAAGTGGGGAGAGTTGTGGGAAGAGACACTAGAGGTCCATTACCGCAAACCTGGGGCTAAGAGAAGGAAGAAACTAGGCTATACATCTGACATCATTTCTCTCAAAGGTATTGAAGGGGATGTAATAGGCCTACTACGTTTTTTGAATGAACAACAAGATAGAGCCGAGGAGATGTTCTAATGATCAAAGCAATAAAAAGGTTTTATAGAAACATGAGTCCCCTTAGCATACATATGAACCTGTGGGTAGTCCTGCCCTGCGTACCATTAAATCTGTGGTTCTATTTTGATAGTGGCAAAATTATTAATCTTATTGCTGCTGCTATTGTTGCAGCAGTTGTATTATTCAACCTAGTCGTTATGCCCATTATAGCTAATGGTGGATGCAGTTTTGATGTTAAGGAATCGGGGCTATTACCTAAAGTTTCCTGGGTAGTATTTGCCAACGGGTCTGTACGAAAGCTACACGTCCGTAAAAGGACTTCTGGACCCAAACCAGGAGAGACCTGGACCCTCACCGACTACTCGCTATTCGACGATGATGATGAACTATACTCCTGTGGTCCTGGGTACAATATCATCCGAAGACTGTCAGACAACTGGCTTGGCGTGTGGGTGTTTAAAGCACGTCATGCACAACTGCTGGTAGGAGCACTTGACAAAGATGCAGACAACTGGGCCGATTTTACACCAGAGATGTTTGCTGAATACAAGAGGTTAGAAAATGACTGAAAAACATGCCCTATTAATCTATAGCAGAAAAAAGATAAGGTTGTTAGCCCCCAACAAATGGTACGTTAACTGCTACTTATATAATAGAGATAGAGACCCCGAGTACTACGAAAAAAACCCTGGGAGGGGAGAAGGTATATACGAGAAAATGAAATAATTGGTACTATTACTAAGAAGGGAGATTTAAATCTTTATCGTCCCTATCGGTGGGATTTCGATAAGGGTGCATGGTTACCCCCGCTTAGTGATGATCTAAAACAGCACATTCAAAACAATAAAATTAACATACTTATACCAGATAGAATGATATAATGCTTATTATACTAAACAAAAACCAAACAAGGAGTAACAAGAAATGAACAAAGCATTCCCTAAAGAAAAATTGCAAGAATTGGTAACACTGGTTGATGGGCAGGTCTATAAAGCGTCGTGTGTTGCAGATCAACTGAACAGCTATTTTGAGGAGAATAGAACAGGTAAGGCATGGGGAGAATTGGTCCGTAGGACAATGAAACTGAAAGGTATCAAACCGGGTGGTGATTGGTCTGCCGCTGACGACAAGAAAAAAAAGAGGAAGAAAAAAGATGGTCCCAAGGTCACACATGCACGAAAGATGACTACGGAAGAGATTCAAGAAGCTGTAAATATAGTAAATGGATCTACCTCAGATGCTCACAGAAGGGCAGTAGAACTCAATCGTCATTTCAAAATAATTAAATCTCCTGGGGCATGGAGGATGGCCATCAGTGACGCTTTGAAAAAACGTGGATTTGAGGTCACTTCTCCTATTACTCTGGTGAATAGACCACTTCCCGGATTTGATCGCTCTGCTATTACTGTCAAAGCAAGTGAACAGGAAATGAAAAAGCTGAAAGAGATGAGAGAGATGATTCAGCATACCAAACCTATTATTTCTGACAAGGCTAAAGAGAGTCTGCTTAATACCTCGCGTGAATTAGCAGTTTATAGGGCTAAAAGAGATGCAGAAATAAAGGCGTCTACCGATGAAGAAGCTAAACATAGAGCCGACGAAAGACTGGTTCACGCCATCAAAAAAGCAACACCAGTAAAGCCAAAAGAGGTAGTAGTCCAGGGAGGTATAGACCCCGACCTATACAACGTCAAGGTTGATCCGGAGGTAAGTAATATGCTCAGAAAATACCTCAGAGCTAATCATACCCAACTCGAAGAGATTAAACGTAAGTATCCTAACGTCCAAGTAGGGACGTATACTGCCTCTGACGGTATCAACGTACTGCTACGAAAAGCACTAGAGAACGAAGATATAGAATAAAAAAGTTGACAATCAAACTCTCCCCTTGTATTATCCCAACATACGGTTAATTCTGGGGGAGTGTTTTTTTATATTTAAAGAAAGTGTAACAAGCCATGATAATATCTAGTGAAGTCTTTGAACTCGAGCATATTACCTACAGGATAGATCAAGGAAAAGATAATGATAATGATCTGACTTTTGGGTTTCAAATCCTGTCAATGGATGAGCATTTTCCTAGAGACAACGAAATTCATTACTACTATTTTAGTATGGATGAACAAGACAGACGGACTGCTTATGTAGATAAGGTCCATGCCTCTCTTCAGGACTGGGATGAAAACTGGGAAGGCTGGGCAGTAGAAGAAAAGAAACCAATTCTAAGTATTGCTAGTCTTGGGGCCTATGGTGAGTGCGTGACCTCACCCGAAGAAGTATCACTAGCTAAAGAAGAAGTGGCCTATGTCAATCAGTTTGATCGTAATGGTATATCCCCAAAATGGGAAAAGGTTACTTACGCTTCTCATACCAAAAAGCCTACATTATTCGATGGGACAGTAGTGTTTGAGTACGCTTTCGCTGCTAGTATCGTATGGGGTAGCCTTACAGAAGGCACACTGTGTAGCCATAATTCTGGTATGTCTGATAATGAAGCAGAAAAGGGTGGGTGGGATAACCATGAACACTGGTTGTCTAGCTGTGACTATTCTAATGGTGGGTACCCTATTGAAGAATTCTATGCAAAGTATCCTGCCCTATTGGGCACAGATGTCTTTTATGGTCTAAAAGAAGGTGGCTGGGAAGTAGCTGATATTCAAGTGTATCGACGAATCAAACAACCACCAGAAGAATACACCAACTGCTTCCCAATTCTTCATAAGTATCTGTGGTAGGAAATTATCATGAAAATCGTAGCTATAAGTGATACTCATGGCCAGCATAAACAGCTAGACATACCCGATGGTGATGTGCTCATTCATGCTGGTGACTGTACTAAACATGGTACACCAGAAGACCTCTTTTCATTCTTGTACTGGTTCAAGAAGTGGCCCCACAAACATAAAATCTTCATAGCCGGTAACCATGATCGTTGTTTGCTCTATACTGAGGAAGACCATTTAGAAGGTATCCGCTATCTAGAGAATTCATCTATGATCATCGATGGGGTAAAGTTCTGGGGATCTCCCTATACTCCGAAGTTTGGAGACTGGGCTTTCATGTTGCCTCGAGATGAAATGAAGAATGTGTGGGACAAGATACCGGTAGATGCTGACGTAGTAATTACTCATGGACCAGCATACGGGTTAGCTGACCTCACTGTAGATGGTGTTAATGCCGGGTGTAGTAGTCTAAGGGAAACTCTAGAGGACATAAAGCCACTACTTCATATCTGTGGTCATATTCATGAAGGGCATGGGGCGGAGTCTCCTCCATGGTTAAATACGAACGTACATAATGTCAGTGTTCTGGATGAGAATTACAGACTGGTAAACCCGCCAACAATCATCGATATCTAAAGCTCTTTTAGAAATTCATAGCTCTGTAAATTACGCATCTCTGTACCGTATATCTGAGCCATGGTTATCCAGTCTTTTTTTACCGCGAGAAACACTCTACGCATTGCTGAATACCTTACTCTCATCATGAAGTTGTGGGGTAGCTTATCCGTTTTCAGTACAGTACGCGCAGCTTTATTTAGATGGCGACCGATTCGCTTACTACCCGCACCAGAACGTCTAGGCGCCTTGGCCATTGGGGATACAAGATCACCCAGGGTTCCATACTCCATGGGCCAGTGCATCAATGTGGTCAGCTCATCGGACATCAATGATGCGGGAACTACCTTGACTCGTTTACCCTTGCGCCACAATGGAATACCGGTAATCATACCACTTCGATGCTCTTCATACACTCGAGTGATCTCTTTGCGCGATACGTGCATAAGGTCAACAGAATCTACACCGGTAAGAACTACTATCCGGAGAATGACTTTGTACCATGGATACCGGCGACCGGTCTTCTTGTACTCTACTTCTATCTCTTCAAGAAGTGAATCAATTTGCTCTTCGCTATAAGGTATCTTGGTAATTGCTCTTCGTGGTTTTGGTGGTACAACCGGCTTTTCTTTTCGCTCGTTCAGACTCTTGATTCTCGATTTAAGGGTCATCAAATTGTTGGTAATTTGTGAACCAAACTCACGTTCTTTTTGAGTACGTCCATGAGAAGTAGTAAAGTAAACGGACAGCATCTTGAGCGATTTAATAATACGACTGTAAGCCGTTCGACTGAGGTGCGGGTCCATCAATCTTGACATGTAATCGTTTTCAGTCTCCCATAGAACAGTCCAGGCATACATAGCAATGCGCTCGGCATAGTCCGGCTCTACTCCACGTTTACGTATGTACCAATCGATGAATGGCCCCATAGCGGAGAGACCTTGTTCAGTCATTTGCTGGGTGATCTCTTTTAGCTTGCCACGGTTTACTACACCATAGACGATAGTGCGATCTGCCTCTTTTTTCTCATGGTATTCAATCGCCAATTCTCTGATTGTTCTATTCATCTATAACCTCCAAGGGAGATGCCCCACAACGAGGACAAGCATCATGCCATCCGGCCATTTGCGGTAGGTCTTCTAGTCGGGTGTATTCTAAAGTATGCTGGTAGGCGCAGCCACATTGCCATGCATAAAAAACATCACACAGAGTCTCATTACCAGACGAATTAAGGAGTGTCTTACGAACAACTTCTGTGACTGTCTTTCGTTTGGGCCGGCGGATCGTCAATCCAGATTCACTGGGATGCTTGGCCTTGATTTTAATCAATGAACTCTTGCGCGACAAGTAACTCCACACATCATCTTGACAGCCACCAGAACCACGCTCGTCGTTGGTTAACGTGTAGGCACCATCTACCTGTAGTGTTGACGGATCAATGTGTAGGTCATTGGCCAGTTGATTGATAGCTGATACGTGCTTGTTGAGAACAACGTCAGATCGTTTTATGTCATTTATACATGCGTGTAGATCCTCGTGGGACGGTTTTCTATTACCCTTCGTTGTGGGTGGTGGATTCGTATATGAATTGGTACGCTCTGGATCTATTAAACCTGGATGGTTAAACAACAGAGCTTTGCACATCGGTTTGTCACATACTTGAACACGGCTTTTCATCCTGTTCGGATGAGTATCACCACAAACTACACATGCCCTTTTACGTCGTATGAGTCCGCCACATTTCTCTGAACATGTAACACGGGATTCGAATTGATCGGCACGTTCTAGTTGACCGCTGGGACGACGTTTTCTAGTCATCTTGGCACCACAAACAATACAGATCTTCTCCATGTAGACCATCGTTGTCATTGTTTTCTCTCCGCTAGAACATCCGTTAGTTTCTCTTCATCGGCCTTCACATATATCTGTGTGGTGTTCGGGGAAGAGTGCCCAAGTGCTTTTTGGGTGAGTAACAAGTCATGATCGCTTTGTTCATAGACGAATTTACCGAAGTTATGCCGGAATCGGTGTGTCGTTATCAGAGTAGGGTCTAAACCGGCTTTCTCCGCTATGGCCTTAACAGCCTTGACCACCAGCATGTAAGCCGTTCTACGGTGCGTGTAGGTCCCTGGATTTTTAGAGTCTACCAATATTTCAGCGAGTACTTCCCAACCACGTCCCTCGAGTAGTTGTTCTACTTCTTTTTTGACCGGCGCGATGGGTAAGCTACGCACCTTGCCCCGTTTGGTCCACAAGGTGATAGTTCCGGTACTCTGAGCTTCTACCAATGCATCTCTACGCAACCCACACAGATCAACACCAGCACGAAGCCCGAGTGCAATCATCAAAGATATGACCGGCCAGATCCATCCTTCTTGATCCTTGAATGCGGCCAGCACTTCCATGAATGCAGAATATTCTGAATCGGTAAGTGGCGTGGTCTTGGATGGTAGTTTTGTACCCACAGATTTAATAGCTTGTTTGACGGATGGCTTATTCAGCTGTAGAAGTAGCTCCATATCTTCCTTGAATTCAGCCCATTTCTTGAGGGCGCACCAATAGATATTTTTGGTACTCGCTGACTTCTTGTTGTCAAACAAATGTGCTGTAATAGATTTCATCTGTAGGGATCTACGAACAGAACTAATGTACTGACGAATAGAAGATTCAGACAGACCAAGTTCAATAAGGTACTCTCTAAATTCATCCATCATTTAAGGTCGTCCTCTCTCCAGCGTAATCGCCCTATCAAATCGGGATAGTGAATGTAGTGGGCACCTGAGTCGGGTAAGGGTGCATCCACATAGTGATCATCACCAAATAGATCAAATGCAAAAATACAACGATGGAGATGGTGTATTGGCCCCATAGCTATGTGGGATTGCCAGTAGCCATTGATAGAATGGACCTTCCATGGTACCCCCACCACCAATATAAGTTCGTTTGGTAGGCCAATAAGGTCATCTTCTATGGACCAGTGATCCTGCGGTCGCAGATAGCTCGGAAATTCATCCATCATGATCCTCTTTCCACTAGTCTTCGGCTCTCTACTCCTGCCCATTCGTAGTACACGTCATTGAGTTTGATGGGCTGGTAGTTGTGGATGTCCACGCCAACATTATAAGCGTTGCCCACAATTCTAAAGAGGTTGTGTACATGACCACACAGACATAGTGCATCTTTGGGGCAAGCTGCGGCTAGGGCGGGATCGTGAAACATATAGACATTCCCTGGTAGTTTTAGAGCAGTGTGAACAGACTGAAAACCTAGCTCCACATAGGTGAAGGGTTTTAGTTGATCGTGGTTACCCAGGATCAGTATTTTTGTGCCGTTGAGCTGTTGGGTGACCTGCTCTACGCGGTCCCGCTTTTTCGGTCCCCACCACGCAAAGTCACCGAGCACATAGGTAGTATCATCCGTGCCCACAACGGCATTCCAGTTCTCGATGAGTGCCTTGTCCATGTGGTGTGAGTTCTTCCACGGACGATTGCAGTACTTAATAATATTCTGGTGCCCAAAGTGTGTGTCGGCAGTTACATATTCAGTCATCTTCATCACCCTTAATGGGTACTATGTACCTTCCCATGAAAAATGTAGTAGATGTATAGTCCCTGTCGCGGTACTCATAATAGGCACGCTCGAGTATCACCCCAAGGATAACTATTACGGAATACGCTCCCATTACACCTAAGAAGAATAGCCAGTCCATTACACTTCTTCTACTTCATCTGCTACTTCATCCTCTACTAGCTCCATGTCTTCTGGTAGTCCATTGACCATGAACTCGAAGAAGGAATCACGATATGATTCAGCCCAGTAACCAGTAGCAGCTGCACGCAAAGTAAGGCCGAGTGATCCCTGTTCGGTGGATTTAGAGAATTCTTTATCCATCAAATTGGCTAACTCCACCGTAATCATATCGAGGTGTACTGCTGGGTCCGGAGCATCATTAAGTTCTACTACATGCTCTTCTCCTTGTACCTTCTCATCATAGGTCTGAGTAAGTGCGTAGGTCTGGAGAGCATGTGTATGGCCTAAGTCTTGGAACGCATCAAAACGATTGGTATCATTCATGGGTATCTACTTTCTTATGCCTCTCCACCAGGACCGGTGAAGAGAATTGTTTTTGGTGGTTTGTCTGGGGTAAGTGAAGACATGGGGATACCTGCTACATCGTGTAGTGCCGACCGTATGTATTCCATGGCCACAAACATCAATAGAGGTTCAGCCAAACTATACAGATTTCCAAACTTATTGCCCAGGTTCTTGGTCGCTTCCATGAAGATATTAGCACATTCAGTAAACACCGTATCTAGAGCTTCTTTAGGTGGTACACCTTCATCTTCAATTAGAATTGTAAGGTCTTCTGCCATAGTACACAAAAGAGTGTCACACGCTGCCTGATAGCCATCTAGCAACATATGTGTAGATTCGAATACACTTTTACTCATCGTGTATATTCTCACCCTCTCTAAGTTCTAGGGTCTTGGACCAATCGATATCACCAAATCTATAACTACCTAGTTCACCATTTTGATCTAGATCCTCTAAGGTAAGCTGATTGGGTGATCTGAAGTCATAGTGCCCCATTCTACCTTTCTTAAATATAGTTCCGTAATAGTGATCTTCTTCATCTGACTCACGGACTACCAAGAAACAACCGAATGGTAGTACTTCTCTGATGGTGCTTCGTACATCTGCGTGAGCTGCTTCAGCCGTCTTTATAAGGTCTAGTAGGTTACCTAGTGGATTTGTCATTATTCAGCTACCCCGTAATCTACATTAAGTGTCCATGTAGCAGCATGCTCTTCCTTTACTGTATGATTAGTTTCCTTATAGGGCCAATCCTGTAGTTTAAGACAGTCCTCACATAAACAGGCACCAGAGATTTCGTTATCAGACGAATCAAGGTGTAGGCAACCACAACTAGAACAGACAACCAAAACGCACCCATACCCAGTAGCTTGTTTAATGAGCAAACAGATAGTATCCTGTACCCCAGCTTCGCGAGTATCAAACTGAAGTGCCATTGCTTCACGCAACTCACTCATTAGTCCTTCTACCATTGCTTTACGTGCATTGAGTTTGGTGGTAGTACTCTTGTTATTATATCGAAGAGTTTGAATTCTTTTCTGTAAATTGACAATGATCTTTTTGGCATTAGCCGCATTACTACGCTGCTCTACCCATTCGTCTACTATAGCATTAGCTAACTCTTCCCCCTCTAGAAGATCAAGACTAAATTCCAGTTGTAGAACATTTACAAGGTTACCTTGACTTACAACCTTTTTCTCTAGGGTACTGATGCGGGCCTGCATGGTCTTGATCTTCTCTTGGCTTTTTTTACTGGTCATAGTCATGATAATTCTCCGTTTCGCCTGTTACACCCCGTTTAATTACGGAATAAAACCATAATAAATCAATTTTCCGTAGGAGTCAAGGATATAATCCCTATTATATTATAGGGCAGATACCATTGGTATCATTGAATAAACCCCTATTTCAGCCTACGGGAAATTCACGGGAAACTATATGGAAAATGAAAGGGGAAAATAAGTACTTGCGTATAAGGGAAATATACGGTATTCTCCGTATCGTGGCGTGGAAAATCCTTCCTTTTACCCTTCGGGGTGCCAGAAGTCTTTCCTTTCGCTTGTTACACGAAACGCCACTAGCCTCTAGGATTCGTCCTGGGGGCTTTTTTCTTATTGACACCTTACCTACCTTTTGCTACTCTACTCGAGTAACTTGTGAACAGGAGATGATGATGAGTAAATCTACAGCCCTCAACCCAAATAGAAGATGTTCACATTGTATGGTAGCAGGTAGACCACCTATCTATGCCTGGACAGAAGATGGACCGGTATTAGGAAGATGGTACGCCAACATGTGTCAAATCTGTGTAGACCGTCGTTTAGCGGCAATTAAGGAATATGAAGATAATGAATGATTTTGCTTTAATCGGCGCAGCCGGGTACATAGCTCCAAGGCACATGGAGACTATTCATTCTCTGGGTCATAACCTACTGGCTGTATGTGATCCAAGTGATTCGGTGGGCGTTCTTGACCGCTGGTTTCCACACGCTGACTACTATGACAACGATATGGATATGCTATATCGACTGAGCGACCAACTGGGTGTAGACTATCATGTTGAAAAGCCCATCACTGTCGTGGTGTGTTCCCCCAACCACAAGCATCTACAGCATATTGATTTGAGTTTACGGTACGGATATGATGTCATCTGTGAAAAACCACTGGTTACTTCCACTGAACAATTGGCACTACTCGAGCATGAACTGACCAAACACAGTAGTAAACTATCTACCATCATGCAGCTACGGTGCCACCAGCCCTTCATTGACCTTAGAGATACCGTCCGGTCAAGTGACAAGTCACACAGAGTAGAAGTGGAGTACACTACTCCCAGAGGTAAATGGTATAGTCAGTCATGGAAAGGTAAAAAGCATCTTTCTGGTGGTATTGCCCTGAACATCGGTATTCATCTATTTGACTTACTCTTGTGGGTATTTGGAAAGTGTAATAGATCGAGTGTATTACTTCCACCTGGACCCACTATGATGGAGGGTATGCTTGATCTGGATCACGCTTATGTGACGTGGAAACTATCTACTGAGGGGACTGTACCAAGACGAGTAATACGGGTGGATGGTAAAGTACTAGACTTCACCACAGACTTTACGTATCTTCACCAAGCAGCCTACAGACACATCGAATCAGAAGGTGGATACAGCATCGACGATGTACGTCCCGCAATAGAATTAGTTGAATCCTTAAAAAGTTAATGAGTTACCCAATCAATAGAATGGACTACTAAACAACAAAACAACAGGGAGAAATAATAATGGAACCATGGCAACAGCACGACCAAAACCTTCATACTCTGGCAATGAATCTACACAATACAGTAGGGCGTATCCGCCAGGGAATTACTCCGGATTCACTTCATGAGTTCAAACAGGTATGGATGAAGGAGGCAACGGACAACCCAACGAATGATCCACTCCATTCACCTATGATGCCTTCGGCGGTAGATATGCAAGTGGAATTTGTTTTGTCTAACTTGAAATTCAGGGTACCGGAAGTAGGAGACATTCCTATTTACCTGAATGTCGCACAAGGCACTGTAGGCGACCAAAGGCACAAATGGCTAGAGCTATCTACCCATGACGAGATACGGGGACCTTACCCCAGTGTGTACATCATAGACCCTGCTGCGCGAGGTATTGATCCATCACATATCCTTGTGGGTCCGGATAGTCCTTTCAGGTTGCTCTACAGAAGTAATGCCCGCACTGAATTTGGAAAGTAGGTAAGACTATGGGTGAGTTCATACAATATCAGCATGTTGAACGCTGGGGAACGATAGAGACTGAGGATATTGAATTTGGTGAGTGCTTTATCTTCCCAAAAATCGATGGTACAAACGCTAGTGTCTGGTCAGACGATGGAGTTGTTCAAGCGGGTAGCCGTCGACGTCATCTTAATGAAGACCAAAAAGACAACTTTGGTTTTAGGGCCTGGGTACAAAATAGCGATGCTGTAAAATCTTATCTAGAAGAATTTCCGGATCATCATATCTATGGTGAATGGCTCGTTCCACATTCTCTGAAAACATACCGTGTAGACGCTTGGAGACAGTTCTACGTCTTTGACATCACCAGAGAAGACGGAATCTACATTCCATATCCGGAGTACAAAGAATCACTGGACAGGCACGGTCTTGAGTACATCCCCCCGTTGATGATGATCAAGAATCCTTCTGTGGAGAGACTGAATGAACTACTCGAGAGTAATGACTACCTTATCGAAACGGGCAAGGGTGCCGGTGAGGGAATCGTTATCAAGAACTACCAGTTCAGAAATAGATATGGTCGGGTAACCTGGGCTAAGATGGTTCGTTCTGAGTTCAAAGAAAAGCCCCGTAAGCACCATGGAGCACAGGCAACTATCGAAAAGGATTCAGTAGAAGAAAGAATTGCTCTACTGTACGTGACCCAGGCTCTTGTAGATAAGGTCCACGCCAAAGTGACCGGTGAAGATGGTTGGTCATCCAGAAAGATACCCCAGCTACTCAATACCGTATTCTACGATGTGGTCAAAGAAGAATCATGGAATTATGTCAAAAAGTTCAAGAATCCTACGGTCAACTACAAACGACTGTTGAGCTACTGTAATCAGAGAATTAAAGAACTGAAACCGGAGATTTTCTGATGCCCGTATCAAATGTAGAGGATAAACTAGCGGAGGGCCAAGTATGGGTGGTTGAGGCGCACCTACCCAAGATAGCGGTCAAGAGATGGCTAGTACAAATTGGGTATGCACCAGAAGGTGAAGAACCTGGGCTGTATGGGTGGCACAGAAGCCAGCTACGTCATGGTGATTTAGATAAATATGATATGACTACAATCATAAAGAACATGATGTGGTTGCGTAACAACCCGCAGTTGAGTAAAGATTGGTCTCCGCACCTTTTCAAGCACGGTTCCTACGAGCTTTACTACATGTGGCTACTAGATAATGTAGAGAGAAAGGATACGTAATGAAACGATGCTGGCAGTGTTACTGGATGAAAGACTTTATGTGTCTTCTACCATTTCACCCTAAAGACTTGATTACTGGAAATGAAGCGGCATGTGAGTATTTTCGACCACACCCACGACCGCTTAAAAATATCAGGAAAGTAAGAAACTAGCAGGATTTACAATACTGGCGAAGTGTCCATTGTCCGTTACCTTTGTTACGACACCGTTGCTTATGTTGCCATCTGCGTCCCTTACCAGAACAAACAGCATTCCATCGTCCACCCCTGGCGGTTTTACGAGCACGAGTCTCTTTAGAAGGACTATAATTGGTCGTACGACAAAGACCAGTAGACCGGTTACGTCCATACTTACATTTACGTTTCGGCATAACTAACTCCTCATTCCCATTGGCTTCTTAGAGCTAAATGGGTTCTTTGTTTTGGCGTGAATTGGAGTCACTTTTTTGGCTCCATCACCACCAGTGTTGGTTGCGTTTGGTGTAGCACCAATAGATGCTGACTTCTCTTGTGGTATTTCCGGAACATCATCTGTATTCAGAGATGCGTTTTCGTCTGGGAGTCCCGGCTGTATCCGGTCTATTGCCCAAAATATCATTCGTTGGGTAAGGTACCCCGCGCCAAAACCACCAGCGGCATACCCCGTTGTTTTAGCTACTCCCTTGTTCTTTTTGAGTGCTACCGTAGCGCCTATTACGGAACCGATTACCGGTAACCCACGTTGAACAAATTGGGATATGAGTTCAGTGATCATTTTGACTCCTACCCACACCGACCACAGGACATAGCACCAATCGCTTGACCTACCGTGGCGTTCATGATGCGCGGAATCGTATTCAAACGAGTACGACTAACAGGCATCTTCATAATGGAATCCAATGCGCCCATACTGGTACTGGGAGACAGGAGACTAGCGGCACCCTGTTGAATTGAACCACCAAAGGCCATGATGACTACTACACTAAGAGCAGCACCCATAGCACCTACAGCGGCACCAGCGGACCAAGACGACCAACGCTTTTTCTCTGTAAGGTATCCATACGTACCCAGAGTACCAGCGGTAGCCAGTGCGGAAGACGCAATCATAATGACTGCGCCAACCATTGAAATTCCCTTTTCATTCATAGCGTATCCTCTTTCTGTTCAAAAATCTTCGCCGCAAAGCGAATACCGATTTGATGTGCTATTCCCGCCACCAAGATAACACCAGTCCATTTAACCAATTCTAAGGCACCTTCCGCATAGGTTTCAAAGATACCCAATTTCTTTTTGGATTCTTTATCCATTACTGTTTACTTTTTGCAATCTTACAGGCTCGTGTTTTGGCCTTTTTCAGATCTTTAGTTCCAAGGGGTAAACGCTTCGTTCTGGTGTATTTATTACCTTTAGGATCATAGTGAAGATCAACATAAAACTCACCACGATTAGCAGATTTATCTTTAACCAAATCTAGACCAACATCACCACAGGAACCAAACAGATCTACTCTACCTGCCCAAGGACGTTCAGGTTTACCTTGCCAAGTACATTTAGCCTTCTTGGTCTTCTTACTGCGATTCAATCCATCTAGTGTTATGACTTTACCACCCATGATATACCTACCTTATTCTACAGACTTGACCGTGACGATATTTATAGAGACCGTATCCACCAGCTACAGCAGCTAGACCAATAAGGGCATTCTTTCTAGTGGTTGGTGCATCTGCGCCAGTTACCAGATCGTAAACTAAACCAGCAACCCATGCCGCACCTAGAAGTGCTGGGAGATAGGCCCATTTACTTTTACATGCAAACTTGGCCATTACCTACCCCAAATCTTTACTGCGGCCAACTGACCAAGAACACCACCTAAAAGCATCCCTCCAAGAGATACACCTAGACCATTCTCGTAGTAATGATATGCTTCGGGGGTAAGGGTAGCTTTGGCCCGACTACGCATAATCCATTCCATGCCCTTCCACCCAACAATACATCCACCAGCCACTACACCACCCCTTCTTAGATTGGTTTGTTGGATTTTAGTCATACCTCTACCCGTGTACTTTCTTGATATGAGTAATGATGCCCCGTTCAGTCTTTAGGGACTTGTCGCAGCCTTCGTAGTTACAGTAGAAGATTCCGTCTTCTTCTATGTAGTCGTCGGCTGCACATTCATCACCATCATCTTCATTGATGCCCACAACTATAGTAACTTCTTTTCCCCACAAGAATGTTTCGGCGTCGTCTTCCATGACTACTTTACTGGACCCTGGATAACCGTTAGGAAGAGTACCTTGAATCTTGATATACTGACTGGGGTGTAGTTGGTATCTACTGGGTCCAAAACATTCTGCAAGATGCTTGGCATACTCATCAACACAGTCTTTACCCGCGAAAGTACGACTGGTATCTATACCTACAGAAGTCATCCATTTCTTCAGGAAACCATGATGGGCGGGATTAGTAATTGGCGCTCTGATAACCCACATTGCTTGTTACCTTATTCCTTTCACTAGAGAAACTGAAGCGGGATGACGGTCTACGACCAATTTCTTCCACGCAGCAGCGGTTTTTGCATTCATTCCACTAGGCCCAATCTTTTCTACTTTTTGGGTAGTGTTGAGACTAAATGGTTTACCCATCAACATGGAGATGGTCTTGGAATACCGTGTCTGTTCACTGGTAAGGCCACTGGCACCGATGTTAGAGGTCTCTTCGCCCATCTTGTACAGTTTGTATCCAAGAAGCAGCGCACCACCAACCAGACCCACACCAATTACTTTAGAAACTTTCATTTTATGCCCTTCCCTTTTTGGTACCGAAGTAGATTAGACCGGCAAGGACCAATACCCCTCCCGCAACAAGAACAGGGG
>Ga0207997_1000865_pt1 | contig 15530 bp, 22 predicted proteins | sample AntAceMetag02UKN_FD_184777 | JGI IMG/M metagenome (GOLD analysis project Ga0207997, IMG submission 184777) | Saline lake microbial communities from Ace Lake, Antarctica - Antarctic Ace Lake Metagenome 02UKN (SPAdes) (version 2) | ecosystem: Environmental > Aquatic > Non-marine Saline and...
ACCTTTAGCAAGAGTAACTATTGAACCGAGTAGTGTTAATCCACCGAGTGCTGCACCAGTTATCCATGTAGAACTATTCACATCTACATATGGTGGTGTTGGTGTTCCTTCACATGCATCACCTATACCGTCACCATCAGTATCTAGTTGATTAGGGTTATATGTATCAGGACAGTTATCTTCATCATCTGGTATACCATCATTATCTCTATCATCTGGAGGAGGATCATCGGGTGTGATAGTAAACAGATCTATTTTTTGTGCTAAAGGAGTTGCACCAGCGTCATAAAGCTCACTATAACGAGCATCAAAAGCCTGATAAACAATACCATAATGACCACCTTCATATGTTACACTGCAATAGATTTTTCCTTCAATAGATGGCATACTACTACCAACAGAAATTGTAGTCCAACCCGTTATACTTTCTTTGTGTTGTACCATGCTACCATCATACTCCCAAGAATTCATATCATTAGGAGCAACATACTTCTCTGGTGTATTAGAAAATGTTTTACCATTATCATTCTTCCATGATGAAACAGTACCATAAATCAAAGGAAGAGGGACAACAACATTATTGAAAGAAAGAGCATGATATTGCATCTGTGGTGTACCATCTGTATTCCATGCTAAATTACAACGTATATCACCTGCTTTATTAGTAGGAACCTTCATTTCATTCCCCCAGAATACAAGAGATTCCCCACCATCAGGAACACCATTATTATTCGCATCTTCAAAAACCCATATTTTAACAAAAGGTTGAGTCCAGTCACCACCAGAAGATACAGAGAAAGTAACAGCAAAATTCAGATACTCACCTGCTTTTGGATTCGTAGAAATCGTAGGAAACTTAACATAACTCTTCCGTGAATCAATACTGATACCACCAGTATTAAATGTCTGAGAAGCAACACGAGATAAACTATAATCAATTCGACTTGTGCCTCTGATCTCACGTCCTTCAATAGTTTTAGTTGATTCGGTTGTCATTACAGTTGTATTAAAATCAACAGGTACAACAGCCAGTACAACAAAAGAACCAAGCAATACAAAAAGCAAAAATATTGAGAGAACTGTTGAAAATCTACCTGCTTTCCACTTAGGACGTCTAAACATTACTTTTACATCCGCAAACTTCAATAATACAAAGATACTGACAAGACAAGTAAGAATAATTGGGAGCGAAAACCAGATACTAAACTGTTCAAGTCCACCAGTTATAAAAACAAAAAACATATAAGAAACCCAACCAGTGAAACCACCCATAACAGCCATGAACAACATAAGAATATCATTACGCCCCTCAATAACAAGAAGATCAATTAATAACGCTGTGATAACCGCCATCAAAATATAGATAACCATCTGACCGATTAAAAACTCCATCTTACCAACCACCTTCCTTCTTTTTATAATGACCATATTCACTCTTAGCACTTTTCATAAGACCAACTGTTTCACGACCAGCCTCACGACCAAAACCAGATACTGCACTTGTAATCCCTAAGCTTTTACCACCGAACAAAACCTTTTTGATAAGAAATACGAATACAATCGCTAATATCAAAAAAATAGCAAGTGGTATAATCGCTCCAGCAATAGTTGATATAAGGTATACTCCAACAAGCATCGCTACAATTATAATAATGCCACTAATGAGAATAGCACCAGTATCATCAGCCTCTAAACTTCTAAGTCTCAGTTTTTTTAACATCTTTTTTGCCACCATTTCTTCTTAATCCTTTCATAACTTTTTCCCAACCAACTTTTCGATGAGCTTTAGCAGATCTAAAACTCCTGAACCATAATGTAGTTAGTATTATAAATGATATATACCCCCATATCGGACAAGAAAGCCAGAATAACCCAGGGAGAGCAAAACTAAACTTCCCCCATCCAGTAACAGCCATACCATTATATGTTATATATATCGGAGCGAGAAAACTATCAATATATGAACTCTCTCCAACAGAAAAAACATAAGAAACAACAGTTGCACATCTAATATCCCAACCAAGCCATTCAAACTCATCACAGATAACAAGGTTAAGTTTCCAAGATCCAGCTTGTGCAAAAGCAGGAATCTGTATATTTGGGTTTGCAATATAGATCTCCCATTTATCATAACCAGGTATCATACCAAAAGGGGGAAAATGACCAAGATGTTTAGCAGAGATCAAATCAACAGGGATTCTATATGCAATCTCGTTAGATGGATTATAAAGCTCCCAATATGTAACCATCGGATCCCATTGATCGAGAGGCGTAATACCAAAATATGCTACTTCAATAATCCATCCGCCAACAGAACCAAACGGTAAAGGAATCACGCTACCAGCAGATAACATATCCTCTGTAGACTGAGTAGAAACATCATCACCCATTTCTTTTATGACAGAAACATAATCATCATTGTTATTACAATTAATGCAACCAGCAGTTACACTATTTGTATTTACAACTAATAAAACTAATATAGAAAATAAAAAAAAAGAAAAAAATATTTTTAAGAAGACTTTTTCTTTCGTTTCCTATTCCCCCCAACTGATTTACGAGCAGTACCTATTACACTGCGAACAGATTCCATAAAATCAGGGAAAAACCTGTTGAACATTATTGCAAGTCCATACCAAGCTAGTGGGAACCAAAGTAGTACACCTGGAAACCAGAACATCGAAGGTATCATCCAACCAAACATATACCAAGGATAAACAAAGATATTACTTAGGACATCACCAGAATCTCCACATGGAATACCTTGATAAATATAGCCATCCCACGATATATCCTGTGATGTGTCATCTGAAAATATTACTTTGCAACTAGCAGCCCAAGATCCTTTTGCTGCAAAAGCAGGAAGGACAAATGTTGTTTTATCAGCAAAAAGCCATTCTCCGCCATCTTGATATTTAGTAGAAGGAGTATGTTCTATTTTAGTAACCTCATGAAAACTAGGATCATAAATAGTCCAAATAATTTTCACTGGTTCTTTAGTTGACACATGTACATATCCAGTATCCATCGGTGTCATCAAAGGATAAGAACTACCAGCACCAAAAGATGAACCTGCAGCTATTTTTGCATCAGATACTTCAACAGTGGATATATCACTAGCAGAAACTATAGAAAAAGTTGAGAATATTGCTACAAGTAGCAATACACCTATTACGGTTTTTTTATGCATTGTCTTTACTCCTATAGTATTATTTTTTGTAGTACACAATAACTAATACCAATGCTACAATGATTGCAACAGCGAACAATACCCAGAGCCAGTTTGCAAGACCGAATGATGTTCCTTCTAATGTCTCAGCTATCTGATCTATAATACCAGCGGCAGCACCCGGAGCTGCACTTACTGTCCAAGTAAATGTCCATTCATTGTTAGCTGGAGATGTTTGAACATCTGTATCTTCTATAAGCACTGATCCTTGTTCCCAATCCTGTGTTTTACTATTGAGTTTGACAACTAAAGAACTATAATCTATGTCATCAAAGTAATCATCGTAGACATCTGAACTTGTAGTAAGAGTCCAATCAACACAATCCCTTAATACCTCTGGGGATTTAAGTTTGACAGTTACAACATGTTCGCTACCAGTTACTTCTTCCTCAGTAGAATAAACATATGGACCAGTCTTCTGATACTGAGTATATTGTTCATTTGTGCTACCGTTAGCAAATGTCGTTATTGTGAAATTGGCTGTACCATTTGTCACCTTATTAGATGGATATGTAATATTTAATAATACATCTGTAAAGTTTATTCCCCAAGTATTTGATGTATTACAACTATTATTTACAGTCCAATAAGATGCGGAGGAACTTTTGATATTAGCAACAAAAGGCGATGTGACATCTTTTTCCTTTATCACAAGATTTTCAGCTATCCAATAACTAGAAAGTACTGCATCATCAGTAATTATCCAAACTGTTAATGTTGCATTAGCAGTTATTGAAGCATTATATGCCCAAGTAATATTTGTTAAAGCTGTACTTCCAGTTGCTGTTACATAGTTTGCTTTGGTTGTAGAATTAGTAGCAGCAGCACCAAGAGTACTACTAGCATTAACAGCTTTGGTATTAACTGTCAGGTTATAATACATAGCATCTGAACCAGTACCAGTAACATTAAAAGTCATAGTAGACAAATTTGCAATGTTACAAGGTAGTTTCAACACACCTGATCCATCTACACCAGCTGATAAAGTTATTACATCACTAATATCTGTACTACCAGATTCTATAACAATATCATTTCTATATGTCAACCAATTAGATGTTGCACTTGTTGAAGACATCGATAGCATGAATGTTGCTAGGAGTAAACCAATGACTAAAGTCATGCGTTTCACGATTAACACCTCAAAAAAAAGAGAAAAATATCTCTTTAAATTTAAGTAGCAACCGTGAAATCGACTACATCACAATAATCTGCGGTTTCTTGATATACGTATAAATGACAGCTGTAGCTCTGTCCGTTCTCATAAGTTCCAGCTGAAGCAACCTCTAGTGTCATGGTCTGCATAAGGATCCATTCTCCACCAGGAGGTATATCTCCAATAAGGAAACCACCAGATACATACTCACCATCATTTACTAGTTTGTATGTTCCACCACCAGATGTAACAGAATACTCAGTTGAATCCTGTTCAAGATCATCATCAAGACCTTCTTTATCTGTTACTTGATTATATAATTCTACACGAACATCATCAGCGATTCTATCTTCATCATCATTACTAATAGTAAGATTAGTATATAATGGTGTTTCAGTTGCAACAGAACCATCAGCGGCTACTGCAGCACTAAAATCAGCAAAAGTAGCAGATGCTAATGAACAAGTCAAAGAAGCTGGCACATTCGTTCTATCTTGCGTCTGTTGGTATGCCATACCAGCAGCGTATCCTGTGTTATACTCGCCTGATGTATACATATATGCCCCTGCAGCTCCCATAATCGCAAAGATTACAGCAACCCCAATTATGAGAGGCATATTACTTTTTTTCTTTCCCATAGTTTTTTTTCACCTCATTTCTATAAAAACAAGAATGCCATAGTTCCTTTATATACAATAATAGAATACGGAGTGTTAACAGAAGAAAAAAAATCTAAGATTACACTCCGTTTAATATCTCATTTATATACTTTTCTATAATCATAGTACCAAAATAGTGTGATAAAAAGCACAATTATGATACAAAAAAAAGCATAAGAGAACACATTAACATTATACAAAAAAACATTTTCAGAACCAGGAACTTTCAAATAAATAAGATCCAACAACATCTGTTTAGGAACAAAGATATCGATAAATAAATAGAATCCTAGAATGCTGCCAATCATAGCCAGACAGACCTTGATCGGTAGAGGTAACTTAGGCAGACTATAATACCGGAATGGCTTATCATAAAAAGTAGAGAGCTTCCGATGATCCACCATATCAACAAGTATATCACGAAGTTTTTTATCAGAAACCTTACAATCCTGTCTTACATGATCAATGATCTGTTGCTGTTGAGCATACTCGTTATCATCATCTTTTTTATTAACATAATCAAGTATAGATCTCTCTATAGTATTATTCAATGTCTTTGTTTCTACACGTATAAGCCTGAATTTTCTCACCATGACGACCTCCTTAGTAAAAAACCTACTTCTTTAGATGTGGGATGAATACGAAGGCTTAAATATCCCAGTAACAATACTTTTTTCATATGGAACTCAGGATGTATCGTTATCGTTTGTATCCTTCTAAAAAACAAAAACAACATCTTTTTAAAAGTTTTGATATCTGCAAAGAAATTTATAATGAACTTCTTGAAACATCTATCAAAATATATAAAGAGACAGGTAAAACTCTCAGTAAGTTTGATTTTGATAAACTTCTCACAGGTTTGTACCCTGAAGTATACGCCCAAGTCAAACAAAACATTTCCGACAGGGTATCGAAGGCATTTCAGAATTTTTTTAGACGTGTTAAAGACCCATCCTGTAAAAAGAAAGGATTCCCTCGTTTTAAATCCCGTATTCATAGTATTACTTATCCTCAACATGGTTTTAAGTTTTTGTCTCAAAGACGACTCCATGTTTCTAAAATAGGTAGCATCCCGATTGTGTTGCATCGTATCCCCAAAGGCAAAGTTAAAACCCTTACCATCAAACAAAACAAAGTTGGTCAATGGTTCGCTATATTTGTTTGTGAAGTCGGTGTGAAACCTGTTAAAAACACATCTAAAAAAGAAATAGGTATTGATGTCGGGCTTACAAGTTTCGCTACAACATCTGATGGAGTATTTGTTAATAATCCTAGATATCTTGTCAAGGCAGAAAAACGGCTGAAACTTCTCAGTAGACGGTTGAGCCGTAAAAAGAAAGGTAGTAAAAACAGGAAGAAATCTAAACATATTCTTGCCAAACAACATCTCAAAGTTAGCAATCAAAGATTTGATTTTCTGCATAAACTTAGCTATGAGTTGACAAAGAATAACAAAACCATTGTTGTCGAAAAATTGAATATTAAAGGGATGCTTCATGATCATCATCTTGCTAAATATATTGGTGATGCATCTTGGAATGCTTTTATAAATATGTTGGAATACAAGGCTGTAACAAGCGGTTCCGCATTGATAAAAGTTAATCCAAAGAATACAAGCAAAACCTGCAGTAATTGTGGGGCTATCGTTGATATGCCTCTGAATCAGAGGGAATATCGTTGTGGTGTTTGTGGTTTTGTTTGTCATAGAGACCTGAACGCCTCGATTAATATTTTGAAGATAGGGCTGGACAAGCCCGAATCTAACGCCTGTGGACATGATGTAAGACCTTCTTCTTTGAAGGCTAATGTGGTTGAAGCAGGAACTATATTAGACAACTCCTGAGTTCCATCAAGGTTGTCTTTGGAATCCCATGATTTTATTCATAGGAGGATGCCACACCCGAATATTAATGAAGCTGGATCAGGGAGTATTACACCAACACTAGCAAGTATAAGACAAGCCAGTATTCCTAAAAAAATAGCTATAATGAATCCTATAAACTTTTTTATGAGAAACAACGAGAAAAGAACCAGTATCACAGCGACAATAATACCTACACCAGCGTTAACAAACAAGGATCCAACGAGATCAGTAGTTGGTGTACCAGTCCCCATTATATCACTAACGAACCCAAGGATTGTATCACAAAAAAATAATCCACCGAGGAAACCAAGAAGAGAAAAAAGAATGTGTAATGGACTAAATGTTATTTTTCCCATATTATTAATCTCACCAAATATGAAATAGTTTATTTCCTATTTAGTTTTGATGGTGGTCGGCAACCTTTCTTATTTGTCTTCTGTTTCCTACGCCTCTTTGTTATTCTATATCCTTTTCTTCTAGGAACAGCACGTCCACAACGCTGAACCTCAACCCATTCATCATTAATTATTAAAACAATAGATCCACTAACCTGACAACCTGGTGGTCTACCAGTATGCAATCCTTTGCTATCAAGATAAGTGTTGCTAAGTTTCTTCATCAAAAAGAATATGTGTTCTTTGAATAAATAGTTTATCTGGATTAAAATCCCTTAAAAAGTATGGTTGGTCAACCATCACAAAAATAAAACTATTTTTTGGGGAAATAATGTTAAATAGTGATGGTCAACCTAAATGATAGATAATAGTAATGTTGTTTAAATTATTTTTTATTTTTTTCTTTTATACTTTCCGACTTTCACTGTTTTTTTGCTTGTACCAGGTGTTCTCTTTGCACGCTTAGTATTAACTTTTTTCTGATACTTGTATTTCTTGACTTTTACTGTTTTACGTCCACCTTTCTTTGCTCTTGGTTTAGCCTTACTAGTCTTTGGTTTAGGATGACATATCTTCAGGCGAACATCTGGTTGTCCTTTGATCTTAATCTTTGATCCTTTGGTTGGATTAAAACAACCTTTTGGCTTTCCACGTGTTATTCGTCCACTCTTGATATAGTGAACAAATGTTCTTGCAGCTCTAACAGACTTACCTTTTTTAACCATAGCTTTTTTCACCTTCATATATCATATTTGTAATATTGTAAATATTTAATACATATAAAAAGGTTATCTGGATTTTTTTCCAGTAAAAACTATTTTGGATTAATCTCAGAATCCTTTATATTCTTAGCAATATCATCCAACGGCCAACTATCATATGGTTTATCCGGAACATATGTATCCTTCTCCCATTCAGTTTTTAACTCTTTATAGATCGCTTCAACTGTTTTCGTGATATATAATGGTGGATCAAATTGTCTTACAAAATGTGTAACACCAATAACATTGCCTTTGCTGTCTCTAACAGTACTGCTATATGAGTAATCAGGAGATACTATGTATCCTAGTCTTCCAACAATTTTTAATACATCAGGGGTGACGATGTAAACAGGTGGCCCTCTGTTTTGTGGTGGCAGGTTCTTTATTTTTCCATATTTAATATATATTGTTGGAACATTGTTGAATGTCCTCCGAGTGATTATCGGTATGGTTTCTACATATGCTACTTTTCCACTTGGTTTGTATCTGTGTAATATTTTTTTTCTATCGTTGTCGTATATTGTTACTGTCTTGGGTGTTGAATTAATTATTTCTATATCTACCATTTTATTCCTCCTCAACTAATTTTATAGTTTTATCAAACTTATAATAAATCTTATAGAGTTTATTACATTCGCCACATTCAACAAGAACTTCTCTTGAGTGAACTGTAGTATAATCTTCAACTACTAATCCTTCTCCTTTAGCATTGCAATGTGGACATATTATATCATCTTCTAGATCAGAATGGTCTACAACAATGTTTCCCATAGTCATATTTTTTTCTCCTGTTTTTTTATATGTGTTTGTTGTTTATTAAACCATACCTTACCTAACCGTATCTTACCAAACCTAACCATACCACACCTCATATAAATAAAAAGATAAGAAGTATGAGTTTTTATCTTTCTACTTCGTTTTTATATTAAACTATACCTGACCGCAACTAACCCTGCCAAACCTTACCTTACCTCACCCCAACCGTATTTATAAGAAATAGAGATAACGAATCCCTATCTCCTTTTATTCTATCATCTGTAACAACTGTAGATAATACTGCACATTCTGTAAATGAGACAAGATTTTTGAAATATGCTGATTACGTAAATCTTTTTCGCTCAATGTACGTTCAAGTGTTACATAACACTTTTTGTCTTCATCATCTTCATGAAGAACAACATGAACTAAAATAGGCACATCAACCTCTTTAGCCAAACCTTTTTCTTCGATTATTTTTATTTGAACTATACTATTTTTGAGCGTTATTGCTTGATATTTCCTATATTTTTTAGATGCTATTTTATCATCCCATTCAAAATAACTATGCAATGGGCTTTTTTTATTTTGTGCATCTTCTACAATCTGATCAGTCATCACTTTACCATTATATTTTTCAACAAGTTCTATAAGTCGTTTCCCATAAATTTCTGCTTGTACATTAGAAATATGAGCACCTTTTCGTGCCTTGTATCGTATAATTGTTTTTGATTTTTTTTCAACCATCTGTTGTAATTCCTTCGTCTTATCTTTTTTCATCAGTAACAACCTCATATTGACCGTAATTCCCGTTATGTGCTGGATTGTATCCTCCTATACCTTTTACTACTCCTGTTGTGTTTATTAGGTTAATAAGTTGCTCTGGAGAAATAATATCTGCATTATATTCTATGTCTAGAACACAAGACCAATTATGAAATTCTGGTCTTAATATCAGTCTTGGTGATCTCGTTAGACCACTATTTTTTCCATCATGCCGAGCAACTGTCATTTCATCATATTTTATAGGAACCATAGTATCTAAAAATCTTACTCCTTCTTTTACTAACCGTCCCATATCTTTATCTTCATGATAAGCAACTATCCTCATTCCCTTACTGAAACCAGATGATGGAAATCCTACTTTACCATCTAATGTATGATGTATTTTTCCCTCGACTTTTTCTTCTTCTAGCCTAGTATCTTTTTTTACAACTTTCTTTCCTTTTTTCTTATCATAATACTCAGCAGCATACCCATCGTTTCGTTCCATTAATAACCCACATGGTTGATGACCTTCTCTCTTTTTCTCTCTTACTGGAACTTGTATTTTTTTCCAGTTCATCGGTTTTAACACTATTTTTTTTTCTATTATTTCTTCTTTTTTGGTTTCCTTTTTCATTTTTTTTTCACCTTACCTTATTTATTCTACAAGTTTCATGATAAAATCATGCCAACTCATACCATCTTTCTTTTTCATTAGCTTCTTATGTTCTGCATCTTCAAATATTACAGTCATGCTTTTCATATTTTATCTCCTTATTTATAAACTTTCAAACTTTGAATGTATTATGCTCTATATAAAAGTTTTGATATTTTATACGCATAAAAACTAAAAAAAAAAATAAAAACTATTCTGGTGGTACTAATCCACCTGATTTTTTACCTTTGCGATTACTCTTCCAATTAGACAATTTCTTACGCCAGAACTCAAGAGGAGCACGCCTCAACAACAAAACAATAATAACTAAAACAATAGCAACTCCGATAATCAACCATATATCAATACTGAAACCCTCAGAAACCATACCAGTGATCATAATACTAGAAGACACACTATCATAACTACTACTACCATCAAAGACAAGACCATAAGAGCCTTCATCAATAGGAGTCCATATGCCATAACCTTCTGATAACGATATCTCAGAAGACATAGAAAACGGTTGATTAGAATTCTTCACCGTAACAACTGTATCAATCTCTAAAACACTACCATCACTATCCAAAAGCCGAACATATAAGGTATCACCAACACTACTACTATAACTAACAAGAGCACCATTAAGACGAGATACCATAATAGAAGGAACACCCTTGACATTAAAACTAATCTCAGCTTTTGTACTATCGCTCTCAGCGGATACTGCATAAGAACCAGGGACATCTGGTTTGAAACTAAAAGAACCAGCTAATTCCATACCATTAAGGACAAAACCACCAGGACCATTCACACGAATAGTTGCATCATCAAAAACATTCATAACGATATCACTATCAACAACAGGGTTAGATGTCTGCAAAATTATAGAACCCTTGTTTTTAGAACAAGTAACTGTTTTAGAAACCAACTGAGCATTAGAAAGAATGCTAATAGTCCATACTCCAACCTCGTTAAACAAAATAGGCCATTTACCAAACGAGTTAGTCATCCAAGTATGCGATTCACCACTAGGTGAAGAAACAAGTAGGCTTTCAAAACCCATCGGTGTAACACCTTTTGTAATAGTTACATCCTTGGTCTGACCGTATAATACAGTATCAGAGATAGTAATAGTTAAAACCTCTGGAACACCATTATTGTTATTTGGTTCATTTGAAGTATTAACATTATTTATAATAGTAAAATTAGCGAACAAAGGCTCTATACCATCACCAGTAATCCGAGCAATAGCAGAACCTGTCTCATTATCATCAAGACAAATAGATCCCATCCCATCAACAATATTGATATTATAAATATTACCAGTATCACTACAGAAAAGGAAACCATGAGCATCCAAAATAGATCCACTAGTAATCAAAAAAGCAACATTAGAACCAGCAACAGGATCATCAGGAAAAACAGAAAGCGATGGAGATGCTTTCTCAATCTTTATAATAACAAGTTGACTAATCTTCTGAGAACCAATAGTATATTCAAGCCAACTAATTTCATCCTGCTCAATTATGAAACCCACATTGAAATTACGAGAGGAACTCGCAGGAACAGAAAAAACGGTATTAGGAATAAAAACATCAGTATCACCCTTATAAACCACAGTGACATCAACTGATACATTATCATAATTAGTTATTTCAACAGGCGTAATAACAAGATCATGCAGGTTCCCGACAACATACAATTCAGATGGATTAAAAGATAACGGTTGAGCACTAATAGTTGGCACAAAAAAACAACTAAAAAGCATTACGGCTAACAACAAAAACGATAAAGTTTTCTTCAAATCAATCAACTCCTCTATTCTTCATCATCAGCTGTTTTAACTGTTACAATATCATCTGCACGTTCTACTTTATCGAATTTTTTAATAGTCATCTCTTTAGGATTGGATTTATCTCTGAACTGCCGTTGTTCACATTCTTTTGTTTTCTCATTATACTCTCCACCAGCAATTTCACAACCCTTTTTTGATGTAGGAAAATGCCCCATGACTTCCTCAATATTTTCCTCTTTGCCTTTTTTTCTAAACGGTTTCATATCAATCGTTTCCTCTCTCAAAAATATAAATAACGAATACATAAACATACTTTTAAAGTTTTGTGTGGTAAAGACTAAAAACATTTATACCATTAAAATCATACTCCTATGGAAAAAAATCCAACTAATATATTTGATGAGGGGAACATATGAACAGGAGAATAATAAAAAAAGAAAATGATGCTCCTATGATTTTAAAAGCCGATGACATACTAAAAGGTGATCGATGGGATACACCAAAAGTTTTTCTAGATAGACTAAAAGCAGAAAAAGGAGATCTGTTAGCATTTGAAAAAATAGGAAAAAAAACTTATTATGTTTATGTACTTGATCCTAAACTATTCAAAGAACTAAAAATTAGTCTAGATGAAAAACAATCTGATGAAATACTGAAAGAACTAATGGCATCTATTCAAGATAATGAAGATATTGAATGTGACCATATAATACAGGTTAAAAGCCAAGGACGTTGTGGACAAAAAAGTAGTATAACAAATATCATGGAAGGAATAGGTGTTGGAAACGAGGATTGGCTTTATTTAAAATTTGTAAAAAACCATGAAGAACAAAGATGTGGATGGATTTTTTCTGCTCTTAAAAAGACGGATATTAAAAATATTGTGGAGATCGAAGAGGAATTAGAAGATGAAGGTTAAACATTGGCCAATACCAGATGATGAATTTGAAAAACTAACACTACTAGGGGAACTATTGTTCGAATGGATTCCGAAAAGCAAATACAATATCATGCTGCGAAAACATAACTTAGCATTTGCAATGTTCACTGAGGATTTTAATATACCCATTCAAGATGCACAATACGGAAAAACTCTTCCCTGGATAAAGGGCCATATCCCAAAAGAAGATGGTGGACGTTTTGAACTTGTCGAGCATAGCGAGGCAAGAAATCAAAAAGTTCCGAATACTGGTGAACTCAAGGATACACTCCTTAATTACAATAACCAATTTGCAATGACGGCTCGTAACTCTCAGGCATTGAGTGATGATGAAGAAAATTTCAGTTGGGATGTAGCTGAAAATGAGATAAGTCAGTATAATAATATTAAAAAACATGTTGAAGAAAAAAACATAGCTATTTCTGATCTAACCGATGAAATCAACAAATACAGGATGATAACAACTAATACTCAGACACAAGCTGAGACATTCAGCCGTGAATCAAAAAGATTACATGATAAAGTTAATCTGTTGCAGCAACGTAATCTTGATCTTGAAGAACAAGTCACGGAGTTATACCGTCAGAATAAAGTATTATCAACAGACAAAACACGAGATGAAGCAAAACTAAATGAACAGGAATACAACGCGGGCAAAATCGGGCAACTTCAAGGTATGGACCGGATACAGATTATAAAAGAATCCGCAGAGGAAATAAAGGAGCTCATGCAAAACTTTGACTCTTTATCAAAAACAGGAGATGGATTAGAAACACATAAAGCTCTCATAAAACAGATGGAAGAAAAATTTAGTGGTTTAGAGAAACAACTTGAGACGATAGAAAAAATCAATAAAAAACAGACTAAACCATATGAAAAGGAGAAGCCAGCATGATTAATATCTCCTCGAAGAATAAATCAGAGATAAAAGAAAACTATGATAAAATCTTTGAATATGCCAGCCTGAATAACATAATGGATGCACATGAAGCATTAATCTCGCTTGAGATGAATATCAAGAAATATAACATAAGCCGTGGACTCAACAATAATGGTTTAGATAAAATCTTTTTTGATATCAAATATGCCTTCGGTCATTATACCAAACCTGAATGGCGAAGGCAAGAAGTCTACAGGCTTCTAGAACAACTCAGTGGTGAGTTGAAAAAAGTTGAGAAAAATATACCAATAAAACAAAAAATAATTAATGTATACTCTGAGATAAAAGAAGATTTTGGATCAATATGTCTAACAGGGAACCCGAAGATTATGGATTCATTAGTTGATGATTTTGTAATTCTCCAAGATTTAGCACCAGAAATATCCCCATTGGGTCATGATATATATCAAGGATATGAACTAGTTATGAAAAGTGCTGGTAAATGCCAAGCAGATCTCCCTAAACTTATGCCTCAGACAAATCCTCTAGGTGGATGGAGTATAAAAAAAGAAACAATCAATAGTTTAGCAACAGCATTTGAACTGTTGTATTCAGCTGTTAGTGCATTGATAGCATCTATCGATGAACCATTAGTTGAAAAAAAAGAGAAAACATTATCAGATGGACATATGAGGGATTTAGAAGAAGATCAAAAAAATGCATTAAAATCAGAGGCACGACAGTTGTTGAAAGAAGACTGGCCTGTTGGTAGAATAGCTCGGCATCTTAATTTAACAGTTGAAGAAGTTTTGGAGTTATTGGATCTTGAAGAAGAGGAGGATGAGGGATAAATGGTTTTTTTAACTCAAGATGAGAGAATATTGATAAAAATGTATGATGAAGGGACATTGACATCTAATGATGTTCAAACAATTCTTGATAACTGCACAGTTGAACATGCTAGTTCGAGGCTTGTGAAACTATGGCGGAAAGGAGATATTAAAAGAGTTAGGATTCATAAAAAGAAAAAGGGTGGGAAGAAATATAAATACCACTTGAGTGAACAGGGAGAGAAACGTGCTTTATGGCTCATACAAACCTATCGGGATTAATACCTGTTGATCCACCTCTTCATGCATGGTTCTTCCAAGAAATTGATTGTCCTATTTGTCGTCATGTTTATTATAATATTATGTTACCAATGCAACGAGAAGGATATATTAAGGTTTATGTTTTTGAAATAAATGCTAACCATAGTACACCAGAGGTCGACTGGTTCAATAAATATAGTGAGTGGGGACGAGAGGCGTTAACTCCGACTATCCGGATTGTTGATCGTCATATGGATGATTACAAGTTTGTGAACTATCCTGTTAGAGTACTGCATCTATGGGATACTAAAGAAGATTATGTTACACAGGAGGATATAGAGACTTCTGAGTTGTTGAAAGAACATATTATGGAAGCTGTTCAGAGTTATAAGAGACGGGCTTTTAAACGCCATCATAAACAAGTGAAAGAATCAAGTATTAATGTACCAAAACGGTGGAATCCATGGGTGAATGGGAATACATCATAGAACCATTACCAGGATATACAATAGCTGAAGCTGTTGAAGATCCGCAGATATGGAACTCGCAGATAAAAGTAATGGATGGTCGAGAGATAATAG
>Ga0207997_1000866_pt1 | contig 15527 bp, 27 predicted proteins | sample AntAceMetag02UKN_FD_184777 | JGI IMG/M metagenome (GOLD analysis project Ga0207997, IMG submission 184777) | Saline lake microbial communities from Ace Lake, Antarctica - Antarctic Ace Lake Metagenome 02UKN (SPAdes) (version 2) | ecosystem: Environmental > Aquatic > Non-marine Saline and...
ATAATCAATCTCTTTAAAGCATCATACGAATTTATCCAGTCGAACAAATCGAGTTTGAATATCATTAATATCGAATAATAGCGTGATGGTTTGATTAATTCTGTTTTTTTCATGTGTTTATGGTGACAGGGTGTGTCCAGAGACATTTTCTATCATGAGTTGATAGGTTATTCATCTCCAAAAACGTAATCAGGATCGAATGATAGTCTTATCATATCTGCTGGTTTTAGATCTGCTAATTTATTTGCATTAACAGTATCAGGACCGACTACCGATACTTCGATTCTTGTTTCTTTGTCTCCAGACACCAATACTTTAGATGTGAGTTTCTTAATGTTTGCTAAAAAAGTAATTTTTTCCATATCGTTATTCTTTAATTATTTTCGACTTTTTAATTCATCTGTCCATAAAGCTTGCAAGTGATGATAAAACCAATTAGATTTATGTGCTCTATTATGACATCGATAGCATAAGTATGCAGTAGGCGAATGCTTTCTTTCATTTCCTTTAAACAAATGATGTTCTTGCAAGCCTTGTCCTCTAATATGACAATAAAAACATTCTTCATCTTCATAATAGTTTACTGACATATTTAGTTTTCAGTAGGACCTGGGTCTCCCACAGAAGTTTCTTCCTCCTTAACAGTATCGTCAACATCTCTATGAAAAACATCATAGTTGTGATATTGTCTTCCTTTAACCTTTTCACTATCCGCTAAACCTAAGTAAATGATCTTAACCTCTTCACCCATTTCAACATTCTTTAATCTAATGTCAAGAACTGTGCTCCCCCATATAGATAAAGCACCTTTGTCTGTTTTGACCGAATACAAATTAGATTTGTTTGGACCTACGTTTGTATCTGCTCCCATGAAAATTCCTTCAATTGAATCTCCATTTTTTAGAATAAAATTATCCTTTTCATCTTTTCTATTCCAAACAGGAGACATTTCTACCTTTTTCCATTCGTTAGCCATATGTTTATTTTATGTTATTGTTTAATTTTCGACTTTTATCTTAACTTGTCACACTTTATTCCAACATCTTTACAACAGGAATTCCGTTAATACCACTTGGGATATAGATCGTAGTATGATTTGGACTATTAGCCATCGACATTTGAGCTTGAATTGCAAGATATTGTAGATATGCTTCGTTCATTTGTAATTGTTCTGAAATAATCTCTGTACTTTCAGCCACACCTTTTGCTCTTTCTACTTCTGCTTTAGCCCATAAGGAAGCACTCTCTAAATCTGCCTTTGCTTGTTCTATTTGAACTTGCTTAGAATATTCTGCTTCTCTTAGTGTAGCCTTTCCACTTAATCCTTTCTGCCATACTCCATATTGAGGAAATATCCACATACAAACTATTACTAACAAGATAACAAAAATGATTCCTACTATTATTTGTTGTATTTCATCCATATATTTTATTATTAGTTAATTTAAAATTCGACCTTTGTATCTTCTGTTTTATCGTTTGTTTTATCTAACGCAAGTTTATAATCTTCTTTCAATTTGTCGTTCAATTCTTTCATTTTAGGTTTGATTGAATTCTTCCATCCTTTTAAAGTTTTAAAACCTGTCATCATAGGAAGATAATTAGACCAACCGACTTCCCAATTATCAACATATACTCCCGGAATACCATACTTTATCTTTTTGTATTGAAAAGATAATTTCTTATTAGGGTTAAAGACTATGTTCTCAGGTACAGGAGGTTTTGTCTTTGATCTTATATATTCTGTCATTTGTCTTACGTCTTTTTCCCATATATTATGTAATTTCATATCATCAAGTCTGAATCTAAATTCAGAAGTTGTTAAATCATCTTTGCTAATATATAACAAACGTCCTTCAGGTAAGTTAGTTGCTTTCATTCCGGTGTATAATTGCATTACGTGATGTGGATATGCTTCCGCTAAATTATCTTTTTTAGCCCAGAACACTTGTGAATTAACTGTTTTTATTTCATATACCAAATCTCTCATTCCTGTTGGGTGTTGTGCTGCTAATTTTTCAACCAATGCTTTTGCTATATGTTTCAATAAAGGCATGATCTCAAAGAATGGATTTGATTCGATGTCTATCTGAACCTGTTCCCAATTAGGTTTACCTCCTGCAATAAAATCAGGTTTAACAGAAACTTCTAAATGATCTTTGTCTTCAGGAACGTTATACCATTTATTGTCTTCTTTAAGAAGTCCTGAACATATAAGAACAAAACCTATTATTCTTTCAAAGAACAATCCTGCAGCAAACTTTCTTAACGTTCTTTCATCAAACTTAATATCAGGTTCGACTCCTGTCATCTTTAAATATCTTTCATAAAATCCTTTTCCTATTTCAGATGCCCATATTCTTTCTCGAGGTCGCATCTTTCTACCTTTTTGTCCTAATGTGAGTTGATCATTCCATACCCCCATTATAGACCACTCGTTATTTTTTAAATACATAACTTTAATTGTTAAAATTGATAACTGCCTATTGTGTTGCCTGTCTTATACGGACGATGTGCTGGATTTTCTTTAGCATATTCATTCCAACATTCTTGACTACAAAAATGAGTTCGTATCCATTTTTTATCTGTTTTCTGTTTACCACATTGTTTACATTTATTGTCATTCATATTTGATTTTCTCATATATATCACTTAATTATGTGCCGCTAATTTCTACCTCCTTGTCTGTATTATATTCGTGCCATTGGGGCGAATAATAACACATTCAAGGAAGCAGAATCAATGGCTATCGACCTTTACTATATTACTCAGCTTTAAAGGCAACATATACCCCTAATACATCAACAAGTTAGTTATTAAGAGTTTCTTCATTTTCCTCATCGTCAACCTTCTCTTCATTATTCTGTACATCATCGTCATCTATCTTTTCATCATCATCTTCATCATCATTCTCCTCTTCTTCATCATTCTCCTCTTCTTCAGTTGTTAAGTTCTCATCATCTTCTCGTTCCTCAACCTCTTCGGTTTCCTCTGTAGTTTCTTCAGAATCTTCTTTAGATTTTTCTTCAGTTTCTTCTTCATTAGCTTCTGCAGTATCTTCTTCTTTTTCAGTATTGACAGGTTCTTCTGTGTTGTCCTGTTTTTCTACCTCTTCAACAGGAGGAGCATCAGGATTGTCAGAATAAATATCACTAATAAGAGTACTACATTCTGCACAATACCAACCTAAGAAACGGGCGCCTTCGAATTTAGCGACTACCTTGACGTCTTTATCGCAATTTGGACATTTCATCATAATTTTTGTTATTCTTTTAGATGTTGCAAGTTTATCAAGTAAGAATTGTAAACTTTTTTTTGAAAACTTACTAAAATCTTTAATAAGACTTGAGTTATTTCCATTCTTAATGTCTATATTAAAACGTTCTTTTAAGTATCTTACAATGTCAGCAGCTGTTTTACTTTTTATCATATGTTGCAACTTGTTATTTATTTTCGTGTTCGACCTTTGTTGACTCTAATTCTCTTATTAACTTCTTAACCTTCATAACGTATGCTTTTGGTATTTGCATTTCAACCAAATCTACTTTTTTGAACCACAAAGGCTCTGTCATTACCACATCTCTAACGTAAAGCACACTATTGTCTTCATCAGGATGTTTTATAAACCGCAGATCTTCGCACACAAAGTCTTGGTCTCCATCATCACATTCTTCTATCAATAACGCTCCTTTTCTAAGTTCTGGAGAATCCTTTAACAGAATATATGTTTTTTTCATTTTATTTTATTTTTGTTATTTGTTGACTGTCGACCTTTACTATTCAATTTTTGTATAATCAAAAAACCATTATGGTAGCAAGCATAGACTATAATGGTTTAATGGAGACCAATTGTTAATTGGCGATGATTAAACGGTATTTCTTTGCAATTGTTTTAATATACTAATAGCATTTCGTTTGATTATATTATCTTTATTTGATAATAATTCTCCTAATGTGATGTCGGTGTAGTTATCTTTGACGATTCTTTTAGGCTGTGTCTTAATGTCATCATCAATGTTATCCTTAGCTTCTTGTATTGCTGTTTTTATTCCTTCTTGTCCATAATAACCCCAGCAACTATCTCCTGATTCTTCAGTAAAGTATCCATAAACGTTTCCTGACAAATACATATTCCATATATCAATTAAGTTTTCAGCTAACTTTTTAGCTTTTAGTCGTGTTTTTGTATTTTCTTTACTGACTAACACAAGACCTAATTGTGAGACATCCCAATTTCTATCAGGGAAGTTTCCTTCGTGAGCTATCGATAACATTACTCCGGAATGGATATATGCTTCAAGTCCAAAGATGTGATAGTTCTTTTCAATCATTTTACATCTATGTTTGAAGTCTCCATTACCATCATCAAAATCATCATAGTCCTGTGTGATGATCGCCTGTGCTTCTTCTTTCTTTATTATATAGTCCTTTTCCACAGTGAAGTCGGAATGATAACCAACTAGGAATGCGATATCATCCTGCCATTCGTCTGGTGATGCTGGTGATTCGTCTTGAGCAATGTTAATAGTATATTGTTTGTACTTTATTGTTTCTACATTGTCTTGTTCCATATTTTGTTGTAAAGAACTTATCGCTTGCCAGAATAACTTCTTCAAATTAAGCTACCCATCTTTGCCCTCAAATGTTTTAAGAGCAAAGTCAATGGCCTAATATCTAGTTATGTTTGCTTCAAAACCTCCTACAACTTCAGCACTTTCATCTCCTATAACATCCCCAACATTAGCTCGTTCTATTGCTTCATCCTTGCTATCTGCTAGCACAATAACAACGTGTTTTTCGTGCCAACTAACTTTATAATATGTTTTGTCATCCATATAATTGTGTTATATTAACGTTTCGACTTTTTCATCTCCTATTATGTCTAATGCTCTATAAATATACTTTGTAGAACTTTCATCGTATCCTCCAATGTTCCATTCATCAACATCTTCTATGTTTGGTCCTTCGTTTCCCAAATAATTCTTACCATTCTTATAATTGTATATTGTAACGAGTCCTTCTGGTGTCATTAAAACCCATTCAGCATCACACTTAACAGATGATTTACTTACATCTTTTGGTTTTCCAAAGACATCAACTAGATTTTTGTAAGATTCTCCTACATAACCAATCAAATGTGTACCTGATGCTAGATGTGTTGTGTTCTCTGTGCTGACTTTTCCTTCGTTATTTATAAACTTTATGTTATACATAATTTGTTAATAACTTATTGTTTGTCGACTTTAATGTTTTTCATCTGTGTATCCGTCAAACCAATCCTTTCCTTTTGTTTCATCGTTGTTGCAATGTTCTTGCGCTTCTTTAAGTGTTATTCCTGTTTTGATGACCTTGTTTTCCTTATTGTCATCTAAATAATATCTAACTATTTTGTACATATTATTGTATTCCAAACATATCGATATATAATTCAGCCATCTCATCGCCATCCTCTATGTCGAATACCTCATTCGGTACTTCCTTGTCATAGTCAGGATTGTGTTTTTGTTCGTCTATGTGTTTTGTTTCCTTTTGTTTATTATCCATATGATTATTTTATTTTAATACTTCGACCTTTGTTAGCCGCTCATCTTTGAAGACTATGATTATAATCTCCAAAGTCAATGGCTACTTTGATATTTTGCTTACTGCTAATTTCTTTAAACTTGATATTTGTTTTGTAGTTAATTTGTCGGCGTATTCTTCTGTTAGCTGAAGTTGATAAGTTGCACTATGCATAGATTTATTCCAATACTCTATAAGAGTGCATTCAATCAATATTCCATTTGATTTTTCAGCAAGAATATCATAATATCTATGTTCTTCATATAGCTCTTTTTGCAATATATTCATAACATTTTATTTTATTTTTAACTTCGACCTTGATTAAAATGTTCGTTTGATTTTGACTTGAACATCTACATCAGCAAGATAATCAACACTTGTTTTATTTCTATATGCTCTTTGTCTTTCTGTTTCGAAACTATAATCTGTTAAGTCACAACTTGCTTTTGATTTTAACCAACTTTCCACAATATCCTGTGCTTTTCGTGTTGTTTTAGCATTTATGCTAAGCTCATATTGCTCATCATCTCCTCCTTCTTCGGGATGAACCCAAGCAATAATATAGTAAGTTTTCATATGATTATGTTATTTTATTTTTAATCGACTTTTGGCCGCTCATCTTTATTCTCAATTGATCTGTTAATTAAGAATAAAGTCAATGGCTTTTTATTCTGATGCAAATTCTTTTTCGTACTTAGCATAGTTATCCATTATGTCCAAACAATCTTCTTTTGTTAATGTAAAATTGCTTAATCTAATGACCATATTTACATCAAACATATTCGTCAAACCTCCTTCTCTAATTGCATCATATGATTCGAATTTTTCTTTAGTCATATTCTTATCTTATTTTATTTTTAACTTCGACCTTTTAGCTCCTCATCATTGCCCACTTTTGCTTCTTAGAAAATGGACAATGTCAGAAGCCAATTTATTCGTTCTCTTCAATAGTTTCAGAATAAAAATCTGTAAAAAAATCAACGTTGTTATTACTATCTTTTTCAATTGCTTCGTCGTGGTTCTCTGCTCTAACTTGATTTATTATCTGCTCCTCTTCATCTAAAAATGTATATAATTTCATAATTTTTTGTTCTTTATTTTATGCGACCTTTTTATCCATTATTTAGTAGATGTTAATATGTGCTACTACTTGTTCATTATACGCCATATTCTAAAGTTTGTAAAGGCCCTAGAAAACGTTGATGTTCTAACCTCTTTCTTGCTGTCACTAAATAATTGTTAATGTTTAGTATATTCTACTATAGTCTACACAATTCGTACAGGCCTAATAAAACATTGAACAGTCATAGCCTATTTACTTTAGCTTTCTTTTATGGTATACTAAACCTGTACAACTAAAGTTAGTGTACTAATTAATGTCGGTTTTTTGTGGAGTGAGATGACATTATCTTACTTTAACATCTTACTTCGCAAAAAGCTGTTTAAAGTATATGAAAGGTTTCTACATTGAAGTCACAAATAATTTGTTAGAACCTAAGCATAGAAAACAAATGGGTATTTCAGTTTGGTTATTTATGTTATTACTTGATAAAATAACTAGTGTGACGGAAGATGGCGAAGGAATAATTTTAGGAGGAAGACCTATCGAATGCAAAAAGGATATTTATCCCGATCTAGGATGCACACAATCAGATTATAAATACTGGTTAAGTGTGCTTACAAAGTATAATTATATACGGACAAAAAGAACTCCATATGGTTTAATTATTTCAGTAAATAAAGCAAAGAAAAGATTCGGTAGAAAAACGACAATAAAGAAAAAAGAGATAGTCAATGATTTACTATCATCTGAAAAAACATTAAAAACCAAAAATCGAGAGATAGTCAAAAATAGTCAAGAGATAGTCAATAGTTTGACATCTAATATAGAACATAACAATACAATAGACAATAATAATATGTCAAAAACAAGTTTTGACCCCCAAACAGAACTTGATAAATTATTAAAAGACAAACAAAGACATATTCAAATCATCGGACTTTGGATAAAATACAATAAGTTAGTTGTAGAAAACAAAGAACAATTACAATCGATTATTAAAAGGAACTTAAGACCAGCTAGAGAACTTAATGGATATTCAAATGAGGATATTATAAAAACGTTTGAGGTAGTAAAATCTACCGATTATATTTCAAAGTTTACATTAGAGACAATCGGTAAATTCATAGGAGATGTTAAAAAAGAGATAATTCAAGCGATAGCCACGAAGATAATCAAATGGGAACAGTTGAAAAAACCAGATGGTACTGTAGTTATGAGAGCTATCGTAAATAAACCAACATAATGTCACAATATTCAATAAACAATTATAGCACAAATCAGTCGATAACTTTGTTATTTAGTATAGCAGGGTTTTTTAATTATAAATTATATGTTTGACACAATTATATTTATATCGCTATGCATAGTCTCTTTATTTGTATTATATATGGCGTTCAGATATAACAAAATCTATTAAAATCTATGCCAATCGATAAAAAACAACCAAAAAAGACGGGACATCCACGTAAATACAAGACAGTAGAAGAGATGGAGGTAAAGATAGAAAAGTATTTTGCAGACAGAGATAAGGATAAGAGACCATATTTGATATACGGCCTTGCTCTCGCACTCGATCTTACTAGAGACGGGTTATTGAAGTATCAAGGGAGGAAGGAGTTCGTATCTTTAATTAAAAAAGCTAAGGAACGCGTAGCTGCTTCTATAGAGGAGATGATTCTAACGAAGCGTCAAGTAGCTGGTCCTATTTTCTGGTTAAAAGCTAATTCTACTTGGTACGACAAGTTAGTAGTCAGTGGAGAAAATGGAGACCCAATTGCGATCGACATAGTTAATTTTAAGGGCGCATCTAAGCAAATACCTGCTAAAAGTAAGAATAAACGTTAAAAAGCAGCATATTACAGGTATTTTATTTTTTAGGAATGTAAGTATACCCACAAAACAATCTAATACGCCACCCCTGTTAGCCATATAATATATCAACCGTGTTAAAGAAGTTGCTTAGATGATCAGCTATCGATCAATATCAGTAGATTTTTATAACATTTATCAGATGAAGTACACAATCCCATATAAGTTTACGCCAAGAGATTATCAGTTATCTATCTTAGATGCATTGGATAGTGGTATTAAAAGAGCAGTTTGCGTATGGCATAGACGTGCAGGTAAGGATAAAACCGGTTTGAACTATATGATTAAAAAGATGTGGGAGAAGAAGGGCGTGTACTATTACTTTATGCCAACATATTCGCAAGGTAGAAAGATTATATGGGATGGTATTGATGGTAGTGGTTTTTCTTTCTTAGAGCACTTTCCAAAGAATATAATCTTGCGTAAGAATGAGTCAGAGATGAAAATCATTTTAAAGAATGGATCGATCTTTCAAATTGTCGGTACCGATAACATCAATACTGTTGTTGGTACAAACCCTATTGGTTGTATATTTAGTGAGTACTCATTGCAGAACCCATTGGCTTGGGATTTCATTAGACCTATATTAAGAGAGAACAAAGGTTGGGCGGTATTCTTATATACTCCTCGTGGACATAACCACGGTTACGAAATGTATAATATGGCTTTGTTAAATGATGATTGGTTCAGTGAGGTATTAACAGTAGACGATACCAAGTCTATAACCAAGGAGCAGATAGAGGCGGATAGAGCAGAAGGGATGGATGACAACCTAATACAACAGGAGTATTATTGTAGTTTTGAAGGCGCAATGCAAGGCTCCTATTATGGTAAGCAAATGAAAGAGGCGCTAGACGATGGTAGAGTAACTGTTGTCGGTTATGACGAAAGTCTTAAAGTTAATACTGCTTGGGACTTAGGGGTAGGGGATGCAACTTCGATATGGTTCTTCCAAGTCCAAGGGTTTGAAGTGCGCTTAATAGACTTCTACGAAAACTCAGGGGAAGGATTAACCCACTACGTAAAAATACTACAAGATAAAAAATACATATACGATAAACATTATGCACCACACGATATAAAGGTTAGGGAGTTCTCTACAGGAAAAAGTAGACTGGAAACAGCTGCAAAGTTAGGAATTAACTTTATGATTGTTCCGAATCTACCAATCGAAGAAGGAATCGACAGCGTTAGACGATTATTTAACAAATGTTGGTTCGACAAAGAAAAAACAAAACACGGTGTTGCTGCTTTACTCAATTATCACAAAGAATATGACGAAAAACGTATGGAATTTAAGAATCGACCGTTCCACGACTGGTCATCACACGCGTCTGATGCTTTTCGTATGTTAGCATTAGGGCATCAGGAGTTTCAATTAGGTTCATACGGCGAGGACGATAAAGAAATTGATTGGTATAGGGATAATAAAGTAAAACATGTTACTTCAAACCCCTTAAATCCATTCGAAACATAATATATGGCAATAAACACTGTAAAAGAGGCAAAAATAGAAAAAGGAAGCGTTTTACAACACGATTTAACAACAAAGGAACAAGAAGTCAATGTTCCTGACTATACTGATGACGAAAAGGTGTATTTAGGCAATTTACAAAGGCGTTTGACTACTGCACGTGATGAAAGGGATAAAGATCATGTGGAATTTGACAATATGTCTTATATGGATTATTGGTATGCATGTGAAATGGGCGCAAATACAACAATACAGCAAGAAACTAACAAAGGGGAATCTGTTTTCCAATCTGGCACATTAAGAACTAAGCTTTTTGCATTTCTATCGACTTTTCAAGCATTAAATCTAAAATCTGATATTTCCGCATATAATAAAAAGGAAATAAAGTTAAATTCGTTAGGCGATGCTATGGAGGACATCATAGATAAAACTCGGGAGCTTGAAAATGATGACGAATGGAAAATGATACGACAATATGAAATGTTAAAACATGGTTATGTGTTTGTTGAAGACATCTGGTTTGAAAAATGGGAAGTAGAAAAGAAACTAACCTCAAAGTTTACTGGCAAAAAGACCGGTGTTAAATGGACTACTAAAAAGGTTAAAACACAAGGTACTCCTAAAAGAAGTATCATTCCAGGGCCTTCTGTCTATTTAGGGGATATGACTAAGTACATGATTGAGGATCAACCGTATGTATTTACAGTTGAAGTTAAAAACAGACATGAGGTGGAAAAGATCTTTGAAAAATGGGAAATGTGGGACTACGTATCTAAATCAAAAAGAAGCTTTTCGTCAACAGCATCCGTATCTTCAATGGCTGCAAATGCTTGGCGGTTTACGACTTCGTTAAAAAAGGATCAGGTTGAAATTGTTAAATATCAAGATCCTATAAATAATGAATTTCAAATTATATTAAATGGGGTTCCTATGCTGCCTATAGGTTTTCCCTTATCAGCCATCTCTCCTAATGGGGAACTGACAATAGCGCAACAAAACTTAGAACCTATACGACACAACTTTGCATTAGGCAAATCTTTTATATTTAAAAATAAAAATATCGTTGCTGTATTAGACATGATGATGAAACTGGCAGTAATGAAAACTAAAAAGAGTTATAAACCTCCATATTTAAACATCTCGAACAGAATCATTTCATCAGATGTATTTCTTCCAGGACACATTGCTAGAGGTATTCAACCTAATGAATTGGTTCCTATATCAGATAAAGAAACGCAAGGGGTTACTCCAGGGGAATTTGGCATGATTCAGGAGGTTACAAAGTTTATTAATGAAAATACCGTATCGCCTTCGTATACAGGCGCTAAAGAACAAGGAGGAAGAGTTACTGCAACACAAATACTTGAATTACAGAAACAATCGAAGATGATGATGGGTTTATTAGTTTTAGCCGCTTCTTTGTTAGAAAAGAAACTAGATACAAAACGATTAATGATTATATTAGATAAATGGTTCGATCCTATCGATAGCGTGGTTGATGAAGCAAGGGATATTATTAAAAATAGATATAGAATCGTTTCTAGGGAAAGAACAATTGAAGGTGAAGGTAAAGGAATTAGAATGACATTACCAATGGATAAAGTTCCTTCGTCTCAAAAGATTAAAGCGGCAGAAGATGCTTTTCAAGATAAAAACGGTACTCCAATACGAATTGTTGCTTTGAATCCTAAAGAACTTAAACAAGCAAGATTAACATGGATGCTCACAGTCAATCCTAAAGATAAGAAATCTTCAGAATCGGCAAAGATAATGTTTGGTTTAATGATGGAAGATGCGATGGCATTAGGTTTAAGATTAAACTTAGATTATTCTGAGGATAGATTTGCACAGGTATGGGACGAGGATTCATCAAAGATGTTTCAAAAAGAAGAAGGAGGTGCTGCTCCTGGAATGGAACTACCACCGGAAACTGCAAAGAAAAGAGGAACAAGAATAGCCACACCTCAGGTAAAGGTTCCGGGAAAACAATCACAAAGACCATTAATAAATTCAGAACAATAATATGAGTGAACATTTAAAACAATCAGGAGACTTACTAAGACATCAACTTGGGTCTATTGATCTATCAGATATAGAAAAGTTGAAAGATATGAAACTAACGTCTGGTGAACTCGCCAATAGGGCAGGAGATGTTGAAACATTTTATAAGTCACATTTTGAAAAGGTGCTGAAGTTATTATTACAAAAACAATTAGAATTTATAGGTAAGGAAGCTACAGACACAGAAAAATTAGATTTTGGCAGAGGATCCTTTAATGGATTAATGCTCGTCAAAGAATGGATGGAAAAAGAAGTTCGTATATCAATGTCACGTTTTGACAAAGGACCTAAATCTAACAATGGTTTAGGTGAAATATAAAGGTCGATCTTCGCTTTGCGTGTTTTGCGTTAAAAACACTGTAAAGATCAAATAACAATCAAACAAATTTATGAGTGAATTTTATGATTCAGACGGTAATCCAGTAGAAGCCTTCTCTAAAGAAGAAATCGATTCTAAAATTGAAGAAGGATTAAAAACTTCAAAAGAAGAATCTATTAAAGAGTTGGACATACTAAAAACAGAAAAAGCAGAATTGGAAGAAAAACTAAAAGGTCATACAGAAGGCGACGGAAAGGCAATAGATGACAAAGACATGAACTTTAACAATGTAAGAACACTGTTAAAAGAAAAAGACAAACAAATCGGTGACTTATCTACGAAGTTACAAGAGTTTGTCGACGGTATAGATGTTAAACTGAATACAAAGAAAATAGAAGATTCAATTGCTGTATTAGCAGGCGGTGACACAGAACTGACAAAAAAGATAAGATACCATTTTAACAATTATAAGTTAAAGATGGAAGATGAAGATCCTACAAAAAAGGAAGAGAACTTTAAAACTAGATTAGGATATGCCTATAGTCTTGCGACAGGTAAAGATCCTGAAGTAGTATTAAACGGTTCAGTGGTTTCTTTTGGAGGAGGAGTATCTTCAGCACCACCAACTAAATTAGGAAAGATTTCTGAAGAAAGTGCAGAGGTTGGCAAAAAACTTAACTTGTCTGAAGATGAGATGAAAAAAGGAGGTTTGATTTAATTATATGGAAGAAATAAAAAAAACAACAACAATCGAGAAACCAAAGGTAGAACAACTTGTAAAAAAACCTATCGAAGAACAACAACCACCGAAACAAAAGATTGATCCTATTGTAGAATTGACAAAAAGTCTTAAACAGGCAAGAAAAGATATTGACCTATTGAAATCTATTTCAGATAAGAAAGCTCTTTCACTATATTATCAAAGAAACAAAGAAAATCTCCCTACTATCGTGAAGTTAAGAGTGTTAGACGGAAAGGTGATCATAGGTTGGAAAACAATCGTTGATGAAGTCTATCAAGATTCAATGTCAAGGAGATGGATTGAGAAACAGATTATAAGTGTTTTATTCGAAGATGGCACAGCTAAAGAACTTGCATTGACAGATTTTTATAGAACATACACTTCTATTCCTTGTATTAGAAAAGGAATAATCACAGATGAACATACAGGTGACACTTCTATAAGATTAGCCAGACAAGACACTGGTAAAGAATACGTGGTAGGCGTTCAGTTCGTTAATTAATTGGTTGGGGGATGATAACCTTGCAGTTTATCCCCCTCCAAATAAGTTATAAAGTTATGGATATGAAACAATTCGTAAATAAATATTTCGGTCCCGATCAAATAAAAGAAGTTTCTTTGTTGGCAGACACGACTTATTTAAAAAAGGAAAGAGTCGAAATTGAATTTAAAAATGAAAGCAAATTTCAACTTCCTTTAAAGGTGTTAAAACAGGTCATGACAAAAGAACCACTTGATTTATCAGATTTAAGAGAAAAGAGAGTTATTCCTGTTGTTGAAGAATTAATAATATCATTATTGGAATCAGAACTTGGCAAGGACGATTTATATTATGCAATTACTTTAAAATTATTAGAAACTGTAAAAGCTGCCAGTAAATCAGCAGAGGAAAATGTATTCGGAAAACCACAAGGACAAATTACCTTATTAGATCTGGAACGACAAATAAGAAAAAAACATGTTTAATAAAAATTATTATGAGGATAGACATAAGAAAATAATAATGATAAGTCAGAAAAAGGTTAATGTCTTTTTATCATCTGTATTCGATTTTGTAGATGATCAAAGAGAATTAGCAGCACAGAGGAAAGATTTAGAAGAAAGGGAAAAGGCGTCGATAAAGCCACCTAAGGTACACACAAAATAAGCGGAATTTAGAAAGATGGAGGTGCGACTCCTCCTTCCGCATAAGATCGCAGTCATCTGACCTGCGTTATCAAAACAGAAACACCTCCGCAGAGAAGCGTAATCACGGTGTCAAACGGAATCAAGCGGTCGATGATTTCTTAAATAATTAATATACTGCTTTTTATGATTAAATTACATAGAGGAAAGACTAAATTCATTTACTTACCTTGGACTATCGGACAAACTGTCACTACGGATAGTTTAGTCGGTATGTCTTCTGGACAATTAATTCCTGGAGTTACCGGAGTAGCCCCTGCCACACTTCTTGGTGTCATTCATCATGCAATCACGAGTTCGTCTGATGTTTATACTACACAAGGAGATGTTGAAGTAGAGGTTCCTGTTGAAGAGGGTGTTGAATGGATTTGTGATGTTGATACTACCGAAGCTTTGGTTCTTACTGACATTGGTAGTTTCTTTGACCTCAGTGCCGTTAGTGGAAAAACTAACGATACCGTTGACACAGGTGAATCTACTTATGATTATTTCTGGTGTGTAGGATTTATTTCAGCTACTAAAGGAATTTTTGTCCTTAACATTGGATTAGGAGCAGATACTGAAACCGATTTAGGTGCTTAAAATATATGGAATTAAATACAATATCATTCGGAGATTTCGTTAAACTCGCTAATGTTATCTGGATTAAAGGAGCCAGTTCTGTCAGCAATTTCATGTTGGATTCTGGTTTAGTTAAAAGAATTTCTATCCCAGAAAACACAGGAAATACAAGAGAGTTTTCAGAGGTTGATGGAAATGAATACTTGACCTATAAAGGTCAAAGTGATCAGGCTGCAAGAGGACAAGCTCAACAAGGTTATTCTAACACGATGACTAAATACAGGGTTGCTGAAAATATTGGTATTTCTTACGAAATGCGTAAGGAAAACAAATATCCTGAGGTTGTCAATGCTTTACTTAGTGGTGGAGCAAAAGGTTGGAACACCATTGATTTGGACTTATCTCATAGATTAGCTTTTGGAACTGCGACATCATATACCGACAGAGATGGGAGAACTATTGCAATTGATTGCGGAGATGATCTTCAGTTGTTTTATACTGAACATCTTCTTAATGGTTCTACCACGACTTTCAGAAACAGACTTGCTAATAATCCTCGATTGTCAAAAGGTGCTCTTGAAGGAATGCAAAGATTGGTTGTTGAGGAAACTTACAATCAACTCGGCGAAAAGAAAACAATTCCTTTCGACATTTTATGGACAACTGATGATCCAAACACTGTCAATACTGC
>Ga0207997_1000867_pt1 | contig 15524 bp, 41 predicted proteins | sample AntAceMetag02UKN_FD_184777 | JGI IMG/M metagenome (GOLD analysis project Ga0207997, IMG submission 184777) | Saline lake microbial communities from Ace Lake, Antarctica - Antarctic Ace Lake Metagenome 02UKN (SPAdes) (version 2) | ecosystem: Environmental > Aquatic > Non-marine Saline and...
GGTAATTTAAAGCTCAATTTAATCTTTCCGTCTTTTACATCTTTTACATATTGTTTCCTGTTACGTACCCAATCTTTCTCTGAACTTTCTTTGACACCGAGATGACCGCAACAGATGCGTGTGTCAACGTAAACTGCTACGCCAGCCTCAAATAACTGTCTACAAAAATAATTGTCGGCAGAGATTGTTCCACCATCTTTTGATGCAGGGTCTCCCTTTAAAAACTTGAAATAAGGCATTTTAATTTTATCAAATACTTTTGCTTTAATGAGAACACAGCCAGCACCAACAACATCAACTTTACGGAGACCCTTTAATTTGATACCTTTATCGTACCAGTAATGACACTCCATAATATATTTGCTTTGCGGATGATTCATATAGTCATACAGTATCGGTAAATTCGGATACACCTTTTGGAAAACGAGACCAGAAACAACATCTTTGTCGTCTGCCATAAGTAATTTCAAGGTCTGAGGGGGTACATTTACATCCGCCTCCCAGAGGAAAATATAATCAACTTTTTGTTTTAAAGCACTGGCTATCGAAACATTTAAAGCTGTATCTATCTCCATCGAATCTGGTGTAGAAATTATTAACTCATTAACGTTAGGCGGTTTCTGCAACGCCAATACGGAACGATGGAACTGTTTGAACAGTTTGCCTTCGGTTAATGGTGTGATAACCGCTATCTTGTATCCCATAAATTCCTCCCATGAAATAATTGATTTAAAGCTTTATCTACAGATTTTTTCTTTACAGTTTTATTCTTTTTCTTTTTAACTATCTTTTTACTCATTACTTATCCTTTCGAGATAGTGCCTTTAGTGCTTTTCTCAATGGGTTTACTTTTGCAAGTATACTTTTGCTGGCATAAAATTCAATTAATAATCTGATTAACAGTTTTGCTACAACTACGATACAGTGCATTTCTTCTTCTGATACTTCTGTAGTATATTTTTTCATTATTTCTCCTTCTTTGGTATCCAATGTTTTCCACATTCACACAATTTTTCTGCAAAAGTTTTTTCCCTACACTTATGGTGATAAAAAGCTCTATGAGAAAGGTCTATATAGTTACAGAAAATTTTTTCTGTCATATTGGATTTATGACCTATTTTCTTACAAATAGGACACTTTGCATGAATAAAAAAGAAATCTATAATTCGTCTCATTACTTCTCCTTTTTCTTATCAAATTTTTTACTTAATATGTATTTTATTTCTTTATCCGTTTTATATGTAGTTATTTTAAAAGTAGATTTATATTCTGGTATATACTTAAATTGAATTATCATTTCTTCCCTTTTGTTTTTAATGGAAACTCTTTGGCTATGGCTTGGGCTAATTCTTTTTTATTTAAGTGTTCTATGTCGCCCATAGGTGATTTTCTTATTAGAATATCCTCTATACCTTGTTCCTCTAATAGTAGTTCTACCTTCTTCACATCAACCTCAATTTCCCTCTCAAGGAAAGACTTTATTTTTACCCATAAGTAGTACGGTAGCTTCGTATAAACTACACCAACAAATAATTTATCTATTTGCTCTATTACTTCTTTCTTTTCCATCTTATTTCTCCTTCTCTTTTTTAATTTCTGTCAAGTTTAAATTTTTTGTATTAAATTCTAAAATACATTGTGTTGTCGTTCCCTTTCTTGACTTTAATAAAGCTATGTTTAAAATATTCATTTGTTCTGGACTAATGTTTCTCCAAAGTCCTAATACGAAATCAGGTGCGTCAACTGCTCTACTACTGTCAAGAGCATTACTTAATGTAACAGGTTCACCTTCTGCTACAGCTTTACTACTTGCGTGATGTAAAAAAATCATAGCTGTATTTGTTTCTTTCGCAATATTAGTTAGATTAAAAACAACTTTGGTGGTTTTATCATATTGGCTTCCACCGTATTCGGAAATTCTACCAACATAATCGATTACTACGCAACCTAATTTTCGCTTGAATTTTTCTTCTGTTAATCTTATGTAATCAGTTATCTGGTTACAGTTAAGGAAACCCCTATCAATTATGTAAACGTATTCACCAAGTAAGTCAATTAAATTCTGTTTATTCGTACCAGCTTTATAAGTATCTTCAACTTCTCTACCAGTCATATTTAAAATCATTTGAGCCAACCTCTCGTAAATTTGCTCGGCTGGAGATTCTAAAGTAAATAATAAAACAGGAACGTGCTGATTCAACGCTATATTCTTTATGATGTTGAGGATAAAAATAGTTTTGCCTACCGACGTTCTCCCCATAACCATACAACTTTCTCCACGCCCAATTCCTCTTATAGCATCGTCAATATCTTTTATACCTAACTTCATTCTATATTTATCTATGTCTTTTACATATTCCTTATATTTCTTTTCTGCTTCTGCCAATGAATAAATATTATCTATACTCGGTTTATCTGGAACATTCATTACTGTATTTAATTTCTGTTCAGGTTTCGGTCTGTTCTTGTAAATACAGTTAGGGTCGCAGAAATCTTTTAATACGCTATCGTTACACCCGAAGTCATAGTTCCCGTTAAAAGCCGAGTTCACCTTAATTTCTATATCCTTATCAGAAAGTGGCGGATTATTTTTTTTATTCCATGCAAGTAATGTTTGATACGTTACATCCTTTGTCATTCCCTGTTTCTTAAAATGTACTGCTAACCGTAACGCTGTGCTGTCTCTGTGTCCTGTGCCAACTCCATTGAGAATTGTGTGGATACATAATTTAGCATATCTTTTTGGAGCAGCCTGTGTCTTATCTAAATCTTTTTTCTCTGGTTGTTTACTGTTACAGAGTGCTAACAAATCAGCGTTAACGTTCTGTTTCCACGCAGGTTCAAACGGTAAAAGTCTTGGTTGTTTCGCCATCTTTTTTATTGTTTCTATATTACCATCAAATAATTCTTTATAAGTTAAAGGGATTTTATATAACCCTGATTTTACATTTATAGTATTAGGTATCCTAAATATACGTGTTTTGTCATAGATTTTCATATCTACTTTTATATCTAATCCCTGTATTAAATTCTCAACAAAAGTTTTTATTTTGATATGTAAATCTTCAGATGGTGTAAGAGCCAATAATGAAGAAGATAGTAAAATATGAAATCCTTTAGCCCCCGAAAAATAATATTTTATTTTTTGTGGATTCAAATTGTACACTTTTATTAATTTCTCTATTATTTTGATGGTGTGTAATTTTGCTATTTCCAAATCTTCATTATCAATGTCTATAGGAATCCAATCAGCAAATGCCTTACCTTGATACTCTCGCACTGATTTATTTTTTTCGGCATAGGTTTTAAATTCCTGCGGAAACGAAAAAACACTGGCATAACATTCCATAGGGTTCTCCATTTTAGGCATACTATTACGGATTAAACCCCTGTTTTTGACACCGTTGATAACGTACTCACGAAACGTGTAATTTAGGTTCATAATTAATCCTTTTTATCCAGTAAATCATTTTTATAGTCTTCTATTTCTTTCTCAAGATATTTAATGTGTGCGACCATTGATTTAATATCATAATTCACTATTCCTTCTTCTCCATGAGGTAAACAAAATCTACAATCTAAACAATTGATATTTGCGTGTGTTATTGTCTTTTGTTCATCGGTATATGTTTTTACTTTCGTACTATATTTAGTTAACCCACGTTCTAACACATAATAACATCCATTAGGACATCCTATATTCCCTGTTCGTGTATCATCATCTATAAAAAATTCTTTACATCCTGCACAATAAGCATACCTTTTTGGTCTTTTACACTCACTTAATTTTCTCATTAAAACCTCTCTTTTCTTATGCGTTTTGACCTTTCTATAAAAAGAGTGTTAACACTTGCTGTAAAATTTTCTGCGGTCAAACCAAGACCACTCATTAATGCTGTAACATCCTCTATACACTCCTGCATTATAGCTTTAACTTCCGTTCTATCAGTTGACGCTACTGGTGTCGTTTTCGGTGATACTGCTCCAGTTGTTGCCACAGGTTTCTGTGCAAGATGCTCAACTGGTGAAACAGAAGTTGGTTGTGCTTCAGTTTTCGGCGGAGTAACTTTAGTTTCAGGAACTTTAGATTGTTCTGCTTTTGGTACATAACCTTCTTTAGCTTTAACTAATGTTACTGCATCACCAGAATTAATCGTCAGGCGTTTTTTTCCTTTATACTCATCTATAAACGCTTGCTTGATACTGAAAACAGAACCGTATAAAAACTTATCAATCTTTCCGCCCCAAATTACCATCTGAATGTCAGCTGTATCATCTTGGAGAACCGCAGATTGTCTTACTTTTCCAGTGGCAGTAGTTCTGAAACCACTTATTTTACTAAAAACTCCTGTTAACCCCTCAATTTTTGTACCTTTCGCTAACGCTTTTATCTCTGCTACTGTCATTTTATCCTCCCTAAATTTTATTTATTTTGATTTTTTCCACAAAAAATAAATATGTTCCAAAAATATAAGGAAATCCCTATAGTTTTTAAATTAGGTCTTATATAATAATGAAACTTAAATTCACGTAAATATTTTTTGGGTTTATATGCTTCTATTTTCATTTTTCACTCCAGCATTTACTTTTGAAATTGCAGTAGGTACAATTCCAGTCTCCCACTATTCCTTTGTTTCGTTTCCAGTTTCCGAGCCAATATTTCTTTTTCCTACCTGATTCAATTAATGCTTTAGCTTTTTCTTCGCTATACTTTAACGCATAATCACGTGGTGGTAATTTTTCTTGTTCTATGTAGTCTTCAAGCTCAAGTATACGTTCCCGTATTCCACGTAATGTAACTATTGACTGTTTTCCGTTAACGCAGATTATTCCTGTTTTGTCCAAAGTAATAATAAATTCCGCAGGAAATAAAAAATTACCTCGATTAAAATAGATTAAATGTAACTCATCAGTAATATCTCTATACTTCTCTAAATAAGGTGCGACCTGTATTAAATGTGGTACTTTAGGATACCCGTCTTTTGTTTTCTTTCGCCACTCAACGCCAAGAATATCTTTATCTGCATACATACCGTAAATAGTTTTTAACTCAACGAGAATAAGTTTACCATTTACTTCAACAAATAAATCAATCTCTCCTGATACATTATACATACGGTCAAAGAAACGGATATTTGAACCTCTCCAGATACCCATTTTTTGAACATAATTTATAATTGTTTCTTCTACTTTTTTTCCTGCTTTCATTACAAGTTGATTACTGAAACCACTTCTATCAGTAGGAGTATCACCACGTCTACGATACGCATTAGCCCTGTTGCAACCACCGACTATTTCTGTTTCACCATATGAGTTAACGTATTTGATACTTAACGAAGACGGATAGTTACAGTCAGAGGCTTCTCTACGTACAACAGGTGGGTTATTAACGTAAACTTTTAACAAGTCGAGTAAATTATTTTTCTTCTTTTTCAAGGTTTTTTAACTCCGTATCTATACGTAACAACGTATGTAAATCTGTATTTAATCCCTCAATTAATTTATGTGTGTGATTTCTAAATTCTTCGTGCTTCTTTTTAATTTCGTGGGAAGTAGATTCACTTTCATAATGTCTTTCTAAAATAGTTATTAAATCATGTGTTACATTTAAGTATCTTTTGTATATATCGTACAGTAAAAGTGAATCACGCACTATAACCTCTCTCCCTTGTATACTACGATTTTACATTAAAATAGGACATTATTTTTAAAATTTAGTATGTTTTTTGAAGTTCTCATCTGCCCATAAAGGTTGTAAATTAGTATAATTAAAACACTTACGTTGTTCTTCAGGTTTACTTAAATCAAAACTTGCACAAGGTTTAATATGGTCTATTTGCCATTTACCGTAATTTTCCCAAGACATACCTTTTCTAAATTGATTTTCTAAATGTTGTTTTAAATCTAATATAGAACAACCAATTAATTGTATAGTATGTTTAGATTTAGTTTTATCTTTTAATGCGTGGCGTAATCTTGTCCTTAAATTATCTAATATTCTATACGTTATATCTTTTTTACGTTTGTTTTTATTATATTCAGCACTTTTTTTAATTAATTTTTTTCTGTTTTTAATGTAGTATTTTCTATGTTCTTTTTTTGCTTTTTGATATTTTCTATTTTTTTCCGTTTGCATAGATGAATAAAATATTTTTTTGTTACCATAATATTTCCTCACTATTTGCCTTATCTTGTTTACGTATCTCCGTATCGTTCTTGCACTTATGTGAAATCGTTTTGCGATAGATTTTTCAGATAAATCACTATCGATTAACAGCTTAAAAACCTTATTTTCACGACTTGATAGATTACTACTTATATGTTGTAGAAGCTCCTCATAATATAATTGCTCCAGCACTTTTGGATTAACAAATGCTTTCTCTTTTAATTTTGCTAGGTCTTTTTGATTAGTTCGCTTGTAAAAGTCTAAAGAGAACCTCTCTATCGCCCTAAAATCTACCACAAGGGTATTACGTTGCTTGTAATAACGTTGTGATAACTTATTCTCCTTGCAAAACTCTGTTCGCATATCCATAACTTGTTTACGAGATAGTTTTCTCATTTTATTTCCTTTTTTATTAAGTTCACTCAAACAATATTATTGTATCTTTCACAATAAATTTATATACTGCTTCTATTAATGTGGCAATTACGGAAATAATAATACCCACAACCAAAAAAATTAATCCTATTGTATACTTAAATAAAATTCGCATTTTATTTCCTTTCCGTTAAGTATTTTCTTCCCGTATCAGTTAATGACCTTCCACGTGGTAATCTAACAATAAAACCTTGCTCTGCGAGAAAAGGTTCTGTCCAAAGTAAATACGTTCTCTCTGGTATCCGTAAAAGTTGTGAAATTGCATTTAACCCAAGTGTCTTAACCTTACCTAACGCTGTCAAGACTTGTATATCCTGTTGGGTAACACCGTTCTCAAAAATCTGTTTCAATTCCATTAACTCATTTACCATTTCTAAAGTAATTAAATCTTTTCCGCCCAAAATTAACATATCTCTTAAATGCAGAGTAAAATTAACTGCTAACCGAGCTGTGCCTCTGGAAATAGTACCTATTTTAAGGGCTACATCCTTGTCTAATTCTACATCATATCGTTCAGCCAATTTTTCTGCAATGGTTGATAATTCTTCGGCAGAATAAGGCAGTAAATTTAGTTGTTGTGAAAATCTATCTACTAACGGAGCATAATTCTTCATCATATTACCAATTTCGGTGGTCGCACCTATTACTGTGAACGGTATAAGTTTCTTTCCCTCTATTGTTCCGTCTTCAAGAATAGGATATAATATTTCTCCGACTTCGGCAGGTATACTATGTATTTCATCTATAAATAATATGTTTTTTTCAGGAGTTATCTTTTTTAGTGTATCAACCAATACTTGCTTTTCGTTAAGCATACCGCCCACTACTTCTACCATTTCCTTGCCGAGATTTTTTGCAATGATATAAGCTAATGTAGTTTTACCAAGTCCTCTACTACCATATATTAAGGTATGTTTCATAGGTATATCTTCTAATTGACTAATTTTTATTGCATTTTTAACTACTGTTTTGCTATTCTTCTGTCCGATATAATCTTCAAATGTTTGTGGTCTGTTTTTATTAACTACTTCTTGAGTATCAGAAAAAGGTAAACCATCTAAATCTAATCCCTTATCTTTTATCTTTGCAGGATTATACGGAAACACTTGCTCTCTATAAAGGAAACAGCCATTACGTAACCGTACAGGCGTTACTCTGGACAGTATCATCTGTTCAGAAGTAGCTTCAAAATGTAACTGCTCACCCTCAATAGTTATAGTAAACTCATACGTTTCATTTTGCATAATATCTTTTCCACTCCTTTGCTTTTTCTTCTGTATTAGTCAAAATTTCTATACCCTTGCCTTTAACTCGCCAAGTATTCTTACGTAATTTTTTTATTATTAATCTTCTTTTTTTCATTATTTTAATATTTTGTTTTGATGAACACCACCTACCTGTTATTGTTCCTTGTATTTTATATTTCTTTTGCATTATTCTAACTCCTTAATTATTTTCAAGTATTGCGGTCTTAAATTTTGATTTGCAAGGTCAACGTATATACTTGTATCAAAACTTTTGTTCCACCCACAGTATTTTCGTAAAGCACTCTCATTACCAGAATTTTTACACCATAAAGTTGCGAAAGTATGACGAAAGGTATGTGGTGATATTGTTTTATCTATACCATTTTTCTTTGCTGTTTCCTTTATTATAACAAATGCGTTTTGTCTTGTCGTATCAAATATAGGTTCATTATCTTTTATTGTTCTATACTGTAAATAATTCTGTAAAAGTTTAACCATATTTTCTGTAATGTCTATTGTCCTTTGTTTTGCTCCTTTACCATATATAAGTAATTTATTTTTGTTTAAATCTTTAGGGCTAATTGTTAATGCTTCTGAAATTCTTATACCTGTTGAAACAAGTAACTTGATTAACGTCTTATTACGCAAAATCTGTCGTGGTTTACCAAAAGGATTTTCTATCATCTTTTTTAATTCCTCTACGGAAAGTATAATTGTTTCCTTTTTCTCTTTTTTAACCGTAGGAATTTTCATAAGTTTTAAAGGATTTTGTTTAATTATACCCTCATCTACAAGAAAATTAAAAAATGCTGGCAAGTATGATTTTAAAAGGTTATTGCGTGTATTTGGTGCGTACCTTTCAAGAGAACCCATAAACTCTGTCATATATATAGGAGTTAGATTAGCAAGTTCTTTTCCATACCATTTTAAAAACATTTTTGTATAATATGTATAGTTTTCTATTGTATGTATACTGAAATTTTTATACTTTAAATTATCTCTGTATTTTTTAAGTATCTGTTCGTATAACATTTCTTTTCCTTTTTTTATTCTTTTTCATATCTCGTTCCATAAGATAAAAATCTATTTTTAAATCTGTTTTATCATTTCCAGAAATTTTTTCACCTGTAAAATTTTTGTGTTCAGCAATTTCTGGTATTTCTTTTTCTATAAATCCTTGTTTAAATTTAGGATTATAATCAGGATTTTTTTCTTCCGCAGAGATTTGAAATAATTTCCAACAGTTTTTGCAAACATATATAGTAACATATTCACCGTTGCTATGTTTTTGACCCATACGAATAGTATTTGTAGATTTACAATATGGACAAGTATTCATTTTACGCCTCCTGTTCCTCTACTTCAAAACTACGATAATTTTTTCCGCCACAAATTTCATTTCTTATTTCCATAATAGGAAGTTTATCCCATTTTGGTAATGTTACAGTTATAATTATTTTTTTTAGATTGCTTCCTATAAGTTTTCTTTTCTTGTCCATTTTATCTACCTAATTTTCTACGCAGATAACGTGTCTTTTTAAGCATTTTCTTCCTGCGGTGAAGTTTTACCTTGCGTTTATGTTTATGTTGAGAACCCACAGAGCCACTACTCATAAATAATCCCTCCTAAATTATGTTTTTTATAAAACTGTTTAATATATTCTTTAATCCAACCTTTTCTAACTATATAATCATACGCTTCGTTATGAATTTTATCATGGTATTTTTTAGTTAGTTTAATTTGTGTGTTTAATCTACCTATTTTATTTAGGTATATATGATGTCTTACAATAGTATCAGAAGTAAGTTTTTTGCTTGATTTATATCCTTTTTTAAATTCTGTTTTTAAACTATGATGTTTACCCTTATTTTTAATTCTATTCTGTGTAATTGCTTCTAAAGTATGTTTTCTTCCTTTAAATGGAGATTTTTGACCTTTTTTAAATTCAGTATATGGAGAAACGTGTTTACCTATCCTTAATTTTTCTGCACAAATTTTACATTTTTTACTACCATATATACCTGTCCTTATAGATATTTGTTTTCCACACTTACAAAAATATTTCTGTTTGTAAAGTGCTTTTTTACCTTTCCAATTAGGATTATTTTTACCTTTACGAGATGTCATTTTGTTTCCTTATTTAATTGTATCCGTTACAAACCCTATTTTTGTACCGTCAGGCATTGTAAAAATTTGGTAGTAACCGTCTATGTATTTGCCTGTACCATTACAATTTCGACATTTTTTATCTTTTATTTTTTCATTTGGGTAATGATAAGTGCATTTTTTTATAATGGGTATTATTTCCATTTGTTCCTTTCAAGAGGAGGCGGAGAGTTTAACCTCAAGTAACCCTCAAAGGTTTTCAGGTTGCCGACCTGCCTCTACTTTAAACTGTTTTTAACTTCTCACTATAGTATACCATACTTTTAGGTAGCCTGTGCGGTTTTTTAACATATAGCCACGTGTTGTTGATAATTAAAATCATTGTCTTGAGAAGCATCTTCTTTAGGAGTTAAACTTTCTGCTTCTTCTGTTTTTGTTTCGTCGCTACAAGTATATTTCATAATTATTCTTGTTAATTCTTTTGTCATTTTTTATTCCTTTATTTACCAAATTGAGCCACCAAAATTTTTAGCTTTTACTTCCTCTATTTCCCATTGACCATAATCTAAAATTTCCGCCAGAGTATAAGTTTCAATATCTGTTTCACCTGTATAATCGTTAGAGTGATAACTTATTAACTGCTTTCTGATTTCTTCTTTAGTTTTAAACTCAATTCCTTCGTCGCCACCGAAATATCGGCAATCAAATTGTAAATCTCTTACTTTATACATTTTTCACCCCTCAAATTTTAATGTGGTATTCGTGTATGTAGTGTAATATTTTTAATCCTACTTCAAAAACATCTGCATAATTATACTTTTTCCCTCGCATACGTAAAATACGTTCTGCTGTATGTAAAATAGTCATATCGTTAACTTCTATCTTTTCAGGTTTATCTAATTTCTCTATATATTTCATTTTGTCCTCTTTCCTTGCCTTTTTAATTCGTTACATAATTTACAAGCTCCAATATGTTTTTTTACTCTGTTGAATTTATAAATACACCCATGACAAAAATTATAAATTTTATATTTTTTCATTTTATATCCCCTGTTATTTTTTAGCATATACTTTTTCGTGATAATAAGTTAATAGTTTATCAATAGCTTCATCATAATCATAGCTTACATCACAATCCATACAATCTTCTACGTGTACAATACCATTTTTTACTGTTCCCTTCACTACTTCAAACCAATTATTATTTCCCCACTCTAATTTTTTAAGGTCTTTATCTGTATATGATTTTAATTCTGCTTCTTCTACTGCTCTACCATTTTTATACCATTCTTCATCTTTTGGAAAATTAACCCTTATTTCTCCACAAGCTATGAGCCGATAATCACCAATAGAGGCAATTAAACCCTCATACCAAAAACTATCTTCTTTTCCTCTACATTTCCATTGTTCAATAATTAAACTATTCATTTTTTATTCCTCTCTGATTTCGTTCTGTTTCGTTACAAACTGTAAACTGCCCTTTGTACCTGTTTCTACTTCAAAACGGCTCGGAACATAGTTTCCATAGTAGTCCTTGTGTCCTTTTACTCCAAGATAACAGTAACCGTTTCTGATTAAGTCCATAGCGAACCTGCCTATACTGCCCTCTAATTTCCAAGCTAACCCCGAATTTATTAACTTCTGATACTGTTTAACTGTTTTAGTGTCCATTATGTCATCTCCTCTATATCGGTTAGTGTAAAAATTTCACGCCATATTTCTTTACAAGTAACACAGCTTATATCTCGCCACGCTTAATTATATCCTGCTTCAAAATTATCAGCACTAATGTTTATGCTTTTACAAAATGGACATATATTAGGATTTTCTACATAATTCTTTATCATCTTTTTAGTTAGTTTAGCCATTATATTCCCCCCTCTTTTATAATTGTTAGATATTTTTCTTTTTCATTATCTGCAAAATTTTTGTAAATTATTTTTTCTAAAATAGTTTCGTAAGTAAAATTTTCCCAAGTATGATTAAGGTAATTAACTTTTACTGTTGCTATATCACAACCTCTTTTACATAATGTAGCAATGTGTTTAAATCCGTTACGTGTTGATTTTGTTTCACATACTACTATATAGGTATTGTCTAAATTAAACAATTTCATTATATTTCTCCCCTTTCAATTATTTCTTTAGTTTCTCGGTTTAAAATTCGATACTGTTTTATTTTCGGTGTAGTATTTTGTTTCTCCGCTTCCTCTAATATATAGTTATCAGCTTCATCTTTAGTATTAAAGTTTTCTGATTTTATATCTCCGCCCACAAATAAGATTGCCACCCTAAATTTTTTCATTTTTTTGCCTTTTGTTTTCCCTTCTTTTACAACATTTTTTTCTATTAGAACAAATAACGTGCATATCTTTACCCAATAAATAAAATTCGTATTCTGTTAAGTATGGTCTAAAAAATCCTTTTAGTAAACGATTATCATTTCCTATATATATTGTTCTTAAATGGTCTGATTTAGTTTCTTCGTTTTCTGTTCTTCCGCATAATTCACATTTATTCATCACTTACCCCTTTGTGCTTTTGTTACGCCACAAGTGCCACAAGAAGCCACGCTACAAGGTTTTTTCGCTGGAAGTACCCAACGTAACGGACACTTGTTAAAAAGCTGTTTCTGGTACTGCTCTGATAACTTATTCCACTTTTTCATTTTATTCCCATTTCCACGTATAGTTACAAGCGAAACAAGAAGCCAATATGTGTCCTATTTCAACGTCAACGCTACCACATTTTGGGCATTTCTTGTTTAAGCATTTATGACATTTGTGGCTTATTTCTGTGTCTTTACTTATAAAATCTACATCAAGTTTTTGTCCGCACTCAATACATCTTACTATCGTTCCCATTTAATTCTCCTTCCGTTTATTTTTCACGATATAACCCTTTTTCTTTTAGTTTTGTTAAATGAAACTGTAACTGCTCAATAGTATACTGTTTTAAATCTATCGGATAAAATTGTATTGTCTTGATTTTATCTATAAGAGCTTGTTTTTCTGGAGTTAAAACTTCTTGTGGAGATAATTTTTTTAAATCCCTGATTTTTTTATTTAATTCTCTACGCAATTTAGTTTTTTTCTGCGATTGCTTTTTTAATTTCCGCAAAGCTCTAATTTTTCTTAATATCTCTCTGTCCATTTTACACCTTCCTATATATTATTCCATTTCGTAACCGTCAAACCAAGTTTTTCCACGTGTATCAGCTCGGTTACAATGTTCCTTTGCTTCTTCTAATGTTAACCCTCTTTTGATAACTTCTGTGTCCTTATGTACTGCAAACCGTAAAATTTTATACGTTATCATTTTGTTTCCTCCCTATACTGTACAATATACCATTATATGTTTCATATATTCTTTTTCTATTTCTTTTTTTGTACGTTCACCTGTAAAACAATAATACCATTTTCCACAAGTACACTCTGCTTGTGCGTCGTGTAAACTTTTTATAATTAATTTATGTGTCATTTTCTTTTCCTCCACTATAAGTATACACTACTTTTTCTGTTTTGTCAAGTAACTTTTTCATACTTAACACCATTTTGTTAATTCTTTTCGTGCAAAATTATCTGCCCTGATTTCATAAGGCTGTTCATTATGGTATTTTCTATCATCAAAGTATTTTCCATGATTAAGGTTTTTACACTCTGATTTTATTAATTCCTGATTATATGTATAATCTATTGCGTGGGATATTTCATGTAGTAAAGTAAATATATAAAATTCCTGTAAATTATTTTTTCCGCTCCTGACTTTTATTTCATGTTTTAATCGCTTAATATATTGACCGCCTATAAAAATATAATCACCCGATTTTTCTCCAAGCGGATAAGTAATTCCTGTATAATAACAGGCTTGACCTTGAATATCAATATCGATATCAGTTTTTAACCTGTATTTTTTTGCATAATATTCAAATATATTTTCTAATTTTTTGATGTTCATTTTTTACTCCAAGTCGATTTTTAAATTTTGCGGATTATGGCTATATGCCTTTATTTTATCCGCTTGACCTTGACCCGAGGCTTGACCTTGACCCGAGGCTTGACCTTGACCCGAGGCTTGACCTTGACCCGAGGCTTGACCTTGACCCGAGGCTTGACCTTGACCCGAGGCTTGCTTATACCCTCTTATATTCGTGTACGTTTATCTGAAATTGCCCTTCTTTGCCTAAACCGTAACCGTTGCCCTGTTTAACTTTTTTTAAAAATTGCCCAAAAGTTAAGGCTAATTCGCCTTCTGTACCAAAACCACTACTGTCCACAAAAAAAGTATTTACACGTTTCCAGCCTTCTGGTACATAATCACCTAATTTTTTACATTTTTTTACGTCTTCATCACCGTCAATTTTTGCGATATACGGCTGTAAATCTTCACGACTTGCTTTTTGTGTACCTTCACTGTTTAACCTACTGATATATTCACGTGATAACATTTTTATCACCTCCATTATTTTTTATTTCCGTAGCCTCAAATTTTATTTCGGGGTAATAATATCTCAAGGCTAAAATTATATTTACATCTGATAATGATATATCTGATTTTATTTTAAATATTTTTGTTTTTTCCATTTTTACCGCCTCCGCTTCTTTTTTCTGTACTCCGTAACCTTGCCTTTACGCTCCGTAAACCTATATATTTTAAAACACGTTTAACTTTATGGAGTAGTTTTTTATTTACATTTTTACCTATGATACAGAGTATATCATAAAAACTTTTTACGTATTCAACATCTCTACCTTCAAAGGTTTTTAGCAAATTTTTATATGATATCATTTTAGTACCTCTTGCAAAAATAGTTTAGCACCGCTAAATTTATTCTCTGCAAATTCATCAGCGTCTTTTTCGCATAGCCTTATATCGTGCTTTTTATACCTCTGTTGATAACTTCTGCCAGAATAATTTTTATATCCTAAATCTGTAAAATAATAATAGTGTCCGATTTCGTGTAAAAGTATAATTAAAAATATATCCAAAAAAGTATTTATTTTTATGTTGTGCCTGTCCTCGAAATAATTTTTGCGTAAAGTATAACTTTTTTCAATATAGTCTATGCTTATACGGATACGATACGCTTTTTCGCTAAAATTATCCCACGCAAATTGACAATTATTAAAATTGTTGTCAATTTTAACTTGTAAATCTGGGAGGTTAAAATAATCAAATAAAATTTTTGCTATTTTTGGAGTATATGCGGAGTATTTTTCTATTCTATTTTTTTCTTTTATGTTTAACATTTTAAATAACCTCCGCACCAAAATAAAATATTTTTGGTATTAATGGTGCTTTTATTTTATCGTCATTTATTTTTTCAGTTTTATGATTATAGGCGTATGCAATTATACCTTTTTTAGTTTTTTCCAGCGTATAATTTTTGTGTATAGCCTTGAACCTCTTATATAGTTTTTTATACTCCGCTTGAATATGTATGTACTCTGTCAATATTTCAGTTTTATCCCTATAAACAATGTATAAGGTTTTTTCAGCTATACCTTCTATGGCTATACAAATTTCGGGGGTATTATTTAAAATATTTTTGGCTTCTGTTTTGGCTTCTT
>Ga0207997_1000868_pt1 | contig 15520 bp, 14 predicted proteins | sample AntAceMetag02UKN_FD_184777 | JGI IMG/M metagenome (GOLD analysis project Ga0207997, IMG submission 184777) | Saline lake microbial communities from Ace Lake, Antarctica - Antarctic Ace Lake Metagenome 02UKN (SPAdes) (version 2) | ecosystem: Environmental > Aquatic > Non-marine Saline and...
CACCAAGTAGACAGAATGGCATTAACCAAGTAGACAGAATGGCATTCCACCCTATATATATACAAAATCAATACCATGTAATGAGTAACTACTATGTCCATTATTCAATCACACTTATTAGCAAATACCCATCCCGCATCACAACAGGTGTATCATTTTGATTCACCCAAATAACTCCCATCCAAACCACTTATACAAAATTGTGTATATTCACAAGTGTTCCATTTTGAAACACCTATCCATATTCTACGCGGGTATATGACCAACATTCAAGAACAAACAGAAGAGAGTGTGTTGGGGGTCACGCCGGGCAAAGCCTCCCCCCTCAAATATTATGCACTCGTTGCCTGCGGTCTCCCCAAGGTGCGAGCCAAGGTCATGGCTGGATACTCAAAGTCCACCTCTTCATATCAGATCGAAGCCTCACAGCAAGCTCAGGGAGCCCTCAAGACGGTTGAACGGCACAGGGCAGACCTACAGGCCATTCCTGGCTTGACGCTCTCAGACCAAGCTGTAAGGCTCCTCAAGGTAGCAGAGCACAAGATGACCAACAACGCCGACAAGATCAAGGCAACTCGGGAGATAGTAAACGTGCTGGGCTATGAATCCCCAAAACGCATAGAAACCCAAGTGAAGGGTCTATTCCTTGAGTTCAAGGACCTTGGAAGCGCTGACTTGGCAGCCCTCATGGATGAAATGGGCGTATGAGTAGCAGTATTGTGCAGGTTGGCACAGCAATTAAGTATGGATGTGGGCAATGGGGCACGTATGGGCTGTTATGGCGTGTCGCATAAGATTCATTATGTAAACTAGAGTTAAGTTGTGGGCCTGTCGCATTATGCTTTGGGTCCCATATTCGGGCAGGGGGGGCGGAAGCACCGGGCGAGACTCCCCTGTATATATGTGTCAGGTCACCCCGCCCCCATTTTCATTCTCAGAATCTATTTAACGTCTTAAATTGCGTTATGTAAAGGTTTTCAAATATGACAAAGAATCCCAAAAAAAATTCGAGTTCTGAAAAGTCTGGCTACCTGACACTTGCGGATATGAAGCGTATCATGGAGATTGCTGGTGACGCCAAATATGTTGAGGCTGTTGATCGGGTGTTTCTGTGCAGTGAGGCTCAGTTGGAGGCATTGCGTAAGGCTGAGAACGTCCCTAACGGAGTGCTGGTACTCCATGCTGCATAAGCTCCACATATTCATTCTTCGCTGGCTGTATTGGGCTGGGACGATGTTTCACCGGGTTGTGACGTGCAATGTGTGGCCTCATTACTTTGCTGCGCGGAATCCGAATGGGGTTGGGATGTGCAGTAGGTGTGACCGGCTTTATTACACGGTGACGAATGGGATGGGTTCGGTGGATGCGGTTGGCAGGGTGAATGCGAATGGTAAGTATGGGCGTAGAGAGCGGCGTCGGGTGCGGAAGGGAGTTCATTGTGCCTGATTCCAATCTGATTTGGGACCATCGTTTACAGAAGTTCATCAAGCGGATTGACGACAAGCGCCGTGATTTCTCGTTTGATCCGGATTCTGTTGCGTATGTGCCTTTGAAGGATCTCCCGAAGCGTCGGCGCATGGTTGATCTTGATCACGAATTGGACGCATCGCGCTATGGCCTGAAGAACGAATTGGAATATGAGAGCAGGAAGGCACGTGATGCTCAGTCCCGGGCCCGGCGTTTTGGCAGTTGGGATCTTGTACTGCAAAAGCCTGTCCGAGAAGATCCGATTGATCGAAATGATGTGGACAACTTATTGATAGCGCTTGGGACTTGCCAGAGTCTCGAGGATTTTCTGGAGGTTGTATGAGTGAGAAGAGGGTTGCTGCTCGCGGGTTGTATGATCATGCCACGAAGCTGTTGGTCGGTGGTGATCCTGTCGGGGCGATTCCGATACTGAGGGCGTGTCTCGAGAAGGACCCGGGCCATGTAGCGGGGTTGTGTGATTTGGGGTCGTGCCTGTTTCAGTGCGGGCTGGGTGGGGAAGCGGTTGAATTGACGGAGAGGGCCCTTGAGCTCAATCCTGATATGTATGAGGCTGTGAACAACCTGGGGATGATGAAGCAGTCCAGGGGGGACATTGAGGGTGCTGAGGAGTGCTTCAATCGTGCCATTGAGCTGAAGCCTGAGAGGCAGACTGCTCAGAACAACAAGGCGATGAACAGCCTTTACAGCGACAAGGACCACCAGGAGATTTTTGATATTCACAAAGAGGTTGGTCTTGCACTCGCTTCCAATGTGACGGATTTCAATGTTGGGGAGACCTACCTGGTTACCGATCGTACTGACGGTAATCCTGACGGTTCATATCTTGGGAAGACCTTTTGTGTGAAGGCAATTCAGTATCCGTACATGGTTGGGCGTGTCGGGGAGAACCCTTACAATTCTACCCTGAGCATTCTGCAATTCAATTTCGAGCCGTGTTCTGCGGAATACGTCGAAGCGATGGGAGAAAATTATGCTTGAATTTGTTATGAAAACCGGGAGATTCTGCACTCCAGAAGAAAAAGCCTTTGATGAAGAGGCCGCGTATTTGACTCATCTATTGAGTCAGATGGGTGATGGGGAGACGTTTGCAAAGCACGAGGAGACTCCCGAACAGCACCTTGAAAGGCTTCTTGATGTCGGAGCGCTCTGAACGCCGTCGTAAGGCTGCAGAGATTCTTGCGAAGCTCCCGCCACAGGTGCGCGAGCAGATCAAGGCGAATCCACAGATTCTGAAGGTGGAGGTTGCGAATCGCAAGAAGTATTACCCGTCGAAGGACTTCATTCCGAATATTGCACAGACCCGGGCGGTTGAGTGCTATCGGGTGAAGCACCCTGAATATGGTGATTATGCGAAGGAAATGATATTTCGGGCTGGTAATGGTGTTGGGAAGACTTGCGTGATGGCGATATTTATCGCTGGACTGACCCTCGGCCCGGACTTTATTAACAAGGAATTTCTCAATCTTGGGATATTCTACGATTTCGAGGAGATTCGCCGGCAACGTCCACTGCAGATGAGGATTGTAGGTGACGGTGCGGACATGGAAGAGAGCGGTTCCGCGTATCAGCAGATCAAGAAGTGGATCCCTTTTGCTCAATTCTCTGGAAAAACCTCGGGAAGCTACTACACGAAGATCACGATCCCGGCGCCGTATGAGGGTATGCACCCTACGGTCATCGATTTCAAGACTCACGACCAGAAGATTACTGCCCATGCTGGTCCTGACTATGACTTCGTGCTTTTCAATGAGCCGGCCCCTGAAGCGGTGTATGCGGAGAATGCTTCCCGTACCAGGCTTGGCGGGTATCTGGCATCGTTCCTGACGCCGTTGAACATGGCATCCTACCTTCATACCATTGAGAATGCTCAGTATGAGGATGGAGCGTTCTACGTGACTGAGGCGTCTATATGGGACAACTGTGCGGATATCCCGGGGAACCGCGGCATGTTGACCCGCAGGAACATTGAGGATCAGATCCGGCGCTGGATGGCTATCAATCCACTGCAGGTCCCGGCCCGGCGCGACGGGAAGTTCATGCATCTGGCCGGCGCGGTATTCCAGATCTACAATCAGAGCATCCATCAGATAGACCCTTTGCCGATCGATCCTTCATGGAATATCTACATGGCACTGGATCCCCACGACAGCAAACCGCCGTTTGTGATATGGATTGCGGTGACGCCGATGAATATGGCCTATGTGATTGCGGAGTATCCCACAGAGCCCTGGGACCAGATCAACGGGACTCCGTATACGATTAAGCAGTTTTGCCACGAGTTCCGCAGGATTGAGAATGGGCAGTTCCATGCGTTCCCGTACATCAAGAGGTTGCGGGTCGCGGAGCGGTACGGGGATCCAAACAAGATGGGCGATCGCCAGCCGAATACCGGCAGGACGATGAAAGAGGAATACGAGTTCAATGGCGGGATGGACTTCATAAATGCATCGAGTGATGACATCCAATTGAGGCATGACCGGATCAAGGATATGCTGCTGTACAATCCGGATCAGAAGGTGAGCCCAATCAACACGCCACATCTGTTCGTTTTCAAGAGTTGCAAGAATGTGTGCCGGGCTTTCTCGACGTATGCGTACTCTGCAAAACAGGGTAATTCGACGGGGTTGAGCGACAAATTGGATCAGACTTGGATATGCCCGATATCGTGTGTCGGGTATGCAACGCTGTCGTATGACCCGTGGATGCCGAACCCTATGGCTGCTGATGAGGGTGGGAGTGACTACGACGAGTATTTGAAGGGTATGGAAGCTGGACATGAATCTCAGCGCGAAGGCGCTTATGCAGGAGAAAGGTACGTGTAATGGCGACTGCTATCGACGGTCAAATGGAGATTGATGAATCTCAGCCGAAATTTGCAATTGGCAAGCTGACTGTACAGAGCCAGGAGATGATCGAGGTGTGGACAAAGCACATTCTGATCTACGAGTCTTGGTCCCGGTTCTGGATGCCTCAGCTCGATATTTACAAGAAGTGCAATCGCTTCATGCGTCGGGATATCTTCGACCGTGGACAGCGGATCAAATACACGTACATTCAGGACAAAATTCCTATTGAGCCTCAGGAGATGCGTCCGGTTATCAATTCACTGACTGATCTAATCACCGATATGGTGAAATCCGGATCGATCACTATGGAAGACCCGAATCCTCCTCCTTCGGTTGCTCGAAGCGAGACGGTGAACGTGGTTCTGAAGTGGTGGTCGAAGCAGCTAGGGTTGGGGGAGAAGCAGCAACGCGCCCTCCGCGAAGGGTTGCTTGGCGGGTACATCCATTGGTTGTGGTTTGATAAGCATGTGGGGCTCGGGGGTCCTCCCGGTGGTCTTCTGGCAACCCTCCCAGCGGGAGATAGCACCCTCTGTAGCCCCTGGTTTGAAGAAGCCGATGGTGGGGATATTGAAGAACTGATTCGATTGGCGCACAAGTCAAAAGCAGAACTCTACGAGATCTATCCCGACAGGAAGAAAGAAGCTGAGAAGCACTTCGCCCTACTCAAGCGAGATCCGGGATATCACAGCCAGATACTCAATCTAGAGCAAGACAAGAACGCCAATGACCGTAGAGATATTCTCTACGATCTGATGGCCGCGTCCAGCTTTGAGAGCATGAACGGGCACTATCTGGTGTCTGAGCATGTGTACCCGGTGAAGAAGGAAGTTGAAATCTGGGTCAATGAAGATACTGAAGATGTTCAGCAGATGCCGGACAATTGGGATGAGGAGCAAAGAAAAGCATGGTTGGATCAGCATCCGGAGTACACGTTTCGGATGACAGATGAGATCAGAACTCTCTGGACTACCACTATTGACGCTTCAGGATTCGTTTGGGAGAATGGGCCGCATTGGTATCAGGAGGATGGAGAACTGCCAGGTGTGCCGTTTATACCCGACATGGTTGATAAGCTCCCGATGGGCGCCGGCGAGGACATGCTCCCCTACGTGTTGCAGATAGCCGCGGCAGAAACCGAAGGCATGTCTCAGGTCCGTAAGGGCACCGGTACGATGAACTGGATTCAGGAGGGGTCACTGCGGCACCCGTCGCGGATTGGCCGGGAGCTCAACAAGGACAACGGTGTAGGGATTCTGAAGAAGGGCCACACACCGAACGACAGTGTGAAGACCGAACAGCGCAAGCCCAACGACACATTCTATCGGGTGTCTGACCGCGCGCGGGACCAGCTCAAATCGGTTCACAGGGTCAATGATGCACTTCTTGGGGCGACTCAACCACGGCAATCGAACAAGGCGAAGCTCACGGAGCTGAACCAGGGCGCCAAGCCACAGGGCCAGTACGTCAAGAATTACAATCAGTTCGTTCTGAATACATCTCAAAAGCTCTGCAATATGTTCCAGTATTGCCTCAATGAGCACATGATCATCCAGATAGACGATGAATACGGGATGAAAAAAGAGGGTGCCGAAATCAACACGCCCGGGTTCGACTACTCCGGACAGGCATCGGTTATTGCAAACGACATCATTTCCCCAAAGTGGAGAATCGTTTCGATACCCGGGGATGACTCTGCAACCAGCCGGCAGGAGCAGATCACTCAGTTTGCCGATCTTATCAAGGCTGTTGGCAATACGCTGTTTCAGCTCAGTCCACGGTTTCTTGCTGGGTTTCTCTCGAGCTGGCCGAATCGCTACGCTCAGGAAGCCGCGAAGTTCATGGCCGAGAGTGCGGGTCAGACAGAGCAGGCAGAGCAGCAGGTTGCTCAGACAGAGCAGGATACTGAGTTGAAGATGCAGGCATCCCGCGAGAGGATCGAGATGGAGAAAATCCATCAGCCTCGTTGGAATTTGAAATTAGGACCAGAAGACATAGAGGCAGCCCCGGAAGGTTTCAAAATTATGTACGGGTTGCTTATGGATCACGAACGGCAAGCGAAGGACGCGCAGATTACGGCGGGAGCAGCAGCAGGGGCACCGCCGCCACCAGCACAAAATGCGGAGCCAGTCGCACCAGCGCTTGCATAACTCAGGAGGGTTGCTATGAATTTGTTACGGAGAAAGTCGATGAACGCGATATTCCGCGTATTCGAGAATCTGAACTTCACTTGCTATGAGGGCGAGGGAAGTGGTAGTGTCGTGGACCCTCCTATCGAGGTCACTGAAGGCGACAACGGCCTTGAGGGTATCGATGCTGGCCTTGCGCCCGAAGAGGTCGTTGACGGTGCTGCAGCGAAGGAAGAGGAGGTCCTGGGCGGCGAAGCGCTGTACATGGGCTCGGAAACCGTGAATCCCGATGGCCGGGAGCTGATTGATTTCGATCGTTCCGGAATGAGCAAAGAAGATGTTGATGCTTTCGTTGCCGTGTCTGAAGGCCAGCTATTCAAACCTGTAGAGGATGGTGACAAAGAAGATGACGCCAAAGAGGGTGACGATAACAGCGACGATAACAAGAACGACACCGGAAAAGCCGATGGCGCCAAAGATGGAGAAGGCGATAAGGGAGATGGTGACAAAGGCGGAGATGATACCGATATTGCGGACTTCCTCGAGAAAACAGGACTGACCCAGGAGATCTTCAAGGGACTCCCGGAAGCTGCTCAGGAGAAGTTGGCTACCCAGTTTCTTGGCGGCGCAAAAGAATCCGAAGCTACGGCGACGGTAACGACTCAGTACGAGGAACTGCAGACCAGTGTTGACACGCTGAGGTTGGATCCGGTTGTTGCTGCAAGGCTCGAAGAACTCAGCACCGGGAATAAATTCATCGCAGAGCTGCCTCAGATGGGTGCGGCGGATCTCAAGGTAATCGATGATGCATTGGGAGAGGGCAACCAATCCAAAGCTCTTGGACTGATCAACGACTTCATTGCGGCAAAATCAAAAGATGCCGTTGCTCACGAGCGATCGGTTATCGACAACCAGGCTGCCCACGTTGAACTTGAGCGCGGCGCCGGCGAAGAACTTGCCAAGATGGGCGATATCGATCCCCGGATGAAGGTTGAAGGGATTACGAATTGGGCAGACCTCAAGGCGTCGAATCCGAAGTTTGCTGAATTTCAGAAGGGCCCTGGCAAGATCACGGCCTTTCTCGCAGAAAAGGGCATTGGGCTTCAGCAGATCAAGAAGCTCGGAGCTGAGGCGATCTACAGCCTGTACGCAAAGAACATGGGCTGGACGCAGGAGAAAGAACAAAACATAGCAAAAAATTCTGTCAAGGTTTTCCTTTCTAAACTGAAGGGTCAGCCCAAGACGCGAACTCTCACGCAGGGGAAGCAAAAGGTTATTCCGGGGTCGAAAACAGCTTCGACGGGGATAAATCGCACCACCCTGATTGATGAGTTGGTCGCCGGTAATCCGGCTAACTACGAGAAACTTCTCGAGGCCAACGACGGTAATCCTGAGAACATTCGCATATTGGCTAACATTCAGCAAGAGGCAATCGCTAAGGCACAAGCCGCGCAGACAGCGCAACACCAATAATCCATTCTTATGGAGGTAAGATTATGTTTTCAAGGCTAACCGACACTCTACAAGTGGTTCTCGCAGGTTTTTTCAGCATGGCCGGCGGACCCGGTACATTCGATTCAATCGGTGGGACGTATGACACTCAGACCAGTTTCGGTTTTGACAAACAGCTTTACTACGAAGCTCGCGCCAAAACTTTGATTGGGTCGCTCTCAAAGAGTGGCAGAGACGTTGAAGGTATGTATGCTGGTGCAGGTCCGTCACTTGATGGGTCCGCAGTCATTCAGCGCAAGAAGATCGATGCTGGTGACATGGTGCGTTTTACCATGCAGGAGCACATGAAGGGTATGCCTACTTGGGGAGACAACGCCGTTGAGCGTGGTGACTTCCTTGCATACAAGAACCTCGAAGCCCGGGTCAACATGATCAAGACTCCGGCCGTACAGATTCAGGGCGAAATGGCTCGGCAGCGTGTGAAGAAATCGATTATGAATATCGATTCTGCTGTTCGTCAGGAAGTCGTTGAATACACCGCAGAGGAAATGGAATTTGAGTTCCTTATCGCTCTGCATTATGGTGCATCCAAGTCGGCGCTTCGTTCTGTTGCTGATGGTGGACTCGGTGTGAATCTCGGTGTTGGTTCGAATGGAACTGCCGGGACTCCGCTTCTTCCCCGCCATATGTACACTATTGACAGTGGTTTCCTGACATACAGTGATACCCCTGCAACGTACAATGCGACAGTCAATGCTGCTATCAACACTATCACCGCAACTGCAGATGAGATCACGCTTATCAAGATGAAGGTCCTTCGTCGTCAGCTCGATGCTCTGAACTTTGCTCCGGCATATCTCGGCGGCAAGAAGTACAAGGCAATTGCTCTTTGCGATCCGGATATCTGGTATCGTATTGATCATCTCCTTGCAACCCTCTATGCGTCTTCGCGTGAGCGTGCAGCTATTAATCCAGTGTTCAACGTGGATTACCAGCTTGAGTACGACGGCATTCTGTACCTGAATGTTCCGAGCATGGAGAAATTCCGGATGGGATACCAGGCATCACCTGATTATCCTACCCTCGGCCCTGGCCTCACAGAAGATCCGCGTGACTACACGGTGACATCGAGTGTTGGTCTGGTAACTTTTGTTGGTGCTGGCGCGGCCTTTGAGGGCTTCAACGACAGTGTAAGACTCACCACGCAGACGGGCGACCATGGCGATGGTGTTGAAGTTGCAGGACGTTTCAAGCAGGCATACATCCGTGGTGAATGGTACGCTGAAGACGGCAGAGATTCTTCTGTTGACAACGTGTACAGCCGCTCAGTGCTAACTGCAGCATTCTACGAACCAGGCGTAGGCACAGACTATTCCTAAACGGGATAGTCATTGTGTTCGAGTTGCAGTTTTTTTTCTTTTAACCTTTTACTCATTCAAGGAGTTTCATAATGAGTGACAAACAATCACCCCCCGGCAAACTACACGTCGGCGGGTCGTCTGTACTGGTGCAGAAGGGACTTGCGTCCACGAATAAGGTCAAGAATTTTCTTGCCGCTTTCGGACTGCCCTTTCGTGATAGCACCTCAAACAAGCTGAGTGGATCGATAATCTACACTCGGACCTCTCCTGCTGCCGATACAGATTACGCCGAACTGGAAATTGGTTCTATCTGCATCCAGATCGCTGTGACAGCAACCGCTGCCAGTGATGCAAATGTCTATATCAAGACAGACGCCGGCTGGGAAAAGTTCACCACCGATCAGGACGCGCTTCGGAATGCGTACATGCTGGTCTCGACTCTGACAGGAACTGCTGGCCTGACTCTCACTGCTGCTCAGATGCAGGGTGGGATAATCGCCGCTGATCCTGCAGGAGCAGGTCGCACTCAGGTCACGCCTACGGCTGCTCTGATTGTTGCGGCGATACCGGACGCCAAGGTTGGTGCTTCGATGCGTTTCGTTATTATGAACACTGCAGATGCGGCGGAAACGCTTACTCTGACTGCCGGTGTTGGTGTGACGCTCAACCCGACAACCGTGACTATCCCGCAAGGGTGCCGTCGTGAGTTCATCGCAATATGCACAAATGTGACAGCAGCTGCACAGGCAGTCACGATGTATGAGATGGGTGATATTGCTGCAAGCCACATGATTGTTGCGGCAGGTGCTTCTTCAATCGCGTCTTCAAGTAGTGGTTCTCTGACAATTGCAGGAATCCAGGCTACAGACGAGATCCAGGCTACAATCAAGACCGACAATGGGACCAACGGTGCCACGATCGAGACGGCTGTTGCTTCCGCTGGTGGAATTGATTATGTGTTGTCCGCTACCGTTGGTAGTGCATCAACGCTTTCCTATGCAGCCCTTCGTGCAAGGTAAGTAGTTGTTCGTAAGTAACGCCCCCTGCTTTTTGGTGGGGGGCTTCTCTAAACCTCAATTGGAGGGTTGGCAAGAATGAACTCAGATCATGTTGGAACCGTAAAGGTCATCCAATTCGACGGCGCAAAGCCGCGTGTATTCACATGGAAGGATGAACAGTGTTTCCCGGTCAACGACGACAACGGTTTCCCTGTTTACGATCTTGAGAAGAACCATGCAAAGGTTCTTGTCACTGCACATCCTCAGAGATATCGTTTGCTTGGCGGTCCAGCACTGAACGCTCAGATATCATCTGCTGATGGTTCAAACAGTTGGTCAAAGCTCAATCCGTGGTCATACGCAAAGCGTACTGTCTCTGATGGTATCGACAGAGAGAACGGCGAAGAGAAGTTCAAGGAGATATTCGAGTGGCGCGAGGATGTCAACGCTACAGGTCGGACAATCCTTCAGGATAAACAGGCTCAGCCAGAAATGGTTATCTCAAAGAAGACAGAGGAACAGCTTGCTTTCTTGATGAAGCGCGTCGGCCAGTTGGACGATCAGGCCCAGGCTTCTGCCGCAAAAAACGCAGAGCTTTCTGAGAATCTTGTAGTTGCTGATGAAGTCAATTCGCAGCTCCGCAAGGAACTCTCAGATCTCAAGGCTGCTCAGGCTCCTGTTGTCGAAGAAACAGAAGTCGATGGTGAAGAAGCTGCTGAGACACCTCTGACTCTTGATGAGGCGGCAAAGGCTGCAATCAAGAAGCTCGGCAAGGGGCAGTACGACAAGGTGATCTCTGATTACCGTGTTGAGATCAGAAAGCCTCGTGGTGCCTTCAATCAGGGCGAGAAGGTAACTCTCATTGGAAAACTAACGGAAGCAATGGAGTAGGGCTATATGGCTTTGCTGAATGCGTTTGTTGCAAGTTACATCCCACAGGAATTTCGGCACGGTCGTGACTTCATTGGAGATCGCGGCTGGGTCGATCTGACGAATCTCTTTCTTCGGAAGGTGGAGCGTCGGGGCCTGTTTCTGTTGGGGCGTCGTAAAGAAGTAGGCGTGGAGGTGGAGAATAACTTTTGGATAACGCTGCCATCAGATTGCAGAAAGCCTATTGATGTCTATTATCCACCTCTCGCGCACTACTCCGAAACAGAACTCCGGTACAATCTCCAGGTCGTGAATGGTAAGATCAAACTGTTTGTGCCGTTTGACAAAGATGGGGACCCGGATACGTTCACTCTATCTGCCGGCAGTACCACTCAGATAACTGCCGATGATGATGACGCGGCGGCGAAAGAGTGGAACAATTCTCTGCTGGTACTGACTGACGGTACGGCTTTAGGAGATCAGATTCTCATTGGGAACAATGAGGCTTCTGCCGCGGGGACAGTTGATCTACCATTTATCCATACGCATTGGCGTACAACCAGTGATTCGACAGCTGGGTATCTGACAAGCACGTACCTGATGCTGACGTATCGCTCGACGTACACGGCAATCTCTGCTGCTACAGACGAGATCCCGGTTGACGATATGTACGAGGATATTCTAGCAGATTTTCTCATCTATCAGTCGATGCAGTTGACCGACAAGCGCCGGAAGATTGCCAGGGATGAATTTGAGAATGATCTCAACGAGATGGAGAATGAGATCTTCACTCCATCGATGGCAGAGGCCAGACCGGTTGCCCGCGATATGCCGGCGTTTCAGAATCTACAGGCTCTCGACAGCGCCGAACCAGACTACATCGGAGATGATTCTTAATGGATAATGTTGTCCTCCCTCGTCAAGAGGAAGACTTTCGATTTGGCATGAACAATTTGGATCCGGCGCATAAGCTGGGTCCTAATGTTTTGCAGTTGCTGCAGAACGCATTCCCAGGTCTCTCTCTGAAGCCAAGGAACGGCCTCAAGGACAACCTATTGGATTCTACCCAGCTCGGGTACGGTACGGAGGATACGCGCTTCAGGCCCCACTCAGTGCATTTCTACGCGAACGAGAAGGATTGGGTATTCTGCTGGGCTCAGAACGTAACCGACGAATCTCAGTACGAACTCGAGTTGTGGAACGTCACTGACAGTTCCCGTACCAAGATCGTATACGGCGATTACCCATCTACCTCTGTTTATTTCGGTATGGAAAAACTGTACAACGCAATCTACCTGGTCATGGATCAGGAGATGAGTACGAACCATGTCTCAGAATGCCGGACAAAGAATCAGATCATCGAATGGGATACGGCCACATCTGATTGGGTAGTTCGTGCGATGGCTATTGATGTGTCGCCGGCCCCTGTTGTGATCAGCGTAGAGGGTGTATCAAATGCCGACCTTCCGCTGTTCGTTGATGGTTTTGGAAGAATACATTCCGATCATTGCATCTATCAGGGTAGAGTTTTTATCTCAGGTGGGTGGGGTGCCGACACAGATAAGGCGTATTCCTCAGACGATATGAAGACATGGCGTGTCGAGGGTACATTGCCTGTTGATCTTTCTTTTCACAAGATGGTAGTGTATGATGGGAAAATGTGGATCTGTGGCGGGACCGCGGCCCAAAAGGTCTACTACTCTACAGATGGGGAGACATGGACTGAAGCTGGGACGGACTCCCTGCCAGAGAGTGCTACAAGCCCGGGGTTCGTGGTTTACGACAACAAGATGTGGATGCTGACCATCGGAACCGCCCTAAGCGAAAAAGCATACTACTCAACAGACGGTATCACATGGACGGAAAAGGGCACCGATGCACTTCCTACAGTAGACGGTGCAAGTGCTCTAGTCTATGACAACAAGATGTGGATAATCGGTGGGGATGATGGTGGTGCCAAGAAGAAGGTTTGGTCATCTAGCGACGGAGAAACGTGGACTGAGGCCGGCACGGATTCGCTTCCGTTTGCAGCCGACGCACCTCGGGTAACGGTGTACGATGGGGAGATGTGGATTGTTCAGGACACAAACCTCTACTCGTCTACAGATGGAATAACGTGGACAAGCGAAGGGGCTCCTCCATTAACCTGGGGTGAGGGGAACTTCTTTTCCTTCAAGAATCAACTTTGGCTTGTTGGAGGATACGACTTTTCATCCACCTACTACAGTCAGATCTACTATACGACAGACGGTGTAACGTGGTCGACGTTCCTGAACGGTATCGCCGCAGATCTCTATGTCTCAACGACATTCACGTTCGTTCGTAGAAACGATTCGGCAAGCAAGCTCGCAAGCGTGTCTGCTTACGTGTACGATAGCTGGAAAGAGTATGCCGGGGTCACTCGTCCGGGAATCGATGAGAAGTTGCTCACGGCGACCGTTACTCTAACCGGAACCGGCGCCAACAACCTTGTCGGTGTTGGGACTGCATTCACTACTGAGCTTGCTACCGGAGATTATGTCCGTATTGATGGCACCAACAATGCATACGAGATTAATGCGATACAGGATGACACGAATCTGACCCTAGACAACACTGTTGGACATTCATACACGGCCAAGAACTTCAGCATTATCCCTGCAGTTGGATCTTCAATCACTGTCGAGACCTATAACGAGGGGCTTGGCTGGGGTATCGAGGATCTTGATAATCGGCAGTCTGTGAAAATCCTGACGAGTAGCGATTACGGTGTTCTGCTGATCCCAATGCCGGCGGTTGCCGATGCGGTTGCTCAGGGTGCGACACACATTCGGTATTACAGGACTCTTGGGAATGCCAGCAGGACGGTTGCCGAAGGACTTGATCACAGATTCGTAGCTGACATTGCGATAATCGGTGACACATACAGCGCCGAGAAGGTGTACCGCGACATAAAGACCGACGCTTCGCTGAACGGCCAGACTAATACCCTTGACGTTACCGGGTTTGAGGTTCCTCCGCTTGGCCGATACATTACCTTTGCTGGTGGCGTATTGTGGATAGGCGGGAATCCCGACAACCCAGGTTTCTGGTTTCATTCAGCACTTCCGTCGAATGTGCAGTTCCCTGAGAAATTCGCTTCGATGTTTGCTCTATCTAGCCAGTTTGTGACCTGTGACCCCGATGACGGACAGAAAGATACCGGCACAGCAGCGATGAGCGGGGATCTGTTCTTCTGGAAGGAACGCAAGGTCTTTGCTCTGGATAATGCCGATTTCAACAATATACCGCGGCGAATCAGTAGCGCGATTGGGTGCATCTGCCCTCAGTCGATTGTGAATGCAGACATTCCGATACTTGGCGGGGAGTGCGTACTGTTCCTGTCGAGCATGGGTCCTGCGATACTTCGGCCAGGCGACCGTGTGGACCTGCTCAAGGAGTTCAAGATTGAATCGCTGTGGCCTGGTGGACTTGTCTTGGAGAACACTGACGGCACCCCAACGAGCTTCTACACGCGCAACAAGGTCTACAGCACGTTCTGGAAGAATACCTGGTGGGTACTGTACGGGGATTCTGATGATTCGGGTTGCGAGCTGACCACATTCAAGATGTACGGGTTTAGGTTTGGGGATGACGGGGACAGCATAGGCCCGTTTGAGTTCACTTTCCCGCAGTCTGGTGGGCAAACGATCTACGAACCTCAGGTACTTGTGCCGATTGACGGGGAACGTGCGTACACTCTGAGCCACAAGGGAGCCGTGTAACGATGGCTGGCGGATATAGACTATCTCGGTTCATGGACCCATCGAAGTATCAGGATACTTACGACGAGGGTGCTGAGAGCTATTCTCTGACCTCTGAGAGCCGTCCGTTGTATGTCGGGCCTCGTAGGTGCTTTCGCGGTACGGTGAAGCAGTGCTACCTTAGAATCGATTACGATGACAGTGACGGACTCACGGTTACGATCGTTACGGACAAGGGCCGGGTGTCATCTGCGAATCCGGTGGTTATCAAGAGGGTTTCTGGGATGGCTGCGAATACGGCAATACGGCAATTCTTGAATTTGTATTCGAGAGAAGGGCTGTTTGGGTATCACTTCACGACAACGATTGTGAAGGTAGTGCCGACAGATGGCGATGTAGAAATCAAAGGTTTCGTTCTGATCGCAATTCCGGTCGGGGGAGATCAGCCAGTAATTGAACATACGGCAGGGACGGGTGATGCTACCGGCGACATTGAGTTCGTTGTGGAAGCTGATGCTGTTCCGGAAGTGAATGCATATGCATAGATTCATATCAACCAACGCAGGCAAGGTCTTCACTTTGCCCAATACGGTATCATAGGAGCAACAAATGGCAATCACAGACCCAACGGCAATCAGTTTTTCAAATAAGAAAATA
>Ga0207997_1000871_pt1 | contig 15498 bp, 29 predicted proteins | sample AntAceMetag02UKN_FD_184777 | JGI IMG/M metagenome (GOLD analysis project Ga0207997, IMG submission 184777) | Saline lake microbial communities from Ace Lake, Antarctica - Antarctic Ace Lake Metagenome 02UKN (SPAdes) (version 2) | ecosystem: Environmental > Aquatic > Non-marine Saline and...
ATACGATATGAGGAGGGATCTTAAATGCCGATGACGTCGGCACCAGAAAAAAGAAGTGTTGACCCTGATTACGGACTGGTAACCGTTGGTACCACAGCGACCCTGATTAGGCCAGCGAAAACCAATAGACAGAGCATCTCATTAGTGAATGAAGGTGCTCGGACGGTATATCTGGGGCAAGACGCCACAGTAACAATCCCGGCGGGGGCGAACCCAGGTTATTCTCTCTTGGTAAATGGAACATTCGACGACGATTATTACGATGGCGTAATCTATGGAATAGTATCCGTCGGGACCGCAGATGTAACATTCTGGGAGGATTGAGATGGCAAGACAATTCATAACTCCTAGCTTCAACAAAACTGGTATCGCTGGACCATGGTTCAAAACGCTGGAGAGCATCGTTGGAGGCGCCAACTACCCACAGGAGATGATCTATGGGTGGACCTTTCCAACATCGGTGAACAAGTGCATCCTGACAGGGGCGTACTCCCCTCACATGATTCTACGTCCAGCAAAAGAGACCGTATCGGTCAAGGTTAATCTATGGTGGTGGGGGCTGCGGGGGACATCTGATTGGTGGAATGACATTTTTGGGTTGACTAACCCTTTCATCGGATGGATGATGGCGGTGGAGCAGGCAAAGGCGGAACAGATGCCCTACGCCCTTGTCGTGAATGCAATTGATTCTATTGACACCATGTACTTAACGCGGCATTCGGTTGATTTAGATGGTAACATTACCTGGAAGTGGGGGCAAGACTCTGGCGCACCAGATGCCATCCGCCTCACCTACCCATACTATCAATTAGCAGTGGGCGGCGAGAACCTAGTGGCACAACCGACCGATCAAATCCATGCGTACGAAAGGGGGCCGGATTTTGATTCTGGTGACCTCCCAAAGACCTTCAGTGAAATCACGGGCACGACAGGCATGGACGGTGCAGGCGTCATCTACAAGACTCCCATGAGGGCGATCACCTACAAGGACGACCAGTTACAAACGGAGGAAAACTCCTTCAACGACTTCTCCGCCAACCTGGATAACACCAGCCTGGGATTGGTACTCTACCTTTGGCGCATTTACAACATGATAGGGGCGGATGTCAGCGATCAAGTCTACAATGGGGCCTTCGACATGGATGGAGATGGGGTGGCAGATATCGACAACTGCACGGCGAATGAACTATTCGTAGGCGACGACAACCCCATATTACTCGGGATAGAGGTGGAGATATATTGAAGTTTATGGGGGTGTGATCACGAGCGAAGATCTTACATACAAAACAAAAAACACACCGGAAGAGAAGCCGGAAGAGGACTTGACCGCGCGGGACCTGATGCTCGATATCCTCCATGACTACGAGGTCGCAAAGCGAACACTTTCGGAGATTGGACATGAACGAGAGAAAGGATCTCGAACTTCTGACAGAGATTAAAGGCTCTCAGAAATTCTTCTATGATGACGTTACCAGACGATTCAAGGACAATGATAGGGATATAAACAACGCCGAGAAACGGATACGCGGGCTGGAGAACGAAGTCGTGCATAGGGAAGGGGTCTGCGACCTGTGCAAACAGACAATCGATGGACTCAAGGAGTCGGTAGATGGACTCAAGGAGTCGGTGAAAACCTTGAAATCTGTAAAACATGTCACAAAAAAATACGTGGACGATGAGGTCCAGCGAGCGACGACGGAGAACCGAAGGGCAATAAAGATCTGGGTAGCCATCGGCGGGACGGTCGTTGGCGTGATCTGCTTCGTTGGTGGTTTGCTTCTTGGCTAAGCAAAGCTTATTAATCTTCCATACACTTTTTGTATACCATCTTGGAGAGATGAGATGAAGACCGAAGATTTGGTAATTCCTGTTATAGCTTTCTCGTTGGGTGCCTCTCTGCTCGTAGTGTACCTCATCATCGAAAGGCTGCTTAACAGCCCCACGGGTAGTTTACTACCCACCGTCGTCAGCAGAAGGACCGAGTACGTACGGGACTCGTCAGGAAGGATCATCGAGAAATACGAGGAGGTGTCGCTTTCTGATGGTACGATCCAGGAGGTGAGAAGCGTTGTTCCCTCCGTGGCAACTCAAGGGACTTGATCTGAGCCATCTTTTCGAACCGGACAATCTAGTCGACGCAGAGGAAATTGGAAGGACAATCGGGGAGAGCATCGTCGTCCCGACTCTAACGGTCGAAGAACGTCCGAAGGAGACCATAATAGTCGACAAACAGGATTTTCCCGTAGTCTCCGTATTTAAAATCATAGATGAAGATACTTCGGGCGAATTGATTGAGATGACCATACGTAGTCCGTCAAGCGACTTCTCCATCGACGTTATCTCGGATAATCGTGTCCTTTTGAGCAGGGCCTACACCGACCTGACCCCGCTTTCTCCGCAATCCAACTGGATTGATGCGTTTCAAGAAGCTGGCGGGGGGGATTACGTGCTTCATCTCACGGAATTGCATTGGGCACATTCCTTCTATGTCGCGGTGGTCGTTTCGACTACCATCACATTCTCAAACATCTGGGCCGTTTATAAGTTGCGTTCTGAGCTGGCGCGGGGGGTGTGACCCATGGGCAACGACATAGCAAATGATGTCTTGCGCATCCTCGGCACTCTACCGGATACGCGTTTTTCCCTGTATGATTACCCACTAGATCGCATAATGGAGCTACTCAGCACCACTCATTGGGATACCCCAGTGACGGGTACACACACAACCACGGGCGTGGGCGAGGAGATAGTGGTTGAAACTACGGTTATAGCGCCTCGTACTTTCTGGATGTTCATAGATTTGCGGGCTATAGCTTTGGGGGATACTTTTACTATTAGGGTGTACCAGCGGGTCGATGGGATAACATATTGTCTGCACGATTCTCAAGTGTTCCAGAATGCACAGGTAATCACCACATATCAGATCCGTGAGATGTATACCGATGCCGATTGCGACTTGAGGGTAACGATTCAGCGTACTGGGGGGGCAGACCGGGCATTTCCGTACAGATACAACACATTGATATGTTAGAAACATGCTTTAATTAATGTTAGATTTACCAATGATATAGGTGAGTGTATGCAGAAAGAGATTGAATTGACCGAATATGAACACAAACGTCTTAACGAGTTGCAAGGCGTTCTCGACCAGGTGGAAAGGGGAATCAAGGACACGGAGGCTCAATTGTTGAAGCTTGGCAACTATCGAATTGAATTGTACGGTCGGAAGGCAGAACTGGTCGAGTTACTGGCCGACAAGTATGATTTCGATCCCCTTACTAGGTTTCATATAGATACATTTCCAAGAGTAATATTGGAGGTGGATAATAATGGCAAATGAGAGTCAACGACTTTGGGACCTGATGACCAACAGGCTCACGGTCACCCGGTCAGGGTATCTTGATGAGTTGGACTTCGACCTGGATGCAAGACTGGGTGCTCCCGCCGGAGCTTCCATATCCGCAGATCTCGTGATCATCGATAATTTCGTCGATGATATAGAAACAAGACTGGGTACTCCTGGCGCTGGTACAGTGGCTGGAGATGTTGAGAGCATCGAAGTTAAGGTAGGAACCAACGGCGATGCCGCAGGAACAACGACCCTGTTCGCACGGCTGAAACAGATCGTGGATTCCTATCTGGCTGATGGTTCAATCGGCCTGGCGATAATTGAGGGCTACGTCGATTGTCTACCCGCCGCCCTGGGGGATCTCGTCGAAGCGAATGTGGCGGATATTCTGTCAGATTCCACAGCGTTCGATGGAGCAGACATTGCCGCTATCCTGACAGATACTGAGACCACTATCCCTGGAACCATAACGTCGCTTCAAACAGACGTGACGGCTATCTTGTTGGATACTGAGACCACCATCCCTGACACGATTACCACTCTCCAAGCAGATATGACCGCCATCAAGGGCGGGGGCTACGTCGCCGAGAACCTTGTCACCATTGATGCGAATATTGATTCTATCCTTGAAGATACCGATACTACAATTCCTGGCGTGATTGCGACAATGCAGGGAAACGTGACAGATATCTTGTTGGATACTGAGACCACTATCCCTGGAACCATAACGTCGCTCCAGACAGACGTGACAGCTATCCTTGACGATACTGGTACCACCGGCGTGATCGTAAACGCACTGTCGGTGGCGGGAGAGACCGCTATAGAGGGGGCGGCGGAGGACGCCCTCGAGGCGGAGAATCTCGATCATCATCTAAAGACCGCCGTGGATACCAATTTGCAGACTACGGTGGCTGACAATTCCGTCATAGGCTATCTGCTTGCCATAGCCAATGTAAGCAACTACAACCGGGCTACGGATTCCCTGGAAGCCATAGGTGCGGCGGTCGCCGGTATGTCAGCCTCTGGCTTATTGTACGGTACTGCACTTACTGGCAACGTGCTTCCGTCGGATGGAACGGAGAACACGATAGTGCTGACGAATGGTGCGGGAGACTTCGCCAGCGATTTCGAGATATTCATGAACATCGACGTCAGCGTTTTGCAGGCGGGTGACACAATCGTCATGAGGGTTTGGAAAACCGTTGATGGAACGAATCCCAGATTGGCCGATGAGCAGACAATCACCGGGGTCCAGGTGATTGATGTTTGGGAGATGGATTCGGTCTGGGGAGACGAGGTGATGGACATCAAGATCACGTTGGCTCAGACGGCGGGTGGATATCGGACATTCCACTGGAGGGGGTCGACCCGGAAGGTGGCTAGTTGATGAGGGGGTCAGATGGCTAATGAAGCCCAGAGGCTCTATACCATACTCAACGAAAGGCTGACGGCCACTAGAGCCACCAATCTCGACGAACTCGATTTCGATCTGGATGCAAGACTAGGCTCTCCAGCAGGGGCCTCCATATCCGCAGATCTTGTGACTATCGATAATTTCGTTGACAATCTCGAGAGCAGATTAGGTACTCCTGGCGCAGGAACCGTTGCCGGAGATGTAGAGTCAATTGAGACGAAGGTCGGGGCCAACACAGATGTCGCGGGTACTGGTACTCTTTTTGCGAGACTCAAGCAGATCGTCGATAACTACCTGGCAAGTGGGGCCCACGGTCTGTCTGTCATTGAAACCTACGTCGATTGTCTCCCGGCCTCATTAGGTAACTTGGTAACCAAGGACTGGACAGATATCCTTTCTGATTCCACGGCGTTCAAAGGAGCACAGGTAGACAAGCTGGCGGGGGCTAGTCCTGTTGTCGGGACGGCAACAGAGAATTGGAACGCCGCAGAGGCCAATATCGTGTCCATAGGAGCGAACAACACCAAGAACAAGCTTCATTCCCTGTGCTTGAACGTTTCGGCCTTGACGGCCACGGCAACGGTCACTATACGGCTGTACATGCAGGTCAACGGGGTCGAGCGACAGGTTTATGAGGAGGACTTCATCGTTGACACCGACCCGGACGGGCTGTGGGTAGTGGACGGAACCCTTGCGCTCCATGAAGTTCTCCGGGTAACGGCAGAGAGCGACAACGCCGGTGATGACGGGAAGGCCATCAATTACGACTACCAGCTCGAGGTGATGTGATGAGTCTGCTGATTAAAGGGATCACGAAACTATCTGAACTTTCCATAGACGCCGCTAAAGACTGGGCGGGGCAGAATCTCAGTAACATCGGGACTCTCGCAACCACCGGGTTTGGAGACTTCAATTCCCTGAAGATCGGAGGGACGGAGGTTATCTCATCGGCTAGAGTGTTGGCTGACGTGACCGCCAACGCATCGATAATCACGACGGGGACCTTCGGTACGACTAGGCTAGACTTGTCCGCCTTGGCTCAGGATATTCTTCCTAGTGCAGCGGACGCTCGAAGTCTGGGGTCTGCGACAAAAGAATGGCTCAATGTCTATATCGGGGATGCTGGAAAGCTATACTTCGGTCTGGCCCAAGACGTTAATCTTTATTATTCAGCCTCCAACGTTCTGAAAACAGATGATAGTTTCACCTGTAGCGTCACAATCAATACTAATGCCCTTCGCCCGAATACAATGGCGGCGGGAGATAATTATGTTTCAATGATTCCTAGCAGTGGGCAGAGGGTGTGGTCCCGCTATAGGTACGGGGGTGGCGGCCCGGACCCCGCTGGCGTGTTGTTCAGTGGTTATGATACCGATAACTATTATTTTTCAGCCGACTCCAACAATTTCTATATCAAGTACCACACCTCGTTGGATTGGTCAGCGGCTTCGACCAGGGTGACATTGACGGGGGCCGGGGTTTTGCAAGTCGCCGGTCATCTGGGGGTCGGTGGAGCTACTGCTGCAACCTACCCCCTACATGTGGAGCACGATCTTGCCGAAGCAATATGTGTTATGAAGAATACCCACGCATCGGCGGGTAGGGGGCTGTATGTCAGGGTCGATAATCCAGATGCCACCAAATTCTCCTTCGCCATACTGCACGGCGGGACGTATATGTTCAAGGTCCACGGCGACGGCAAGCTAAGAATAGGAAACGACGACACAAACCTGTACAGGAGTGCGGCCAATGTCCTCAAGACCGATGATGCTTTTGATGCGGCAAGTCTGAAAATCGGAGGAACCGAAGTATTCAATATTTATCGGGATGCAACGGTCCGGTATTTTAATATAAGCGGCACCGGAAATCATATACGGTGTAACACTCGAATACAGCTCCGCAATGCTGCGGCGACTGCCTACCAAGATATAGAAGTAAAACGACTCTTTATCGGTGCTACTTGTGTTATCGATGACGGGAGAAATGTAATAAACGTCGGCACGATTGACGGGGTGGATGTGGCTGCTCATGTAGCAGATATAGACGCACATCACAAATTACCTGCCCCATTCGTGAAGGGGTCTGGGAATCAAGTAACCGCCGGAACGATATCAGTCCAAGATATGTTCACCTTCTCGCCCACGGCCAATTTCGTTGCCTTCGAATTCTTATATGGCAGGCTCACCTCCAGTGATGCTAATTCAGATGTATATTTCAAAATAATATTTGAAGACGATTCGGAGGACGACCTGACTGAGTACAAGACCAATGCCGCGGAGACGATCGACGTGACCATGAAGCAGATATTGACCTATTTGGGAGATACGGGGAAATATATCAAGGCGATCCATCTAATGGCCGACAATCAGGATGAGATCGGACACACCGTGGCCGGCACAATATACGGATATCAACACTAATACGATTGACGGGGTGGATATCGCGACCCATGTCGCCGACGTGGACGCACACCACAAGTTGCCATCTCCCTATGAGGACACATCATGCAATGTGACACAAGTGGGCGCGGGGACTAGCAACACCGAGATGAACGCTCTCAGTGCTGATTACATCTCCATCATGCCCGAGAAGTTGACGTACATCGTCACGATAACCGGTTCGGGAGGAGGGTACATAGACGCACAACTCGACGATGATTCGTGGGTTAACATCTTCGCATTTACCGAATCGGGCTCGAAATATTCTTATGACGTGATAGACGCCCTCGGCCAACTGGGCAATTACATCAAGAACCTGAGATCCAGAGCAATATCGGTCAGTGGCAATGTCACGGTCAACCTGGACATCTGGGGTTGGCAGATGTGAAATCCCAGACGATTATGGGAACTGCCCGGTAGAATCAGCATCAAACCCCGGAGCGTACATCATTTGTTCTTTGATATCCGTGGGGGAAGGTATTTAATCTAAGGGGATCTTTTCCTGATTATGCCCGAAGACATCGTTGAAGGAAAGTTGAACGAAGAAGAAATTGTGGCAGAGGAAGAAGAGGAGGTTGAAGCCCCCCCGGTCTCGATGCCAACGATAATCATCGTAATATCAGCACCAGGGCAATTCGAATTGCAGACCCAGGGAAACATAGACCCCATGACCATCCCCACAATCCTTCGCCGAGTGGCTGCTGGAACCGAGAAGACCCTCATCAATGCTCCCTAATGTCATTGACGAAGAAAGCGGGTGAGTAAAGTTCTTTTACATCTTCGCTCCTAATTATATAGCGCAATGACCGACACTAACGACAACCTCGTGGTTTTCTTGGCCGCCTCTCTGGTAGTCGCAACAGGGGTCATCGCATGGCTGTTGTGGGACATGTTCCAGGTCCCTGTAACTGCTGTTCCGAGGGTTCACACCGAACCCCTGATGACGAACAAGGAGGAGATTATCTGGACGGACTGGCGAGGTGAGAAGAGGAAGATCGAAATCCACAGGGAGGTGCGCTGATGGAGACCATCATAGTGAAAGACTTCCGAGACCCCCAATTGAAAGAGATGACAAAGGAAAGAGGATATGCGTTAGAGACCATTCAAACGCAACTCCTCAACGACATTGCATCATTGCTCCATTCTCAAATTCCGGCGGGGATGCTGGATTCACTTTCCGTGACAATAACAGCCACTCCGACCGTGCTCACTCCCCACAACACCCCCTCTATGCCTTGGATGTCCTTTACTGTGTTCAATGATGGTGTCGGGGCCATATACATGACGCTGGATGAAGAGTACACCCAGATGCGGACTCCCATCAACGCGGGGGAGAACCTAGACATAGACATGCATATTCGAGAAATAGATAAGGTTGCTCTGGTCTGTTTACCAGGGGCGACAGCCGACGTGCGAATATTCGCTATGGGGTGATGACGTGTGTCCGTCACATTCAGAGGCGTGTATAAAGAACCGACCGAGACGGAAGGTGGGATCTACGTGGGGCCGAACCCGCCACTGGACCCGGAAGAGGGCGATATGTGGTATAACAACGAAACGGACGAATTGTTCATATATGATTAAAGCAGATATGTAATAGAGGATCAACATGGCAGAAGAGTGGAAGAAAGTGGCTTACTACGACGAGGTCGCTATCGTAACCGATACAGCACCGGTCGATGTGACGAAAGCGGCGGCAGCCGTAGGTGCTTCTGCGGAAGCAGCAAGACAAGACCACAAGCACGACATCACGACAGCCGTTCCTGGGACCATCGGAGAAGGCAATACTCCGGCTGAGGGAACGGCAACTTCTCTAACCCGCTCTGACCACGTTCATGGGTCGCCCGCGACGTACGCAGCGACAGCTCATGCCACAGCTCACAAGGATGCGGGCGGAGATGAAATACTACTTCATGAACTCGGAGAACCGATTGGAGCAGTGGACTTCGCCAAGCAAGAGGCGACATCTATCTGCTTGGATAATCAAGCAACTGCACCGGTTACCCCAGCATCGGGGCAACTGTATTACGACACAGTTGACGATCACATGTATGTGTACATCCCCGCCTGATCGAAGAACTTTATAAGTGGTCGGGCGACTATACCGTGTCGGTGATATCTCGTGGTAGATGTAACGGAATTAGTGGATAGGCTCGAGGCGAACTATCAGGAAGAGAAGGATGACGAGAGCGCCAGGCTCTACAACGACATCGTTGAAGTACTGGCAAGACACAAGGCCACCGCTCAGAACACCCTCTTCGTCATGAAGATGATCGAATTCGGCTATCTGCAAGCGAAGTACCGAGAACTGGTAGACAAGGCCATCAAGATCCCGGCGGGAAGCGTGCCACTCCCAAAGGATAAATCGATGAAAGAACCCCTGGAAGAAAGCGACTTGTCGGATTGATAATCGAGAGGAGGGCCGATGACGGTCACAACGAAAAGCCCCACGGCATCGGCAGGGACAGGCTCCGATCTTACCAACGCTTATGCCGATGGTGGCGGCTTTGCTTATACAGATAAAAAAGATGAATACGCTGAATATTACACTTACGCCTTCGGCCTAGCTTCAGACCAATCGATTACTCAGGTAAGAGTTAGGTTGGACTGTTACCAAGTTGCGTATGGCAATGATAAGTGGTCGGTTGAAGTATCGAATGATGACGGGGCCAATTGGGGAACGCCCCATGAGATACTTCCCAACCCTGATGGTGAAACAACACAGTGGTTGGATGTTACTTCAGATTTTACCTGGGATTACAATGGGGTCAATGCGATTCGAGCAAAGGTTACTCACGTGGCGGTTGCAAGGGCAGAAGCTCTTAGCCTTGATTGGATACCGATTGAAGTTACACATGAAACGATTACAGCGGGGTGGAAGCAGATTCAATACGCAGCGGGGGTCGAGGCTGGGGCGTTCAATAAGGTCGCTTATGTCGGAGAACCCCCTACCCCCGGCGCATGGAACAAGATCAAGCAGACTGGGGATTGAAAAACTGGAAAAAAGAAAAGGTTTATGTTGCCCGTTCAAGTCCACGATTCCGCGATCTTATTCGCAAAGCTCTGGAATGCGTAACCATACACCAGACCGGTTGAAATGAGCAACGCCAAGGGTGCGTCGGCTGCCATGGTAGGCATCGCACCGACAGCTTCTACCACTGTCCAGATGGTGATAATGATAGCGATAAGAGCTGAGGCGATGTACTTGGTCTCGAACTTGAGTCCCGTCGCACCGGTCTCCTTTGCCTTCCTGAGATAGGGGAGCATCACCCTTACGATACACCCAAGGAAGACGGCTACCGCCAGCACCAACTCCGTGTTTCCCATGAAGTGTTCTATGACTTTCAATACATTAAGTTATTCCTTCTGAAATCTGTTAAGGGAAGCTTTATTAATCATTATAGGCATTACGAATCGGCGATTTTGAATGATAATCGTGATGAAAGAAGATATCGAAACAAGGATGTTTCGCAAGATGCGAGAGAGAGAACGGAAAGCCAGGAAGGAGAGAACGAAAGGCTTCTATTTCCCAGAGAGGTCAACTGTCGACGAGGTGCCAATGACAGAGGTGGGCGTGATATTGACCAAGAGACTTCTATTCCCCCAAGAGGCCGACTACCAAAAATGAATCATGGGTTCCTTTAGGTGCTAGAATGAATGAAAACGAAATGAAGGAACGACTGGCCAAGGGGGAAGACCCTCTAGAACTCTCTATTCTCAAGTGGGAAGATATAGTCTATCATGGCGGTGAAGACATGGGATTCCAGAATTGCGCCCTCTGTGATGTATATTACAGACATGATGCTAATGATAATTTTTGTGAAGGATGCCCCGTCAGAGAACACACTGGTAAGGACAGTTGTCGCGGTACACCATACGAAAATTGGGACGCACACCAGGATACATATCATAAATCTGAGAGAAATGGCGGATGGGTAATACATTGCGACAAATGCGAAGAAATCGCCAAACAAGAAATTGAGTTCCTAAAATCATTGAGGGTAGAAAAATGAGTTATGGAGAGGAGGGCACATGCTGACGACGGGCGACTGGTTCAAGTTCCTTGAGGAACGGCGAGAAGAAAAAACCCTTGATACCTACAGATCCCTGATAGCTGGATACGCCAGGTCCATGGAAAGAAAGGCCAAGGGGTTGGTCATGGAGGACTTCCGCCCCATGGACATCGAACGTCACATGAACACCTACGCGCCGAGAAGCGCGAACACCTTTCTGGCGGCGGTCAAGTCCTACATGAAATGGGTACGGATGAACCAGTACGTCGAGGACGTGGAGACCCTGTTGTTGGTGGAGAACCTGAACCGGGGCATCGACATGATCGAATTTCGTCGGGTTCCACAGGAAATGAAGACCGAAGCGTTGACCGTTGACAGCTTGAAGTTGCTGATCGGCGCGATGGAGAACGACGACCTGCTCAGAGCTGCCACCGTCGCCCACTTCACCTTCGGAGCTAGACCGGCTGAACTTTCTACTCCTTTCAAGGTGAAGAGGCTGGACCCCGGCAACGCCCGTATCGAGAACGCCGTGGACTACGAGAAGAATCTCATGAGCATCGTTACCGCTAAGAGCAATCGGACCCGATTCAGGATGCTCCCCTTCCCGGAAGAGATAGAGGAAGATCTGAAACGGTGGGTCAACTGGACCAAGAAGCTAGAGGCATACAAGTACCCTCAGCAATGGTACACCAAGTCCCTCCTGCCATACGCCAGGATGATCGGCTTCAAGGTGAGCGCAAAGACTGGGCGGAAAACAGTCGAGACAGAGCTTAGCCGGAGGATGGTGACCCAGTGGGAGATCGACGTGTGGCTAGGCCATACCGAATCGGTATCCGGGGAATATCGTGATCGCTCGATACTCATCGAGGAGCTGAGGCGGGACATCTCCAACCGGCACTTCATCCTGGAGGCGATTTGAATGCGTGAGACGCTGGAAGAATGGGAGCGACGTTTACCAAAGGCTGGAGGATGGAAATGCAAGTGCGGCCATTGGAACCCATCACACCAGACCAATTGCTGTTGGTGCGGGAAGTTTAGGAGGCGAGCTTCATGACTAGGGGGAGGAATAAACTGAAGATCATGATCCTCGGCTATGTTCAGAGGACGGGTGGGGCATCGTCAAGAGAGATAGCAGAATCGCTCAGGCTTGACATTGGACTGGTAAAGGTATCCTTACTCAATTATAGACGGGGGGGGCTCTTAGGCGTTGTTAAAGGGCGTACTATGGGGCGATTGAGAAACATATACGTTATGACGGAGCGGGGGCGGGATCGTCTAGAATGGTTGATTTGAGCGATCTCATGCTCTAGATTGTGAAAAAATCACCGAAAGTCAGGGGTAAACGTGTAGGAAAAGGGTTTCAGGGTCAGAGTTGGCCCTGGACGATTGCCGTGAGATACTTCTTTTGTTCGTGAACCAGGGTCGAATCCTTGAAGAATATCGCCGTGAGAACGTCCGTTGCCTCGACGTCCCGCTTGCTCAACTTCGCCAATGCGTTCGCCGTTCTCAGTATTCCCAATTCCAGGGACCGATAGGACATTTCGCTGATCTCTTTCGATGTTAGGTTGATGTAGGATTTGATGAGGGTCTTCATCCCTTCCAGCTCTTCTCCGGTAATCTTGGGGTCCGCATCGCTCAACCATCTAAGGTATGCGTGTAAGATCAGTTCATTCGATTCTTCGCTCACGCCGAAGAACTGGTCGATGAGGGACGGAGCATTTTCCGCTCTCTCTTTTCTGCTTGGAAGCGTAAGCTCGAATACGAAATCGAACCTGTCCAGTAGGGGTATCTGAATCTTGGATAGGTCGTTGGCGGTAGCGACCACTCGAACCTCTGCATCGAATCTCTGACGGTGCTTCCCCTTGATTATGGTGTATCTGCCCTCCTCCATCGACTGTAGGAGAGCGTTCTGATCCTTGTAACTCATCTTGTCCAGCTCGTCGATGCACATTGTGTTACCGCTTGCCTCGGCCAATGCTCCCGGTGTGATCTCCCTCCCCGAAGCGTCCCCGGTCAGTCCGACCTTGGAAGCAAACTCCGCATTCACGAAATACGCTCCCATGTAGCTCTGCAACCAGAGTAAGATCTCACTCTTGCCCGTTCCGGCCTTGCCCACCAGGATCACGTGTATCCTTGATCGCTTCCCTCGATAAGCGTGGCTGGTCATTGAGAGGAGAACCGCTTTGCGTATGTCTCCATACTGATCTCCCACCACGTCGGGGAAGAGAAAATTGCCGAAGTAATCCATCGGATCATACCTCGCAAGGATGTCCCTGAAAAGCTCCTCGGACTCCCCCTGGTACTCGATATGCTCTCTCTCTTGTTCTTCTTCGATATCCGGTTCGTCTTCGCCCTGGTCGATGCCGTTTCGGTCTAGGTATTTACTCAATGCTTCTCTCTCCATATCCTCTCGATAATCGGGATCAAAGTACTTATTGTGTTCCTCTTTCTGGTCATTGGTGAGACTTATCCCCGTAGTGGTCGATATATGGTTGATGTTCTCTTGGAGATGAAGTGAACCATCGATCTCCGCTTCCAGGTCGATTGTGTCGGCTGAAACTCCGGCTCGTTCAAGCATCCGGGAGATGGAGTGTTTTTGAAGTGATTTGTTCATGTTCATTGATCCACCTCGTCAGCATAGATGCTACAGAATGTCGGTTTCAATTTACCATTCCGGTACATATTCCGAACCTTATCCCTAGCTTCTCCGGGTGTCTTGGCTTTGACTTGAATTGCGAACCCCCAGAAATCTCCTTGAACGAGGAAATTTCTAGTGGGTAGTTTTCTCTTTGGTAGTGTCATGTTTGCTCCTCCAATTCTGTCTGCTTTATCTTCCGCATCTTCTCTCCGAGTTTCAATTGTCTAGTGTTTTTCCTGGGTCGTTGTGGATTAACCTCTTCCCAGATTATCCTACCCTGGGAATCCCTGATCTCTTTGTGCAATGCCATTCAATCACCCTCTCAGCGATTTTAGGAATTCTAATTCCCGTGTGGCGATTTCCTTAGTTAAAAGATTATATGTATATCGACAGTTTTGACTCTTCCAATCGCTGTACGGGGTATCCCTACAGTCGGGTCTGCCCGAATGTTCTTTGACCGGACATCCTTTGCAATCTTCCGTATAATATACAGCGCAAAGGGCACAATTACGAGTACCAAGGTCTGCTCCATCATGGTAGATAATGTCTTGCCACTTCAGAATGGAAAGTTCTAATGGGTCTTCCCCGTCATTCAACCTTTTCCTCATTTCTTCTTCATTCATTTTAATCACTCCTTGTCCATCTCCTCCTCGGTCTTATCGTGCCTCCATACTATCCTGAGCGTTCCCTTGATTACCTCGATGCTCCATATTCCCCCTGGTAGGTCAGGGTTATCTCCGAATATGTCTCCTCCTAACCATTTGCCGTCCTTGTCGATCTCAACGATTTCCAGGTTCATTCGATCACTTCCGTTGGTTTTGCTAGTTTCTCTAGGATGGAACCCATGAGTTTCAGAAACTCCTCTGGTTCATCCGGGCCATGTCCCTTCTCGACAGCCATCTCCTCTAGCTCGATCAGACCGGAGAGAAGCTCGATCTCCGCCCCGGTCAACTCCACTCTATATGTTGTCATGCTTTTTTTCACCTCCGGGGAATCAAGGCTCATCCTCGATTCCATTCCAGAAAAAGTGTTAAGAAGTTTGATTGGCTACGAACCCCAATGTAAGCAACATTGTACGCCCTTGCTTCCGGTTAGAGATTCTAATCGTTCTCGTTCCGAATTTGCCCTTGATGGCTAATTGATTGTCCCACAATCTCGCCCATCGCCCATCAGAATGGGTAAATTTCTCTGTGTTCTTCATGTCTCAGCTCTCCTCTCTCTCGATTGAAAGAACGGTATCCTCATATACTGAATATCCCCGTTCCTCAAGGATACCCAGAGCATAGTCCAGTCTGAGAGGGTCTTTTGCCGAGTAGCATTGAGAATCATAGATGGCCCCATGTAGTCCTCTGGCATATACGATGAGTTCTTGATCGGTCATTTCAATTATTTTTGTCATTGTCTCAGCTCCTATCGGGGATGGACTGTCTAACTGAATTAGGTGAAATTGGGATGGGATTAAAAAAACCCAGTTAGATTTCAGCTCCCCGATAAAGAAAAAAGGGTAAAGGGTTTAGTAGTCTGACCTTTTAGATCCGACTCGTACGTCATTGATAACCCCTAGGGTTCCAGGGGAATCCTCCGGGTGGTCTTCGGGATCGTCATAGCGAAACGGTTCGTCGTCCCGGAGGCTCGGATCGTCCATC
>Ga0207997_1000872_pt1 | contig 15497 bp, 17 predicted proteins | sample AntAceMetag02UKN_FD_184777 | JGI IMG/M metagenome (GOLD analysis project Ga0207997, IMG submission 184777) | Saline lake microbial communities from Ace Lake, Antarctica - Antarctic Ace Lake Metagenome 02UKN (SPAdes) (version 2) | ecosystem: Environmental > Aquatic > Non-marine Saline and...
AGTACCATGCTTTTTTAAATTTATAAGATTCTTAAATCAATTCGGTAACTAGAAATGAACTTATCAATCCTACAAATAGCTGAAGCTTTTAAAGAAGATGCTGTGCCTATAGTTAAGGCAGAGATCCGGAAGAGGAAGGCTTTAATTAAACAGATCAATGATCACTTCAAACCATTCTATGATAAGGCTGCTTTCCTTAATGACGAATTCTCGAGAACATTTTGGAATATGGTTATTGATAGCATTAAGCCTAAAGGCCCTGATGTTGATCTCAAACGCCTCGAAACCATGCTGTTTTTGATGAAAAAGCCCACGAATAAGGCTTCTAAAGGGCATGAGGCGTATAAAGATATGGCTATTGCCATTGAGAGGGCTAGAAATGCGAGTATGCTTGATTTGTACCCTTGGGAGAAGCTCCGCAAGAACTATAATAGATGGGTGGCTTGTTGCCCTTTACATGGCGAGAAAACGCCTTCATTCGTGATCTACACCAAGAATAATAGCTGGTATTGTTTTGGTTGCCATGAGGGTGGTGGCCCGATAGACTTTATTATGAAATTAAAGGGTTGCGACTTTAAAGAAGCGGTGGAGATACTAGGATGAATAAAATTTATCCAATTACAGTTGTTGATGCTTTTGCGATTGGTTGGCTTGATGCAAAGACTAAAAAAACTACTACTCTTTTTTATTTACTAATTGAATTTAATGATAAATTAATGTTAAAAAGTTTTAACGTAAAGGAAGGTAAGAATGGCTAAACCGCTACATATCGAAACAGCTGAAACGATTATGACGAAATATACATTGCTATATTGCAACGGAGATTTCTACAAGTATGATGATGGCGTATTCTCTTATGTTGATGAAGCTTGGCTGAGGCAGCTTACTAGCCGGCTTATGCGTGATAAGTTTAGCCGGACTAAAGCCAATGAAGTGCTCAGTAAGATATCTGCTGATTGTTATACACCGGCTAGCGAGATCAACAAGACTGAACTACTTAACCTTAAGAACGGAATGTTTAATCTCGAAACGTATGCGATTACTGATCATAGCCCTGATCTAAAATCTACCATTCAGCTCAACATAGAATACAACGAAGATTCGCTTAGCAATTTATGGATAGAAACGCTTAACCAGATATTCGAAAATGATGTTGAGAAGGTCAAGATCCTCCAAGAATTTTGTGGACTATGCCTTACCAAAGACGTTAAATACGAGAAGGCACTTATCTGCATAGGTGAGGGCCGGAATGGTAAATCGGTAATACTTTATATCCTAGAACAGATGATCGGATACCAGAATCGCTCAGCAGTGAGCCTCGAGTATTTCGACAATCCTCATTACCTGGCCAACCTATATAATAAGTTGGTAAATATCTCAATCGAAACATCAGCTAAGTCAAGTGTATATGATGCTAATTTTAAATCTATCATAAGCGGTGATAGTATCGAAGCGGATCCGAAATACAAGAAACCCTTTATGTTTAGGCCATTCTGCAAATTAGTCGTGGCCACGAATAATCTTCCTCGAGTAGATGATAAGAGCGATGCATTTTTTAAACGATTATTGATCTTAAGATTTAACCGGCAATTCACCGAGGAAGAACAGAACCGAGAGCTTAAGCACCAACTCGATGATGAAATAAATGGTGTCTTTTTATGGGCTTTATCAGGATTAAAACGATTAAGGAAACAAAAGAATTTTAAGATCGGACAAAGTATCATAGACGAGGTGGCAGCCTATCGTAAAGAAAACAATAATGTTATTATTTTCATTGACGAATGTTGTATTATAGATGGTATTAGTGATATCAGTGTTGGTGAAGTATATAAAGAATATGCATTATGGTGTAAAGATTCAGGGCATAAGCCTTGGAGCAAGAATAAATTTGGTCGAGAGGTGACGAGGCAGTTTAAAGAAGTGTCATATAAACGCTCAAACGTGACACGTTACTATCATGGGTTAAGGCTCTCGGAGGTGAAAAGTGACAGATAATGACGTATTTGTGACGTTATTTTGGAAAATACGTCACTTATTAGAGTGTTGTGGTAGAAGGACTTATGGAGCAAATGACGTATAGTGACGTATTATCTCTTATAAGTAGTATATAATATAAAAGAGAGACATATAAGAGTTATAGAAAAAATGCGTCATTGCGTCACTAATGGTTATTAGAGGAAAAAAAGGAGGTTTTATGGATTTCCCTTGTAATAATTGTAAGCATGAAAAGATTTGCTCTAGGGATGAAGATTATGAGTGTTCTGCATTGTTTGTATTTCATCAATTAAATAAGAATAGTTTGGAAGAAAGGCCTATTCAGATAACTCTCGGGATAGCTTCTAATGAAGCATATGATAAAAATTTACAATATGTAAAGCAACAATATATTAAAAAATAATTGTTTGTTTAGTCCAATCCTTTCAAGCACTTTAAAAAAACTCCTTGACAAATGAAATTTTTTATGCTTTTAATATAAGCATGGAAGAAAAGATTACAAAGCAAGAGAACAGCCCCGCAATTGTCACACATTTCGATCCATCCCCTGAACAAGTAAAATTCCTCGAAGCATCTATCAACGTAGGCACTTATAAAAATAAAACTACTGTTTCTGAGCAAGCAGGTGTAGATAGATCTTGTTGGTATAACTGGCTTAAGAAAGCTGGCTTCGCTGAATGGTTCTACACTGAGTTTAATAAAGCTATAAGTTTTAGAGTATTTGAATTAGATATGATTTGCTATAACAATGCTAGCAAAGATTTTAGATACATGGAATTGTTGCAGAAAAAATATGGTGGTTTACCTGTTGGTGGTTCTGGTGTAAAGGTCGAAGTAAGTGCTAATGCTAACGCAGAAGCAAAAACGGAGGTCGAACTTGGAACAGAAGATGCTAAAAAACGACTTAGTCGCAATCTCGGAATCTTGCAAAGATACGGATATTTATCTCCACTCATTAGCGAATAATGATGTAAACATGGGTTTGGAATATTACATCAAAGATGCTAAGGGTGAAAGTATTATCCAATCAGCAATTCATAAAGAGATCCAATTCCATATTGATGAATGTAGAAGAAAAGGTTTTCGCTATTGTGGAATTCTAGCACCTTGGGGCCATGGTAAGACAGAGCAAGTTATCATTGGTAGAACATTACAATTCTTAGGTGAAGATCATAATTATAGAATATTTATAGTTAGCAACACTGATGATAATGCAATGTCTAGGGTTAGCTCGATATCAAGATATATTTTAGACGATAAAGATTATCATAAGATATACCCTAATGTTAAGCCGGCTAAACAAGGTGATTGGACTAAGCATAAATTAATAGTAGAGAGGGAGAGTAAATCTAAAGATGGAAGTGTTGAAGCATGGGGAGTTACTACTTCTGGTACTGGTTCTCGTTGTGACATATTACTCATTGACGATCCTGTAGATCTACGCAATGCAATATTGAATCCAGCCTTAAGAGAACAGGTTAAAGATAGTATTAAGAATGTTTGGTTATCTCGATTAAGCCCAGAAGGCTTTGCTGTTTATATTGCTACTATATGGCATAATGATGATGCTACCTCTGAAATGTTAGTTAACCCTGAATGGAAATTTCTAACGATGAAGATATCAGAGGACTTTGAATCTATTGAATGTAATTCTGCATTTAAGGGTAAATTTAATATTCCGCTATGGGAAGGCTATTGGGATAAGAAAGCTTTACTATCGAGATTAGGTGTTATAGGTAAGCGAGCATTTAATCGAGGATTTCGCCAGGAAGCTTTAACTGATGAGGATAAAACATTTCCTTCATCAGAAGTAATATTCAAAGAAGGAATTAAGATAAGTGATGTAGTACAGCCTAACTGGCCTAGAGTTATGGGTATAGATCCATTTGGTCAATGGGTTGTTTTGTTTACTATAGCATATAATCCGCATAACTTTACCCGATATCCGATTGAGATAGTGAGGAAGAAATTCGGCCCTAAAGAAACTGTTAATGAGTTACTTAGGCAGTTCGATAAACATAATCATCAAGTTGTAGTTTGTGAAAACAATGCAGCCCAAGAGGCTATCTTAGAATGGGCTAAAGAGAAGGGCAGAGCGGATATGCCGATCATACCTTTTACTACCGGCAAGCAGAAAGCCGATCCGGCAATGGGCTTGCCTTCTATCGAAGTTGAGTTCTCGAATGGATCATGGATCGTGCCTATGGGTGGCAAGCATGATGCTGATTGTGGTTGCGGATTTTGTGCATGGAAAAATGAATTATATAATCATCCTTTAGCCAAAGCTGCTGATACAGTAATGGCTTCATGGTTCGCCAGGGAAGGTGTTAGATTTTTAGTAGCTAAGAAACAACAAGAGCAAGTAGAGGCTGAGGTTGATGATGTAGTTACTGCTGAGGAAATGGGTGTTGAGCCTGTTGTGATAGGAGGCCATTATTAAACTACCTTTAGTAATATCTAGGAGAGTTCATTACCAAACTACTATCGATATAGAGTTTAAAGAATTATTATTCCAAGCAGTTGCTAGATTTATTAAAGGTGATTGGGGTATCTTATCTGATGCAGATAAAGAAACAAATAATAGAGCTAAGGTTGAAGGTGGAGAATTGATAGGGCTTTATAAAGCTAAGAGTTATGAGATAGCGATTATCTTACCAATAGATAGAAGTAAATTAGATGTAGTTTTGAGAACTGAACTAGGTAAGGAAAGGATACACGAACCAGTAATATATGATTCTAAAGGCATTAGAATAACTAAATGAGGTGATTATGGCAGGACTATTCGGTTTCAAATTTGTAAAGCAAAGTGAGCATGACAGCTTAATAGAATCTATGACATTATTACAAAGGACTGTAGAAGATTTAGGATGGAATAATCTAGGCCTCGATCAAGAGAATGAATCTAAAGTTTTGCTAGGTGCAGATTTTAATCAGATCCTCTTACGTTCAAAGAAGATGTATTATAATAATCCTTTAGCCGGCCATTGGATTAACTTAACTACTGGTTTTACTTTTGGTGAAGGGTTATCATTACCTACAGCAAAGGAACCTAAGATACAAGAAGTTATAGATGAGTTTTGGAAAGATCCTGATAATAAGCTTTCCTTAACATCATTCCAAGCACAGATATTGATATCAGCTAAGTTGCAATACGAAGGCAATCTATTCTTCGTGTTGTTTGTAGATGAAGAAGGTATGGTTAGGGTTCGAATTTTAGATACTACTGAGATTAGAGATATTATTAAACTAGATGGTGATAGGCAAAGAAACGCTTTTTATAAGGTTAGCAGCTATAATAGAAAATTTGATTTTGCAAGTGGGGCTTTCGGCATAGGTAGAAACGATTGGAAGATCTACGCTGATAAAGATACTCCTGATGAAGTTATAAAGCAAGCCAATATCCCTAGTGATCGATTTGTACCTGATGCTAAGATATATCACGTTAAGATAAATACTGATATTAATTCTAAGTTTGGTATTCCTGAATTGCATAGAGGCAATGATTGGATATCTACTCATAAGAATATGGCTGGAGATCTAGCTACTATAATTAGTTCATTGTCTAAGTTTACATGGAAAAAGAAAATCAAAGGTAGTGCTGCTAAAGTTAATGCTATTAAAACTGCTATGTCAACTAAGACTGATTTATCGAATAAAGGGCCGGCAGCCGGATCAATGCAAATAGAAAATGAAGGTATTAACCTCGAAGCAATGAAAACTCCTACTGGTGGAGTAGCAATAGCTCGGGATGGTTTAAGGCAGATGTTGTTGATGGTATCTGCTGCATCAGGGATATTCGAGCATTACTTCGGAGATCCTTCAACCGGTAATTTAGCAACAGCTAAGTCTATGGAATTACCGATGATTAAGAAGTTTGCTAATAGACAAAAATTATGGACTTCTATATACTCAGAAATCCTGCAATACCAAGTAGATCAGAAAATAGCAGTAGGTAAGCTAAGCGGTAGTGTTGAATATAATGCCAAGACAGAAAGAGTTATCATTGAGACTGATTTAGATAGAGTTATAGATATTGATTTTCCTCCGATAGTAGAAGAAGATCTAAAAGCAACAGCAGAAGCTTTGACTATTGCTAAGGATAGTAAATTAGTTTGTAGTAAAACAGCAGCACAGATATTCTTAAATTCAGCTAACCAGAACAACATAGATGAAGAATTAGAAAAGATAGAAAAAGAATCAGCTGAGAATGACAATAAAGAAGAAGAAGAAGGCGATGTTGAAAAAGATAAAGCAATTTTAGCAGCAGAGCTTTTAGCTAAAGCTAAACCTAAAACAGATAAGACATTATTAGAAGAAGCTATAGATACACCTGGTGATGATAATGCTAAGCGTTTGGCCGGAAAGAATAAATATGCAGAGCATCGCATGAATTCGTATAGAAAAGCATTAGCCGGTAACTTTTATAGGTTTAGAAGCAATGTTATGAGTAGCTTAGTATCCGATGGATCTGAGGATCAGGTAGTAGGTAACATACCTGATTTAAAACCAAAGATAAAAACATTTACTGATGATATGCAATCATCAGCGAAGAAGTTCTTCCCTGAAGCGATTAACATTGGATCGCAATTCTTAGTTAAGCATTTAAGTAAAGCTAAGGCTGAGCAGAAATTAAAGTTGACTGAAGCTAGCAAAGATATAAATAAATTGTTAGGTGAAAGGTTAGATTGGAATAATAAATATCTAACAGAAGGTTTTGCACCGGCTATAGAAACTAAGTTATTAGATACGCTTAGGCAGCCATATAAAGATGATAGACTACTTAGAGCTAAGGTTGGTGAATCATTAGCTACTTTTGATAGTAGAGTTGAGCAATACGTTGGAGCATTTTGGACAGTTGAAGAATCAGCGGTTAGAGCTACTGGCAAAGGAAGTGGTTTAATGGTCAATTTTGCTGGGCCGGAAGATGCTGATAATTGTGCCGGTTGTGCATCTGCGATAGCTAGTAATCCGCATCTTATAGATGATGCTCCGTTACCAGGAGAACAAGATTGTTTAGGCAGATGCCGACATGCACTACAAGTAATTGATAAATAGTATGAATAGATTAATGACAGTAAAGGATGGAGGTAAATATGAATAAACAAGAATATGAAAAAAATCCTCATGCATATTGGGGTGCTCCACAAGTAGGCAGAGGATCAAGCCAAATAGATTTTGAAAAAGCTGATTCGAAAGAAAATCCTATTTGGTTTAAGCATATATTACCAGAAGTAATACTTGAGAATGTTAATCATGGTTTATGTTTAGATCTAGGATGCGGAGGCGGTAGGTATATTGGCCTTGCATCAAAGCATTTCGATAAAGTAATTGGTATTGATTTTAGCGAATTTAATATTAATAAAGCTACAAAAAAATATGCTGATTTCAAAAATATTAGTTTTCTTTTATCAAGCCTTAATAATATGAAAGCGATAGAGAGTAATAGTGTTGACTTTGCATATTCGGCAGCAGTTTTTATGCATATGCCGAATGAAATAAAAAAATTAGCTTTACGGGAATTAGCTCGAGTGCTTAAACCAAGCGGTAGAGTAGTGCTTATTGAGATAGTGCCGATAGCTAATGGAGCTTTTGATTGCCCCGATATAAGTGCAGCTGAATGGAAGGATATAGTTGTTAAAGCTGGATTAAATATATTGTATGAATCTAATGCTAATCCTTTTATGAAATATAGGAATTATAAAACATGAGTATCGAAACAACATTATCAGTTAATTTCGGATCTAGAAAAGCTAGCTTAAGCACTATTGCTTATACCTTATATAATAAGGATAAAGCAGTATTGCAAGCGAGAACAACAACTGGTGTCACTGAATTAATATCGGGAACAGGATTATATCAAGCATTGATGTCATTGCCAAATGATTTTATCGGTTCGGTGGTTTGGGATACTGGCGAGGCGACTAAGCTTTATGCAATGCAAGATATAGATTTCAGGAAATATTCTACTCAGTCGGTGATTGTTGCTGGTAGGGGTGGTAAAGATATCTGGACTGAAAAAGAAAAGAAGAAAATATTGGAAGATGTTAAAAAGTTATTAAGTGCAATTAAAAATATAAAGATAAAAGATAATACTAATATTCTTGAAAACATAGAGGCTAGTATTAATTCAGGTAATGAAAGAGGTTTTCTTAATAATCGATTAGTAAATGATTCTTTGAGTTTGATACGTTCAGAAGTTAAAAAGGTTGATGCAGTAAAATCATTGCAAGAAGGTATAGAGTTATTAAGTAAAGGATTAGTAGCGATAATAGAAAATAAAGAAGTTGATAGCGTTGTTAAGGAGGTAAATACTTATGTCGAAGCTCAAAGAACTTGAAGAAAAAATCTTTGGTTTAAAAAATAGAACTAATAACACTATCGATACTTTGATTAAAGAAGTTGATGGATATAACAAGGCTATAGATAGGATCGATCTTAAGGAGCCTTATACAGAAGGTAATGCTCCTGATAATATTAAAAAACTTCCTGATAAGAAAAAGCGAGAATGGATACATATTTGGAATAGTGTATTTGCACAAACAAAGAGCGAGGAAAAAGCTTTTAAAGCTGCAAATGCTATTCTTAAAGAATCTAATGTTGAGCTTAATACTCTTTTGGATGTAACAGCTAAGAAACAAATCATGCAAGGTTTACTTGAAGAAATAGATGCTTTAATCAGTAAGGCTAATGATGGTATCAAAAATAAACCTGGAGCACCATCGATAAGAAATTTTTTAAAGGAGGTTAAGGCTAAAATGAAAAGTATGCTTAAGAATATCAAAGAATCTGATATAAAACAATCAGTTGAAAAGATAATTGATTCGATTAGTAAATTAGAAGAAGGTAGAGGCGATGGTCAAGGCCAAGGTGGAAATAAACAAGGCGATGGTGGGGCTGATAAATGTAAATGCCCTAAATGCGGTAATGAACAAGCTCACGAAAAAGGGATCCCTTGTAATGAAATTAAATGTTCTAAATGCGGTACTGCTATGGGTGGAACTAATTCATCTGATGTAAAAGAAAGTTCTATTGCCAATAAAACTGTTGCTAAAGAATCTGATGTAATTGTAGATTTTATTAGCTTAGGTGAAGCTAATTATGATCAAGCAACTGGTGATATTGATGTTATTTTAATTGAGGCTGGTACTAATGAATTAAAGAAAAGGCATTATCCAGTTAAAACTATTCAAGAAGCAGCTCCATTGTTTACCGGCTTAAAAATGTATATAAATCATCCAACTAAAAAAGAAGAACAAGAAAGACCAGAAAGAAATTTATCGGATTGGGCTTCCACAATAAAAGAATCTCGAGCCATAGACGGCAAGGCAGTAGCAAAAGTTTCTGTCCACGATCCATGGTTGAGAGAAAGGTTGTCAAACAAAACATTTAGGGAAAATGTTGGTTTGTCAATCAATGCAGGAGGTTTAATATCCTATGGTAAAGTTAATGGTAAGGATATGCAGATAGTTGAAAAGATTACTCTCAACAGGCGTAATGGCCTTGCTAGCGTTGATTGGGTTACTGAGGCCGGAGCAAGAGGGAGAGTTGCATCGAATCAACTGTTCGAATCTAGAGGGAGGAGTAAAAACATGTTAGATCTAAGTACAGTAACATTATCCGAGGTTTTAAAAGAAAGACCTGATCTTATCAGTGAGCTTAAAGAAAGCATTACTAATGAGCTTAAGAAAAGTAAAGAGAATGTAGAGAAGGAATCTAAGCTTAAAGAGGCTTTAGACAAGATCGCTGATTTTGAGAAAAATGAGAAAGCTATTAAAAATCAATCATTGGTCGAAGGTTGGTTAAAAGAGAAAAAGGTTAATGAAGTTCTTCACGAAAGAATCATTGAATCTTTAAAAGGCAAAGAGTTTGAGAGTGATCAGGCGTTAAAAGAAGCTTTTGAATCTAGCCTTACTAAAGAAGTTGGTTTCTTGAATAAGATTAGTGGAAAAGGCAAAATAGTCTTAGGTGGTAATGGTGAGGGTGAAGAAGGCAAATCATTGTTAGAATCATTGACTACTGATTTGAATGATCGTGCTGGTTTAAAGGACCCGAAAAAAGAAGGTGAAGAATAATAATCCGCTCTATGAAAAATAGAGAGACTTTAAAGGAGGTTAATTTAACATGGCTACTAATTTTAAATTTTCAGGGAAAAGAGTAACAATAGCTGTTGCAGCTGATGTTACTTCAGGTAAGCTAACTAGACAGCAAGGTTTTCTTGGGATTCCGTTGAATCATACTCTATCAGGTGCTTCAGTTGCTTTTGCTTTAGAAGGAGTATGGGGTTTAACTTGGGATTTCTACGCTAATAGTCAGCCGGCAGTTGGTACAATTTTGTATTGGGATACCAATACAGGACTATTATCGCTTGGTGCAGGAAGTGGAGATTATCCAGCAGTTAAGGTTGTTGAAGTAGTAAGTGCAACTGATGGTGCATTTTTGGGGTTATTGTTACCTCAAACTACTCCTGACACTGTTGATCAGAGCTAAGATAACGTAAGGTAAAATTTAAAGGAGGTTAATTCGATATGCGTAAAACATTGTTACAATCTTATCATGAGCTAAAAGAAGCACACGCAACTACAGATTTTCCTAAACTTTTAGCGAATACAATGAATAAGGCATTGCTTAGTAAATTTAAAGGTGTAGCTTCTCCTTGGAGAGATTATACTTTTAAGTCAAGTGTGCCTGATTTCAAGAAAGCTAGCCGAGTAGTTTTAGGTGAGTTAGGTGATTTAACCCTTAAAGTTGAAGGTGGGCCTAATCAGGGAGTTAGCCAAAAAGAAAATGGCTATGATATCCAGGTTACTACTCGTTCTGCTGCCCTTGATGTTACCCGAGAAACAATCATCAATGATGATCTAAGAGCATTGTTGCAAACACCAGAGAGATTTGGTAGAGCAGCAGCAAGAACTATAGCAAAGCAAGTAGTTGCACAGATTGAAGGCGACAATACAGCTTATGATGGTTCTAGGTTATTCTTAGCAGCTCATGGAAACTCAGGTTCTACAGCTTTGTCTAATGATGCAGCCGGTATAACTGCTCTTTCTGCTGCAATGACAGTAATTGAAAAGGCTACTGATCCTATCAGCGGTGAGAAGATGGGATTTTCGCCTAAGTATCTTGTTGTCGTGCCGGAATTAGAAGATACTGCTCGAAGAATTACTGATGGCCAAGCGTTTATTCCAGTTACTACCGCAGGAGGTACAACTCAGGTTGGCAAAGTAACTAGGTTGACAGTTTTGGTTGAGCCATTCTTCGATAGTACAACTGCTTGGTATGTAATAGCCGATCCTAATGAAGCCCCTGTAGTCGAGGTAACTTTTCTAGACGGAAAAGAAACTCCTGATTTACTTGTTAAAAAGCCGGATACAATTTCAGTAGCCGGAGGCGGAGAGGATCGTTGGGGATATGAATTTGATGATATGCACTTTAAGGCAAGATACGATTTTGGTTTGGCCTTAGCTTATTATCAAGGTATCTACAGAGGAAAAGCGTAAAAGGAAAAGCGTAAAATAAAAATATAATTTTTAACCCGGGCTGGAAAGCCCGGCCCGGGTTTTTTAAAAGGAGGAAAAATGTCGTTTACTTTTAACACAGCAACAAACATAGGTAAAGTTAGAACGTTAATCAATGATGTTACTGCTAGTTCTTTCGTATTATCAGATGAAGAAATAAATGTCTTTTTAAGTTTAGAAAGCAATGATATATATGGTTCAGCTGCATCAGCACTAGAAGCAATAATTATAAATAATCAACTATTATCTAAGTTAGTAGCTGCTGGTGACTACAAAGAAGATAATAGAAACGTAGCAGATAAATTAGGTAAGATTGCTGAGAGATATAGAAAAGCATCTGAAAGCACTCCAGCTGATGCTTATGCTGAGATCGCAGTTACTAATTTTAATTATATAGAAATAGAAATGAATAAAGCGTTGAGGGATAAAACTGATGTTTAAAAGTTGGAAAGAGCATGGTTGGTATAGAGTGCCTTGCACAAGGTTAAGAATTGAAAAACTTGTTGCTATGGTAAATGGCAAAGGGAAAAATGTACTTGAGGCCGGATGCAATGAAGGCTTTTTATCTATGGCTTTAATCGAAGATGGATGCAAAGTTACAAGTTTAGATTACGATATTAATTGGGTTAAAAGGGCAAAAGAAGTATTTGGTATTGAAGCTATCCATGCAGATATCAATGCATTGCCTTTTGAAGATGAATCGTTTGATATTGCGGTTGGTGGTGAAGTGCTTGAACATTTAGACAATCCGATTATAGGATTTAAAGAATTGTTTAGAGTAGCAAAAGAGAAGATTGTAATATCATTGCCAGTTGGAGCGTATTGGTTAGGGCAAAAAACTCATAAATGGAAAATTGAAGGTTGTTCTGTTGATCACGATACAGCACAGCTACATTTACTTAAAAAGGATTTAATTATCCTTGAGTTTACAAAAAGAGAGTATTGCGGTTTAAAGGAGGATTAATGGTTCAGGATTGGGTATTTGATAAAGAGATAGTAAATATTTTTGATGATATGGTACTTAGGAGCGTGCCTTTTTACCAAGATATGCAAAACATATTTATTGAGATAGCCTCTAAATTCTATAAACCAAATACCACAATTTACGATCTTGGTTGTTCAACCGGCACAACTATGCTAAACATTTTAAATAAGATTAATGACAAAGATATAAAAATTGTAGGCATTGATAATTCAGAAGCAATGCTTAAAAAAGCAGAAGAAAAACTTAAGGAAGTAACTAACAGATATCAATTAATTAATTCTGATTTGAATGAAGATATCAAATTTGATAATGCGAGTATTGTTATGCTTAACTGGACTTTACAATTTGTCAGGCCCATGAATAGAGATTTTTTGATTAAAAACATATATGAAGCATTGAGTAATGGTGGTGTATTGGTAATATCTGAAAAAGTTTTAGCAGCAAATTCTAATCTTAACCGCCTTTACATTGATTTATATTATGCGATGAAAAAGGATAAAGGTTATACAGAATCAGAAATATTAAAGAAAAGAGAAGAATTAGAAAATGTTTTAGTACCTTATCAAATTGAAGAAAATATTGAACTTTTGAAAAGAAATAAATTTAAAAATCCAGATGTATTCTTTAAGTATATGAATTTTGCAGGGATTATTGCAGTAAAGGAGGATTGAATGAAGATAGTGCATGAGTTAAATCAACTTGATTTTGGAGGGGTTGAGAGGGTGATCAATAACATTGTAAAGCTTGATAAGGGCAATGAGCATACTATTGTTACTTATCATGATGGGTTATTCAGAAAGACATTAGAGGAAAGTGGGGCTAAAATATTAATAGCCGGCAAAGAAGAAGTTGATGTAGAAGCAGATATTATCCATATTCACACTGGCGGTAATATTAGCAAATTAGGATATGAATTGGGCGATAAATTCCCGATCATCGAAACTATACATTCACCAATTAGATCACCAATGCCAAATAAACTTATCAAACAAAGGATTGGAGTTACTGACACTGTTAGTAAGCTAAATGATAAGTGCCAAACAATTTATAATGGTGTAGATATCGACTCTCTTATCCCTACTCTATCGCCTCAAAACATTAAAAAAGAGATAGGTATTCCTGATGGAATTCCAATAATAGGCAGGTTAGGTCGGATAGGGAGAGATAAGGGGGTTGAGCATTTTTTAATAACTTGTAGAAAGTTACAAAACAAAGGGTTAAACTTTATACCATTGGTTGTTGGTGGTGAAGCTAGAGATCACCAAGGTTATGTAGGCAAAATGAAATTGATGGCTGAGTGTTTAGATATAAAAAATATAAAATTTGTTGGGCATAAAGAAGATGTAGCTAATTATCTTCAAATAATTGATACGTTTCTTTATCCATCACAAACCGAAGGTTTTGGTTTAGTTTTCGCAGAAGCAATGTTGAATGAAGCTTTAGTAGTTGCGTATAAAACTGATGTTACTAAAGAATTATTTTCTGGTTATGCTTTATTAGCTGATAATAATTTTGATAGTTTGGTTAGTTGTGTTGAAACTAGCTTAAAGCAAAGCTATAGAGATAGTTTGTTGCCTATAGCTTACGATAGGATAGTACAAGATTTTAATGCCATTAATATGGTTAAGCAATACGGAATGTTATATGAGCAGCATAAATGATATTTTTACAGCTTTAGTAGATATTAAAAGATTAACTTCATCTTTGTTAGATGGAATTACTCCATCAACAATTATGAGCTTTGATAGACAGCCGGAAAGAAGTACTAGATTACAGATAAAAATAGAAGGAGCTGTTGTAAGCGGAGGGTTAGTAAATGTTTCTGGTAGCACCGATGAAACATTTAACTTTACTGGCAACAGTACATTGAAAGGATCTAAAGATTTTACTTCTGTTTCAGGATTAACTTTATCAGGGATTGTTGGGGGTAGTATTTATATAGATGCTATTAATAAATATGGACAACCTAATAATCAAGAGAAGAATGTTTATTCTAATATGCCGGTTAGATTTTATGCTCAAGATGGTAGGATCCGTATGCAGAATACAGGGCAAGAGAAAATTGCTAAGTATAAAATAATGGCCGATAAAGATAGAGATCTAAAAGAGAATGATATCTTGATTGCAGTATCGGGTATCACAGGATTAACAAGAGGGATCTTAAGCTTTGTACACAAGATAGTCGATTTCTCGGGAAATGGGCATCATGTACAAGCTGAGATCCAAGATTTATAAGGAGGATTTGATGAAATATTCTATAGTTTTGTTAACTCATGATGCATTAAGCTTAACAGCAAAATGCATAGAGAGTATTTATAAATATACCAAAGATTTTGAATTGATTATTGTTGATAATGGTTCTAGCGATGGAACTGTAGGATATCTTAAAGAATTAGATACTAAGAATGATAATATTAGACTTGTTTTAAATAAAAAGAATAATTCTTTTGCTAAAGCTAATAACCAGGGCATTAAATTAGCTAAGGGTGAATACGTTATAATTTTAAGCAATGATATTATTGTTAGTCCTGATTGGGCTGATAATATTAATATTCATTTTTCTAGAGTACCTCTTAAGAATATAGGTGCTATTGGACCGGTAACTTGTATGTCGAATGGTAAACAACAAGTTGGACATAAAAATCCTATAACATGGTTTAAAGAGAATAAAGGAAGATGGGCTCATACTGGAGTATTATTTGGTTGGTGTATTATGATTCCTAAAATTGTATTAGATAAAATTGGTGGCCTTGATGAAAGATTTTATAATAGCCATGAAGATAATGATCTAAGCTTAAGATTACAATTAGCCGGTTATAAATTAGTAATAGCTATGGATACCTATATAGATCATTTAGGGCAAGGAACTATTAGGAATGAAATGGATACTGAAAAATATTTAGAGAATGGTCGTATTAACCGCAAGAAATATCACGATAAATATTATGAGGAAGGTAATAAAAAATTAGTTGCTGTTTATAGAACTAATAATGGAATTCATC